>JADHEF010001615.1_pt1 | contig 13030 bp, 13 predicted proteins | sample 8952391 | NCBI WGS metagenome assembly JADHEF01 (sample SAMN16124439, study PRJNA663245) | bioreactor sludge metagenome | isolation source: sludge (nitrite) | place: India:Bengaluru | collected 2019-02-28
CCGCCCATTCGGCAACATCGACCCAGGTGTCTGCCCCGCACAACACCGCGCACAGCGCCATCAGGATCATTTCCTTCAGGTCGTGCCGTCTCGCCGGTCCCGTCCTTGGATCTCCCAGACCCGCAAAGGCTTCCGTCAGTGTCATCTCCGCTCCCGACAAAAGTCGAGAGTAGACACAATTTCAGCAGGGTCCACAAGGGCTTGTCATAACCCACTGAACGTAAACCATTTTCTGCTTGGGTCTACGACATCTGCGTATGCGATAGCCCTGAGTGATATCCAAAGCTGCCTCTTCCTAACCTGACTTCGTGTTCAACAACGGAGTCAAAACTATGCATCAGGTCTATCTGATTCACGGCGTACCAGTTTATACGCGGCCCCTGCCATCCGGCGATATGGCTGTCTGGCATCCCTATAACGAAGGCATCCGTGGAATTGTCGAGCCGATCTGTCGGGGATGCGGCTATTGGCAGGCGGAGTTCAAGAACTGGGTGATCAAGCAAGCGCACGTAACGCGCGTGAGAAATGAGCTGGCGGCCCACGGACATCTTGTGCGGACGGATCTGCCATGAAAATCCCATGGGCCATCGACATGAAGACCGGAGAGTGGCTACGGGCCGACCGTGCAGCTTATCGGGGAGAACGTGGACGCTACCGCTGTACTGACACGCATTGTGATCGCGAGCTCACTGTAGCCAGAAGCAAGCGCGGTCGCCAACACTTCAAACACTTTCGTAACAGTGGCACAGAAGGTTGCGCTTTCGGCCATCACGGTAAAAGCATCCATCAAACGGCGATTCGTCTTCTGTCTGTTCGCCTTTCTGAAGCAATGGCTGGAAAAGTGCCCATGCCCCTGTTCCAGTTCTCCACACCCAGTGGCCCCCGACTGATTCTCCCGTTCATTCGAGCCTGCAGCGTCTTTGAGGAATGGGTCTGCCCGAGATCAGGGCGTCGGGCCGATCTTGCTCTCTCTGATGGCGAGGGAACGCCCGTGCTGCTGATTGAAGTGTGCTACTCGAATGCGGTCAACGGAGATAAACGACAAGACCTGACCGGGTATTGGTGGATTGAGGTAGAAGCGCGGCACGTGCTTGAGGATGTTGATACGCTCAATATCGTTGCGCACGGCGGTTTGCCGCGCATGCTCGCTGCTACATGGGAGGAGCAGTCGCTCTTTTGACAGCGAGTGCATTGGAACAGGGCTTGTTTGATCTACGTTTTGTCCGCGTTCAAACACCGACGTATATCATGTCAATTCCATTTTCTGGAGCATGAAGGATGGTTGCACCTACTCTTCCTGGCGAGTCTCGCGTTGCCGTCCTGGTCGATTGCGACAATACAAGCCCCGAAATCCTCGAATTCGCACTTCGTGTTGTTGCGCAGTTCGGCAGGGTCGTACTACGACGTGGTTACGGAAACCACACCACGCTCGCGAACAAATGGCAGGAAGCTCTCGTTCGATTGGCCTTCACGCCTTGTCTGCAGTATCAGTACGCATCAGGAAAGAATACAGCGGACATTGCACTGGCCCTTGATGCAATGGAAGCGATGTTTGATCACAGAGCCGATACCTTTTGCTTGGTAACCAGTGATTCGGACTTCGCCTATTTGTGCCGAAAACTCCGCGAGCGGGGGGCAACGGTTTGTATTGTTGGCGAAGTGAAGACGCCTGATGCCCTACGAAACGCTTCTGATCAGTTTTTCGAGTGGCAGCCCGCTGAGCCGGTTTCCGATGTGAGCGAACACAACGAAAGCAAAGTCGTTACAACGAAGCCAGATCCAGTAAAGGTTCCGCCTGTCCCAGTGGTAAAACGGCGGCCGAAATTTGTCGTTGAAGCGGTATCCCTGCTTGCCAGCGACACTTCTGAGGGCAGAGTCGGTTTGGGTGCGTTGGGTCAGTATTTGAAACGTACCGATCCCTCATTCTCTCCAACCATCTACGGGCACTCAGGGTTGCTGAATATGCTCAAGACTTACGATCTACTGGTGCTCAAGAAGGCCGAGGGCGGTCACTACACTGTGGGGCTCAATACCGAGAACAAGGCGGACGCAAGTAACTAGCATTCAAATTCAACGAGTCGGCCCCTGTTCACAAATTGCGGCTTTCTCGAGATGCGCCAAATAGCAGTCCACTACTCCCTTATTCGACCCTATGGAAAGCTTCACATAAGGCTGAATCCTGGTTGTCGGCCTGAGCCGCCGGTAGACACCTTGCCAGACTCGGGCGGCAACGTGGCGGTTACCTGCCATTGGCCTGAGCAGTCGCCTGAAGGGCGGCTTACCTATTCGCGGAATTCACACACCCGACCCAAACCTGTCGTACAGCTCTTAGAGGTTCCTGCGGCGGGAACCTGAGTTGAGCCGACAGCAGGCAGGGGTATTCAAGAAGCCGCCAGACTAGTCTCATCCATCGTTAACCTCAGGGAACAAACGGCGCTATCGGTCACCAATATCAGAATGTTGCAAATCACCTTGCCATATGCGACATTGATCTCCTCCTGCTAGGGAACACATTTCAGGCTCGGTATTAACGGCTGCTTATACTCACATGCAAATGGGTGGGCATGATGAACTTCGAGGATATGTACAATAACCTAACGGAAATTATCCGTACAAAAGCCTCTAGCGATGACGTCGAAGTGGAGATCCAGAGATTGGTTTCAGCATTCCCCGACAAGAAATATCAACTACTGGCCCGACTGGATGCAGCCTTCGGCGTAAAAGGAAATTACAAAACCGCCCGCGCCGCCTTTGAACTTGGTGCGACTTACTATGTACAGGAACTTGGAAATCCGACCGAAAGCGAAATCCACCCGGATATGGTAGGGCTGCCTTGGACCTCTAGCTCCAAGAATCATCAACACTAACCATCTGTGTTCCCCTCTCTTGATATTAGCTGGGGGGAATCTGCTTGCCGCATCGCCGTCTTCGTAGATGCAGGCTATCTATGGGCTAGCCTGCTCCACACTACCAGTCGAATCTACAATACGGAATGCCTGTTTCCTGATTTCCACTACTTATTCAAAAACCTTCGATTGGCGACTGCCAGGAAATATCCAAGAGCCGACATCAAGGTTCTGTGGTACGACGCGCCCCATCCGTTTACCGAGATAGATCTTCAGCACGCGGAGAACGTAGGTATCGTTGTCCGTCGCGGACTACTGTCGCCCGACGGTAGGCAAAAGTGTATCGATACGCTAATCACGAGCGACCTAATCTCATGCGCTTATGAGAAATCAATCGATTGCGCGATTTTGTTGACTGGTGATATTGATTTTCTCCCAGCGATCGAACTCTGCTGGCGACAGGGTCTCCCGGTATCACTTCTCGTTAATGAACAGTCCGCTCTGCCTGCTTCCCTTCTCCGAGCTGTACATGGAATCATCCAGTTAGACGTCGAGCGCGACAGGTTTCTGCCACCGATAAGTTCCGGCGAACAAGTCAGCACGATTGTTAACTTAGTTGTTCAGCACACTATCAACCGGATTAACAAAGCCGGGAAAGCCCTACCTCCGATAGATTCGATCCGACTGCCGTCGGAGATATGCCAGATGCTCTACGTTGGCATGGGGCGAACTCTACGTCGCACAATCACATTCAAAGAGAAATATCTGATCGTGTCTGTTTTCTGTAAACGGCTGACGGAAATATCTTCGTCAGCTGTAACTAACAATGATCATTTTGAAAAAAGCCTTTTGCTTGAGGAAACCAAGTCCCTGAATCCTTTTGCAATAGAAAGCCTAGTACCCTTGCCAATGAGATTACTGCCGGGCGGGTTCTCAAGCGAAAACCTGGTGGGGCGAAGACAGGGCGCTTTTTTGATCTTGGGGTTGTCGGCTCGGCACCGTTCACGCTGGGTGGTTCGTTGTGATTGTGGCATCTATGCACTGCGCAGTGCTAAAGCCCTCAAGAACCCCGAAAACTCACTCGATTGCTGTACCGCTTGTAGAAAGAAGCGTGAATTAGGGAGGCGGATGTTTATCGAGGAGCATGGGCGACACCCAACCGATCACGAAGAAGCGGAACTTCTTGCCTTGAACCCTGCCGGCGAGGGTTTTTCCTCGCCGTTCGGCAGATTTCAGATTGGAACAGACCTTTGAACGACTGGTAGGGAAGAACATTGAAGGTCGGCCCTTGGCCGATAGGGTGAGTTCCCGCCTGCACAGCAAAGCCGCCGTTGGCTACCATGCCATGACAGTTTCCGCGAAAGACTGCTTTGTGGCAACATGCTGTACGCGTACTCCCGGCCACAAGCGGCCAGTAGGCTTCGCCCTAAAGCTGTCATTTGAACGGCTGCTTTCTTAGTTTCTGCCTCCACCCAAGCGGAGCATCAGTCAGCAGTTTCAGCCACTCCACCACCCAGTGCTCGGTATATTGCAATGAAGCGAAGCTGCGTGCGCCCCTGGCTTGCAACAACGTCACGCCTTGCTTGAATGTCGGTACGCTGAGCGTCGATAACATTGAGGTAATCGACCAACCCGGCACGCTCCCGAGCTTGTGCCAACTGATAGACATCAGCACTGCTTTGAGCCTTAACAAGAAGGCGCTGTTGCCGTTCCTGTTCTGCTGCATAGGACGTCAATGCATCGTCAACTTCCTGCCAAGCCCTCAATACCGTCCGTTGAAATTCGATAGCAGCTTCCTGCTGGCGCAGTTCTCGAAGCGTCACGGTGGCACGACGGCGGCCACCATCGAAAATCGGCAAATCCAAACTCGGACCGATAGACCAGAAGCGGCTACCCCAATCACCAAACTTGCCAGCTTCGTAGGAATCCAAACCGAAGCGAAGACCAAGGCGAACACTAGGATAAAGCTGGGCCTGGGCTTCGCCTATCGCCGCAGTTGCCTGATGTAAGCGCGCTTCGGCCGCACGAATGTCAGGGCGTCGACCGGCCAACTCAGATGGCACGCCGAGCTTGTATTGAGGCAACACCATTGCCGCGGCAGGAGCACTCTCGGCGGCCAGCTCTTTGGCCAAATCACCGGGGCGCAGCCCGAGAAGCAGGCAAATACGGTTCTTGGACTGTGCCTCCTGTTCAAGTAGCGGGGGCATCTGTGCCTCAAGGTCAGCCAGTTGCAGCCGCTGGCGCTCAAGGTCCAAATCGTTGGCGAGTCCATGCTTGCTCCTGGACTCCATCATAGATGTCCGCTCGCGCAGGGCCGTGATGTCGTCCCGCGTCAATTTCAACAGGCGTTGCGTTGTGCGCAGGTCGATATAGGCCATCGCCAAGTCGCTGGAGATGACGAGTCTGGTCTGGTCAAGTAATGCCAACGAATTGGCGATGTCTGCATCAGCAGCCTCAACCGCTCGGCGCACACGTCCCCACAGGTCAATTTCCCAAGACGCATCGAATCCGCCTTGGTAGGAGGTGTAAGGCTCGGATAGTGATTTGGCAACCGCATCCCGATTATTCGGCGCCATTACGTCCAGCACCCGGTCCCCCGCCGCGTATTCGCTCTGCCGCTGGCGAATTGCGCCACCCTGGAGTTTGACTTCGGGGACTTGCTGGCTAGCAGTGACACTCCTCTGAGAGCGTGCCTGTTCATAGTGAAGCATTGCAGTCTTCAAGTCTGGGCTGGACTCAAGCACGCGGGTTTCCAACTGGTCCAGCACGGAATCCTGAAATGCAGCCCACCACTTATGCTCGGGGGCTCCCTGCATCCCCTCGTTCCTGGGCAATTCTTTGCTCGAGCTCGACCATAAAGACCAAGTGGCCGGAGACAAAAGCTCAGGTGCCTTATAGTCAGGGCCAACGGCTGCACATGCCGACAATAGAATGCTCGTGCTCAGGAGCCACAGCGACCGATGCACACGCAAGGTTAAGGTGTTCTTCATTGCATTCCCCTTAGGTCAGCCGATTTCGGAAAAGCCATGCGGCAACGGGAAGCGTTATCGCGGCTATCACCAGCATCGGGACAAAATCCATTCCTACGTCCTGCCAACCAGCACCCTCCAGATAGACCCGGCGAACCAGGTCGATGGCGAATCGCAACGGGTCGGCGTAAGTCAGAATCTGTAGTGCGGTAGGCATGTTGCCAACGGGCGTGACGAGCCCGGACAACAGGATGAGCGGCATGATGAGTACGAAGGCGTAAACCATTGCCTGGTACATATTCAGGGACAGCGCCGAGATGGAGAGACCAATACCAACGCAGGCCGTTGTAAAGGCGACAAGCCCCACATAGAGCACAACCAAGGACCCCTGGAACGGAATCCGGAACCAGAACAGCGCCACGCAGAAAACCAGGCTTGCCTGCACCAGTCCGATAGTGATGGCCGGCGACGCCTTGCCAATCAAAATCTCCATGGGTCGCAGTGGCGTCACGAGCAGTTGGTCGAACGTGCCCTGTTCACGCTCACGGGCCACCGACAATGCGGCCAACAGCAAAGTTTGAATCATGCTCAGGGAAGCAATCAGGGCGGGAACGATGTTCCACCGAGATTCCAGGTTGGGATTGAACCAGGCTCGGATTTCAATGTTGACGGGTGGACGTACCGCGTTGGGTAGTGAAGCGTTGAATTGGCCAATCAGGGTGCTCAGGTGGCCAGCCGCCATATTGGCAGTGGTCGAGTTACGCCCATCGAGAATGAGCTGAACAGGTGCGCTACCCGTTGATGCTAGTTTCGCGTCGAAGTCGGGCGCGAAGTGGAGAACCAGCAGCGCCTCGCCATTGTCGATAGCACGAGCAATATCGCTTGAATTGCGCAGCGTCGCCGCCCGTACAAAGACCTTTGAGCCCTCCAGACGAGCCAGCAGATTTGTCGAGGCTGCGCCATGACTCTCATTTAGAACGGCGTATCGCACATGATTGAGGTCGTAGGTGGCCGCGTAACCGAAGACCAGCGACTCGATAACAATCGGGACGATGAGAATTACCCGGATGGCGGGGTCCTTCAAAATCGCCAAGACTTCCTTGCGGAACAGGAAGGAGATTCGGCGAAGAGAACCAGTAATGGATTCGAGCAGAGTCATCATCGGTCCAATGTCTTCTTGGTTAGTAGACGCGCGCCCGTGATGAGCACGGCAAACTGCACGACAAGGATTGTCCAGTCGCGCACGATTAGGTTGAGGTTGTCGCCGGCCAGGAAGCTCATGCGCGCCAGTTCAACGTAGTAGGTTGCAGGCAGGATGGACGCGACCTTCTGGATGCCGGTCGGTACGTTGTGCAGGTCAAACAGGAAGCCGGAGAGCATCAGGGCCGGCAGGAAGGTAATGGTGACGGCGACCTGGCTTGCAAGAAACTGATTGCGGGCGGCCGCTGAAATCAACAACCCCAGACTCAGTGCGACCATCAGATAAAGCATTGAACTGACCATCAGCACCCAGAGCGAACCGTGAAGCGGCACATGGAACAACCCCCGGGCGGCGACCAGGCAGAGCGTCAGCCCTCCCATACCCACCGCGAAGTACGGGATGATTTTGGCGAGCAGTATTTCGAGGGAACGCACCGGGGTGACGAAAAGGGCCTCCATCGTTCCGCGCTCCCATTCCCGGGCGATGACCATCGAGGTTAGGAATCCGCCAACCAGGGTCATGATGAGGACTATCAGCCCAGGAACCAGATACCAGGTGCTCGAATTGGCCGAGTTGAACCAGAGACGGTCAACAAGCTCCACGCCTGGAGCAGCACTGACCCTGCCGGCGCTATCGGCGCGGCGCTTGTTCCATCCATCAATGGCTGCGGACACATAACCACGAAGACTGGCGGCCGTCGCTGCATCCGTTCCATGGACGACAAGCTGTACCGTTCCTCGGCCCTGAGCCAGTTGCCGAGAAAAGTCGGAGGGGATGCGGACAATGCCGTCGACCTGGCGGCCACGCATCAGGGCTTCCGCCTCGGCCATCGTCGTGACGTAACGAGGGGCGATGTAGTCCGAGCCACGCAATCCCGCCACAACATCGCGCGCCATGGGCGCGCCATCTTCTAGGACGATGGCGACTGGCGCATTCCGAATATCGAGCGAGAGTCCGTACCCGAAGAGCAGTATCAGTGCGATGGGCAGGAAGATACCTATCGCCAGGTTGCTCTTGTCGCGTATCAGCTGGCGAAACTCCTTGATGGTGAGCGCCCTGAGCCGTCGCCAAAAATGACTCAAGTTTCGTGGGAGCCAAGTCGATTGGGTTTGCATCATCAGGCCTCCACCGCATTGAAGCCGGTCTGCCTGCTTTCGCGCGCCTTCTTGATAATCTCCAGGAACGCCTCATTCATGTTCGCCGCACCAGAAGCCTGGCTGCGAACTTCGTGAGGTGTTCCAATCGCCAGCAAGCGCCCGGCATCCTGGATGACGATGCGGTCGCAATACTCAGCTTCCTCCATGAAGTGCGTCGTCACGATGATGGTGGTGCCTTCGGCAGCAAGCGTCGTGATGCGCCGCCAGAAAGCGCGACGAGCGAGTGGGTCGATGCCACTTGTAGGCTCGTCGAGAAAGAGAATCTCGGGGCGATGTATCAGGGCCGTGGCCATGGCCAGCCGCTGTTTGAAACCGCCGGGAAGCTCACCGCTTCGTTCGTCTTTCTTTTCCCGCAGCTGAAATTCGTCTAGCGCTCGCTCTACCTGGGCATACAGCTCCTGTCTGCCCAAGCCATAGGCGCCTCCGAAGAACGTGAGGTTTTCGGTGACGGACAGATTTCCATACAGGGCAAACTTCTGGGAGACATAGCCGATGCGAGCGCGAGCAGGTGCTCGGGCGGTTCTCAGGTTGAAACCCGCCACCTCGAGGAAGCCACTGGTCGCCGGGAGCAGGCCGCAAAGCATGCGGAATGTGGTCGTCTTCCCCGCGCCATTGGGCCCGAGTAGACCGAAGATTTCGCCTCGGCGAACGCTGAACGAGGTACTGGCAACCGCTGTAAAGCTGCCAAATTGGCGAACCAGGTCGCGGACCTTGATTAACTCGATTGGGTCCTTCGTGTCGAGCTGTACAGACGAATTCTTGGTCTCAACCGCATCCTCGCGGCCGTCCTGGGTCGCACGCTCGCGCAGGAGGGTCATCACTCCATCTTCGAGGCGGGAGGGAGTGGCCTCGCATCGAGCTCCCAGAAGTATTCCTTCAAGGTCACGAGGCTCCGTGCCCCCAGCCTGGATAAAGCGCACCGCGCCGCTTTCCGGCACAGCATCGAGAACATGCCTCTTATCGTCGATAAGTCTCGCCTGTAGCGTCCTAGCCAACTCACCTTCCCGCGGATAGGCAACAAAGCAACGGCCCTTGGCCGGCCGGCACAGTTCATCCGGTGTGCCCTGGGCTAGCACTTGCCCTTCAGTCATTACGATGACGTGCTTACAACGCTCTGCTTCGTCCATGTAAGCCGTGCTCACAATCACCGGAAGACCTTCTTCCTCGACTAGCTGCTGCACGATGCGCCACAACTCACGGCGGGAGAGCGGGTCAACGCCGACGGTCGGTTCGTCGAGAAGAAGTAGCCGGGGGGAACGTACCAGCGTGCAGGCCAACCCAAGCTTTTGCTTCATGCCGCCCGATAGATTTCCTGCCAGGCGATTGGTGAATGCGGCCATGTCTGTCATGGACAGCATGCGGTCAAAGCGTTCTCGACGCTCATCCATTGGTACGCCGTGCAGGTCGGCATAGAGATTAAGGTTCTCCATGACGCTCAGGTCTTCATAGAGGCCAAAGCGTTGAGGCATGTAGCTGATGAGGTCTTGTACCTCCTGGGGCTTGGCGGCCACATCAATGCCCAGTGTGTAGAGGCTCCCTGAATCCGGCTTCATCAGACCAGCGATTAACCGTATGAGTGTGGTCTTGCCCGCGCCATCAGGCCCCACGAGGGCGGTGAGCTGCCCTTTGGGAATCGAGAGGGTGATGCCGTTCAATGCCGGCCCGCCAACCGCTCCTTTGAAGCGTTTGACGACATCCTTTGCATCAACGGTGAGAGCAGTTGTGGTCATGATTTGCCGAGTGCCTCGGGGCGGTTCAAGGGCACCAAGCGGACAGTGGCTGGCATGCCCAGCCGTAGCTGGTCGTCAGGGTCCTTGACCAGTACGCGGACCTCATAGACAAGGCTCGTTCGTAGCTCTTCCGTTTGGACGGGTTTGGGCGTGAATTCCGCTACCGAGGAGATATATCCAACCTCCCCGGCGATGGATGCGTCAGGAAGTCCGTCTATTTTGACCTCAGCCGACATCCCTGGCCGGACACGGGCAAGCTGCGCCCCATTCACGTAAGCGCGTATCCATTTGGGTTGCACGATGGCCAAGGCGTAGACCGGTTTTTGTGGCGACGCCATGTCGCCCGGCTCGGCTAATCTGGAACGCACGACGGCATTGGTCGGAGCTTTCAATTCAGCCAGTGAAATGCGATGCCGGAGTAAAGCCAACGACTCTTCCGATGCCTTGAGCTGGGCTGCCGCCTGCTCGATGTCTTCAGAGCGCGGACCTAATTTGGCGAGGCGTAGGGCCATTGATTGGTCTTCAACTTTTGCACGAGCCGCCTTTAATGTCGCTGCGGCCCGGTCCAATTCCTGGCGGCTAACGCCTCGACCATGAGTTTCCTCTGCGATGGATTGCATCCGCTGGAAATCCAGCTCGGCCAACTTTGCATCGGTAGTAGCAGCATCCACCCGGGCCTGCGCCTGACCTATTTCTTCCGGGCGCGAACCGTTGCGTAAGCGCAGCAAAGCCTTCTTGTTTACCTCGATTTGAGCCTCGGTCTGAGCCGCCTGAAGCTCGAGCGTGCGAGTGTCGAGCACCGCCAGAACTTGGCCAGCTGTGACCTTCGCCCCTTCCTCAACCCGCATTTCAACAATGCGCTCGCTGTCCTGGAAGGCCAGTGAAACCTGACGGATGTCGACGTTGCCAAGCAGCGTGATGTCGTTCTTCTGCGAGGAGTTTCCGCTCCACAGCCAAGCGCTGACACCAACGACTCCAACAACTGCTATCGCAACTCCGGCGAGAATTTTCCGGTTCATATTCGATGCTCCTGCGCTTGACGTTCTCGATAGACGCACTATATTCAGATTCAATTTGAATTGCAACTATGGTAGCATTCGGGCATCAAGATTGGGTTGAAAACTATGACTGGACGTAAGAGAGCAGCGCGTGCCGATGGAGATGCAACTCGAGCCCGCCTCCTGGAAGTTGCCGGGCAGCTATTTGCACGACTTGGCTATGCAGGGGCCGCAAACAAAGCGATTTGCGAAGCGGCCGGAACAGACCTTGCCGCCATCAATTACCACTTTGGCGGCCGCGACGGGTTGTATCAAGCAGTGCTCTTCGAAGGATATGAGCAGCTGATTAACCTTCAGAAGCTCAAGGAAATTCACGCTCGGCAGGATTCTGCGGAGAACAAACTATCCGCAGCCATCGACATGATTGTCGACCGGCTTTACGACGAAGGGGGCTGGCATGGACGTGTATTCGCCCGGGAGTTGGTTGCACCTTCTACCCACCTAGCAGCCCTCGTTCGAGAAGGGGTGATGCCGCGCTTCAAGCTCATGAGCGACATCCTTTCGGAAGTTACTGGATTCAGCGCACAGGACCCGGCGTTGTTGCGGTGCGTTCTGAGCGTCATCGCACCGATGCTGATGATGCTGGTAGTGGACCGCGATACGCCTACTCCATTTCGCGCATTGATGACGCGGCCCGCAGATGAACTCAAAAGCCATCTCAAGCATTTTGCTTTGGCAGGATTACTCGCCACCAAGGAGCAAGCCAGCCGCCGAGGTAGCTAACGCTACACCGCGACGCTACTCCAGACCGGTCGTTGCGTCACCAAAGCATAGACTGACCGCTCAGGGTCGTACCCGGCCGGACGGCCACTCCAAGGCTATTCTACGAAATAGGTAAATTGCTGTGCAACGCAGCATAGCTTTTGCAGCCGGACTGAACACATAAGCCACTTGCGACATATCCCAAGTCGGGACTAAACTATCGCATGCGAATCATTGCCGTCAGCTACCTACGACCTTTCTGGGAATCCAATCCGGCCGCCGAGCAGCCCTTGAAATCATGGGTGGACGAAGTGAAGAAGGCGAACTGGAGTCAGCCTTCGGACATCAAGGCGCAGTACCGAAGCGCCAGCATCCTGAAGAATCGCCGGGTCGTATTCAACATCAAAGGTAATGACTATCGCCTGGTGGTCTCGGTGGCATATCGCTTTCAAGCCATCTACGTGAAATTCATCGGCACGCACGCCGAGTACGATCTGATTGACGCCGAAACCGTCGAAATGGAGCCCTGACATGGAAATCCGCCCAATTCATACCGACGCCGACTATCGGGCCGTTCTGCGCGAAGTATCGGCGTACTTCGAAAACGAGCCGGAGCCCGGTACGCCTGATGGAGATCGGTTCGAGGTGCTTGTGACGCTGGTTGAAGCGTATGAAGCCAAGCACTTTCCTATCGATCTTCCCGATCCAGTGGAAGCCATCAAGTTCCGTATGGAGCAAGCCGGGCTGGCACCGAAGGACTTGGTGCCAGCCATCGGCCGTCTGAACCGCGTCTATGAAATCCTGAATCACAAGCGCCCACTGACACTCAATATGATCTGGCGGCTACATGAAAAATTCGGTATCCCTGCCGAGAGCCTGATTCGTCCATCCAAGCTATCCGCTGCTGCTTGATTCTGTAGGCGGCGCTATGCCTGTCAACATCCTCAATCTGCCCGGTTTGGAGGTTGTGGACTTCCGGGAAACCGACGCCGAATATCACGTTCGCGCCACACCCAAGACAATTTCCCGTCTGTGCCCGTCATGCGGCCCGGCGGGTAAGGTGGTTATTCACCAGCAGAAGACTCTGTTCGTCCGTGATCTGCCCAGCCACGGCCGCGCAGTCGCTATCCATCTCGATGTCCCGCGCCTCAAATGCCATGACTGCGTGCGCACCTTCACCGCCGTCGTACCGGAGGTCGACGCCGACCGGCAGATGACCGAGCGCCTGGTGCGCTGGATCGGGCGCCAATCGCTCGAATACCCCTTTACGGAGATCGCCAAGCAGGTCGGCATTGATGAAAAGACCGTCCGGGCCATTTTCGGGGAGTACGTTGCCGAACTGGAAAAACAGTATCAGCGCGATACTC
>JADHEF010001616.1_pt1 | contig 13028 bp, 14 predicted proteins | sample 8952391 | NCBI WGS metagenome assembly JADHEF01 (sample SAMN16124439, study PRJNA663245) | bioreactor sludge metagenome | isolation source: sludge (nitrite) | place: India:Bengaluru | collected 2019-02-28
AGCGACTTGGACTCTGCTGCTGCTTTGGCTGCTCTTGCAGAAACTGCTGCTCAGTTGGAAACCATCCGCAAAATCAAAAACCGCGCTCAATAAGAGACGGTTTGAGATTAAAAAAAGCCACCGAAAGGTGGCTTTTTTTATGTCTGTTGATAAAAATGCGTCAATTGTTTATTTCATGATGAGTTTGTTGGTTTCTTAGCTGTCATTGTTCAAATGGACTGGATTGGTCTGCTGCATACATGCAATCTTTGTTTTGCATGATAGTGCTTCGTCCTTTAACTGTACGCTGGCTTGTAGAATACTTTGAATACTCAATTTTTGAAACTCAGCTGAACCAGCGCTCCTATGCTTGATATATTTCGTTTAGCAGGGGCACGACTATCTAAAGTTGCATATCTTTTATTCAACAGAAGTTATATTTTAAACACTTCTCTGTAAGCGAAGATGAAGATGAACCTGATTGCGCATGAATCCCACTTTTGGGAACTTTACCAAGATTTTGAGCATTATTATCTGAGTATTGCAGTCGACATGAGCTCAGTGGTGTCATGTTGGGACTTGGTACTGACTTCAGAAGAAATATTACAATATGAACATCGAGGTCGCGAGAGTATCCAGGAGCTGACCAAAGCCATGATTGAAGCAGCTTACAAAGGTGATTTCTCAATGATGGAAGCACGTTTAGCCAAGCCATATGAGCGTCACGCCATGCAAAAGGCTTTTAAAGATTGGTTAGCACAGAGCAAAACTCAAGAACAGTCTTCGTTTTGATGAGGTGTGAGCTCAAAGCATTATTTTAAATTTATTTCAAAAAGCTTTGACGCAATTGGCTGAACATCATGCGGCTAACGCTATTGTGTTGAGTCTCAATCAACTTTTTGATTTGCTCAACTTGAGGTTCATCTTCAGGAATCACAATCTCTGGGTCGATTTCGATATCCGAATTGGACATGGTATTGGATGGTTGTGCAAGCAAATTTGAAGATGGATGTTCGGCATGCCAAAGCTGTGTTTCGAGTGACATGATGTACTTATATTCATCAGTGTTTGGGTTAAACCGTTTATAAATTCTTAAGTCTTGCATTGCATCTTGACGGCTTCGTCGAGGCATATCTGTTTCGACTTCCAACCATTCAGAGATAACGGGATGAATTTCATGTTGCATCAGTTGGTAATAAAGCCAATCGCTGAGTAGGCTATGATCGATGTCAGACAGATATGGGCTGTTGTGTTGCAGCAATTGTTGTAAGTGTTCGAGAACCAAAACTTCTTGCTTTTGTAAGGCATAGCGCGCTTCAGCATCAAATTGTTGGTATTCTTCGGCTGGAATTTCAGTGAAATGTTGCTGTTCAATGAAGGCATCTACAATATGCGTTTGGAATAAGGTATTCCATTGTTCTAGCGCATGAATTTCGAGCTGTTGTAGCTCTTTAAACGCTTTGCTTTGATAGCGGCTGAGCTGCAGGCGCTGAATATTTTGCCGGTTGAACTCAATTTTTTGTTTGATGTATTCAGCATAAGCGCCTTGTTGTTTGGGGCTGACAGGGCTTGTAACATCGACCAAAAGTAACTGCTGCTGTTGTTTGTATTTGAGCCAGTCCTGAATACGTTGAACTTCTTTATGCTCTTTAGAAAAAAACTGGGTTAAGTGTGGCGTGGTTTTTTCAGGCATTAAAAAGTGCATCCCGCCAAAGACGATGATTGCTAAACAGGCGATCACAAGAATGACTTTTTTCATTATAAAAATGTTTTTCTGTGTTTCTTATTTGTACATGGTAGCTTAAAAATGAGAAATAGTTAATGTTTTTTCATTAAAGCTTCAAATCTGTATGGGTGAAATTGAAAATTCACCTTGCCCGAGAATACGAACTTTATACAGTGCATCAAAGCCTGCGGCCTGAGCACTGGCAATATAACGCGCACGATCGGCTGGCGTAGGGTTGGTATTATCAATCACCATTTTGGTTTTTGAGGCCAGTCCTGCTTCAAAAATGAGTTTTTCACGATGCCGTGTTTTTAGCATGTCGAGGTTGATGCGCAAATGGCTATGTGCCAAATTCAACAGATAATAGCTCGATTTTCCCGAAGCTTGGATGCCCATAAAAATAATCAGTTGCATGTGTGAAATCGTGCCTCAATCAAAGTAGGAGAAAACGGTTGTAGTCATTTTCTCCTACTCTATTGCTGAAAACACCAATATTTAAATGTTTTAAGATTGGTTTGTGTTTGAGCTATCATTCTCAGCTTGCTGAGGAATCATCATTGAAGCGAGTTTCAACATTTCAGATTGAATAGTGCCCATTTGCTGTTGCATCTTTTTAAAGTCGACTTGGCTGAAATCCACTTGTCCATTTAAAAAAGGCGAAGCTAAAACTTGTTGGTTGGCAGACAGTAGTTTTTCACGGATATCATTGATTTCTTGAGTTTTAAGATTCAGGCCATTCAAGGCATTATTGAAACCTGTGAGCTGTTGCTGCAAAGCTGTTGCGGCGTGTTGCAACTGCTGCTGATCGTGCTGTTCAATTGCAGCCTGCAAGTCACTTTGGGTTTCTTGCAGCTGAGTGACATATTCGCCTGCTTTTAATTGCATATCTGCCACATCACGCACGATATAGAGCATGTTGCCACTTTTCAGTTCAGCTTTGTCAGGGTTTTGTGTACTCGCAGATTGGTTTTGCTCAGAGGTCTCAGTCCGGATGTCTTGCTGATTCGGCTCTGTTGCTTGCTCACAGCCAATGAGTAGGATGCCTGAACTAAACAGTGCAAAAGGAAGAACTAAGTTTTGTAAAAGTTTTTTCATCATCAAATCAATATTGGGCTATGTGTTTTTTAATATAAGGGCAAAATGTGTAGATAAAATGCTGGGTTTCAAAGTCATAACAAAACTTTTTAAAATAAAAAGAGTGCCTGAGCACTCTTCATTTACAGCAGTTTAGCCAGCAATGATTTTAATAATGGAATGATTGCGAATGTCTGTCAGTACATAGTCGCCATTCACTTTAATCCACTGTTGGTTTTTACCGGGTTTGCTGAGTTTTTTGTTTTTTTGGTGATCTACTTTATAGGCATTGCTATGGTAAGGGCTTGGGAGTTTTTGACCTGCTTTCCAGTCTTGAGATGGACGCTTGGCTTTCTTTACAGTGGCTTGGGTTGGCTGTTGATGTCCATTTGATGTCTGCTTTTGCGCATGTCCATGTGACTGAGCTGCTTGATGTTGCTGATGTTGTTCTTGTGGTGCTGCTAGTGCAGGAAGGGCAATCAATGCGGTTGAGATAGATAAAATAGCTGCTTTTATAAATGTATTCATGAGCTTCACTTTTGGTTGTCTTGAGCGGATAGATGCATCATAGAGTGAAGTATTTGATTGATCGTGAATGAAGTGTTGTAAAATCATCAAAATAACGAAGGAATCATGAAGATCGAACCGATTCGAGTGCCATTATTCATTTAAAAAATAAAATATAAGCAGCCGTTAAATCTGACTGCTTATAAACAGCTTTCGGCTTATTTGGCCAATTCAGCATTGATAGCATCGACAATACGCGGATCATTGGCCGTAATGTCTGGTGCAAAACGCGCAACCACTTCGCCATTTTTATTGATTAAGAATTTCTCAAAGTTCCACAGCACTTCAGGTGGTTCGTTCGGTGTTAAACCATAGTCCACCAAGTCTTTCCACCAAGGGCCTTCACCAATGCGTTCAGGCACCGCTTGGGTGAGCGTTTCATATAACGGATGCTTATCATCCCCAGCAACCGAGATTTTTGAAAAAAGCGGGAAATCCACTTGATAGTTTAAAGAGCAGAATTCTTGAATTTCAGCGTCTGAACCCGGTTCTTGTGCCAAGAAATTGTTGGCAGGAAAACCTAGAATCTCTAAACCCTGTGATTTTTTGTCTTGATAGAGTTTTTCTAAACCTTCGTACTGCGGTGTGAGGCCACATTTAGATGCCACATTCACCACCAAGAGAACTTTACCTTGGTATTGGTTTAAGTTGATGTCTTCGCCCTGAATGGATTTGACTGGAATATTATAAATCGAAGTGCTCATTTGCGTGTCCTTATACGATGTGCATTTTATTGTGTTGGAAGCGTTCGACAAAGTCACGCCCATTTGCGGATTGATCGCAACAAAAAAGCAAGCCAAGGCTTGCTTTAAAGGGTAGGGGGGGCATTAAGACGCTGGAGCCGCTTTGACTTTCGCTTCCAAAGCCGTTACGTCAGCAATGATCGATTTCTGCAATTCAGTGGCTTTGTTTTGAAGTTCGGTGATTTTCGCGCTATCTGGCGTTGTTTTTGTACTTTCTTTGGTGAGCTCGACACCCAGATCATTGGCGTCCTGCATTTTTTCACGTAAAGCATCTACTTCAGCACTTTTTAAGGTTAAGGCATCTAATTCATCATTAAATTGCTTCACATAGGTTTCTGTTTTTTCAACCATATTTTTAATTTGAGCGGGATCCTTTTTCTCTAAGGTTGCACTCACTTCTTTTTGAAACGCGGCGGCTTCTTGAGCTTTGGCATTCGATAGCGTTTGTACAGCTAACAAATCGGCTTGAATATCGGCAATATTGTTATTGCTGTGATTAGCAACGATAGTGGTTGCTTCGGTTGAGGTCGCTTCAGATGCAGACGTCGTTTGCTCAACGGCTGGCTCAGTTCCTTTTTTTTCGCACGCAGCCAAAGTAAGTGTGGCCATACAAACTGTGGTTAAAAGTAACTTTTTCATAACGACATCCTTCTATCGGGAAATATGTTTTATAGGCCAGAGTCTAAGAGCAATGACCAATCAATTAAAAAATACGTTCGCTAGAACAGCATCAATACGATGCAGAGATCGTTGACATTGTTCTATGGTGTTTTTGTAGAGTGAAGCTGCTGAAATGCATCAATTTATTGAAATGTATAGTTTTATTTTGTCTTAATATTATGTTTTTTATGAATTTTATATTTTAAGATAAATGTATCAATTATGTCTGATACCAAAATGATATTCGAATAAATCATAAAAATGTTTTACCATTCATTTAAATTTTGCAAACAAAAGCTAAACGGGAAAAAGAATGAGTACCACAACACAACGTATGTATTGGGCTTTGAGTCTCCCTATCATCGCCGTACTCATTTGGTCGATCAATATTGTCGTTACGCGTTATGTAGCTGATTTCATTTCGCCAGTCAGTATTAGTTTTTATCGGTGGTTTTTTGCATTCATTCTGTTAACGCCTTTTGTCGTGCGACCTTTATGTCGTCAGTGGGCATTAATTCGAGCGCATTTGGGTCAGTTGGCAGTGCTAAGTGCATTTGGTCTGGTGTTGTATCAGGGCTTAGCCTACACCGCAGCGCACTATACGACTGCGACCAATATGGGACTGATTAATGCCTTTATTCCGATCTTTACCATTTTTGTTTCACTGCTGATCTTAAGAGATATTCCAAATCGTTTTGCGATGATCGGGAGTATTTTATCTTTTGCCGGTTTGGTTTATATCATTGGGCAGGGCAATCTTGCGGGCTTAGTTCAATCGGGCGGGCATTTAGGTGATGTCCTGATGGTGGTTGCGGTATTTTTCTATGCCTTTTATGGGGTGTTTTTGAAAAAGTGGCAATTGCAAATTCCCTTGATGCTAAGTCTCTATGTGCAGATCTTTTTTGCACTGCTTTACCATTTACCTTTCATTGCCTATTTCGGTCTCGATTCAATCAATAGTCAAAATGCGGCAAGTGTCATGTATGCCAGCATTTTCCCTTCCTTAGTTGCCCCTTTACTGTGGATGTTGGCCATTACCCATTTAGGGCCGAATCGAACCAGTATTTTCATGAACTTGATGCCAGTCTTTACCGCAGTGATTGCCTATGTCTGGTTGAAAGAGGCGTGGACGGTTTATCATACAGTCGGTGGTGTGGTCATTATCTGTGGTATTTTACTGGCACAGCGTAAAACAGCGTTAAAAACGGCACCTTTAGCAAACTCGATGGATTGATATTGATTAAAAAATAGTCATTTAAATTATTTTTTTAATAGAATAATTCATTAATAAGTTAATTTATTAATGCTATTTTAGATGATGAATGTATTTAATGTATGCAAAAGCTGATTAAAAATAGGTAGATAATTTGAATTATATTTTAATTATCTCCATTAATCGGCGTTTTAACGCTGTTTTTAATATAAAAAATCTATTTGTTTAGAAATGCAATTTGCTACATAATACGCGCACTGCAAACTTAGGCCAATGTCAAAACGGGTATTAAGTGTTTGCTCATCAGTTTTCAGACCCTCTGGATGTGATTACACATCCTTTTTTATGCTCAGCCATCCCTATATGGCTGAGCTTTTTTTTATCTATTTTTCAGTAAAAATCCTGAGAAAGAGCATGCTTTTAAGCACGAACCACGGCTCCAGTTTCGGCATCGAGTATGCGACTCGCTTCTTGGCTCAAGCCTAGATCACCATTCAGATAATTCACTTGTTGTGCAAAGTAGTGATTGGCATCTTGTAGTGAACGAGCAGGTGGCAATCCAGCGGGGTTGGCACTGGTGGAGACAATAAAGCCTTGAAAAGCATTGCAAAGCGCCACACAAATCGGATGCGTGGTTACCCGTACAGCAACTTTAGGGTGATTGCCTTTAATCCATGTTGGAATATGTTCATTTGCAGGTAACAACCACGTGGTTGCGCGTTCTGATGGACTGCGATCGCTCCAGCTGTCGATCACTTGTTGACGGATGTGGGGATCTAAATGTTCTAAAAGCGGTTCAACTTGAGCAATTTGCCCAGCCAGTAATATTACCCCTTTTTCAATCGGGCGTTGCTTAATCTGCAAAATATCTAGAAAAGCCTGTTCGTTATACGGATCACAGCCTAAACCCCATACTGCTTCTGTTGGATATGCTAAAACTTGACCTTGTTTTAAACATTGCGCCGCTTCAGTCACAGAGGTGGTAATCATTACACTTTGTACCTTTTATTGATTCATAAAGGGTTATTGTGAACCTTATTGGTTGGAACGGCAACGCAGATAATTACCAGCCTGTTGTTGTGCGAGCCCCAAAATTTCCAGTTCCATTAACTGGCTAGTGAGTGTGGCAATATCGGTGTTAAGTTTGAAATTAAGTTGATCCATATTTTGTCCCACCCAATCCAGTTGATTATAAAGTTCGAGTAAATCAGATGGGATCTCAATACTAGCGCTTGGGGTGGTTTCTTGTGACTGGGATTGGCTATGCCATTGAGTGGGGAGTGCCAAGTCTTCAATGATTTGTTCAGGATGATCGACTAAAATCGCCCCTTCTCGGATTAGTTGATGACAACCTTGATGGTGTTCACTGTAAATATGACCGGGAATCGCAAAAATGGTTTTCCCTTGTTCAGCAGCAGATTTGGCTGTACCAAGAGAGCCACTTTTGAGTGCGGCTTCTGCAACCACAACGCCTAAACTCAATGCACTGACGATGCGGTTGCGCCGTGGAAAATTATGCTGTAAAGGCGGTGTATGTGGTAAAAATTCAGTAATGATACAGCCATTATTTTCTAATATTTGCGTACGCAGTGTTTGATGTTGGGACGGGTAAGTGAGATCTAAGCCCGTGCCCATCACTGCAATGGTACGTTGATATTTTAAGCCGCCCTGATGTGCCGCTGCATCAATGCCTTCAGCCAAGCCACTGCAAATATAAAAGCCCTTTTCGGCGAGGTAATAGGCAAAGTCATAAGCCACTTGTTTGCCGTGTGGACTGGGTTTTCGACTGCCGACGATAGCAACTTGAGGTTGTAATAGGCTTTGTGGATTACCCTGACCAAATAAAATCGGTGGCCGGTCAGCATAGGGCAGCAGTTGTGAGGGATAATGACTTTCACTATCAAGCAAAATAAATTCACAATTGGCTTGGACGTCCTGCAGTAAAGTTTGTAATTTGATTTGGCCAGCAGGTGTTTGAATTTCTGCAACACGTTGTAGATGGCTTTTGTGTAAGCCGAGATTTGGCCAGATCTGAAGATTGGAGGCAGCAACAGCCTTTGCGCTTGTGCCAAAATGCTGCTGTAGTTTTTGAAAGCTCGATAAAGAATGCTGAACTAAATACCACAGGGTGATTGTTGCAATCTGTTCATGTGATAAAGAGTTCAGCATATATACACCTTAAAGCAACGGATTATTCATCCATTACAGAGGGAGAAAGTTTCGCGCCCAAGTTCATTGGTAGTTCGCTGTCGAGCACATAAGCATAGCTGACACGGTCAAAGGTTTTAAAGACCATGATGTTGCCGATACGCTCCGTTGGAAGGGTAAGTTTTTCATTGGTTTTCGGATCACGAATTTCTTGACCTTTTTGACTAACCGAGAACACATAACCCGATTGAACGCCATCCACTGTGCCACGGTCAATGGTTACAACTGAATGCTTCGCAGCTAGACCAATCGAACCTTGAACACGAATCACTTGTCCACCCCCAGTCACATCTTGTGCATGTGTTGGGTAGAACAAGGTTGGAAGCATGGCGTCGTATTCAGGCAGTACGCGATAACCACGACGTACTTCAGAATTATACGAATCTGTGATTTCTAAAGTGGACATGTCATTTTCACCACGAATGGCAATGGCTGAAGCAACCTGAGTCAATTCTAGACCTAGATTTTGTTTTTTGCCCTCTGCATCCGTCACAATGTATGGTTCGCCTTCACGGTAAATCGCGTAGCGTTGACCGACTTCAATGCCTTGGCCACGTGCATAAACGGTTTGACCTTTACCTGCAATCACACGCTGATCGGCAGCACCAACGATATACGGTGTACCTTCCAAAGATTCCTCTGAAAGAATAGTGCTGTGTTCAAGCCAGTTTTTAATGTATTCCAGTGGAATGACAGGAATGGCATTGTTTAAAGACTCAACGCGTGCTTGAGGTTGAAGTTTAGTGCCGCCTGTATAACGACGAATGATCCCTTCACAGCCATCACCTTCGTCTTTACCAATAATTGGACGACCTTCATGAGTACACATCAGTAAGCGGTCACCCGGGAAAATCCAATGTGGATTTTTGACGTGTCTATTGCTGGCCCAAATTTCAGGCCAACGCACAGGATTGTTTAGGAAACGTTTAGAAATATCCCACAGGGTATCGCCTTTTTTCACCACATAAACATTCGGTGCATTGGCTTTTAAAGCAGGTGGATTGTAATTTCGTGTAGGCGCCGCTTGAGCTGTTGAAATGACGCCTGCGCCAACACTTACGCAAACCGCAAGTGCTAACATGTGTTGCTTAAACCCCAAGGCACTAAAAGATGGCATGCCCATAAAAACCTTTTTCATTATCATAATTCCTAAAATTATGTATGTAGTTGCGTTATAATAACGATATTACACACATTTTTTTGATCAAGCATTCCCTTCATTTGGTTTTTTGATCAATGACATAATTGAGGACGCAGTATGGCCTTATTACCTATTTTAAGTTTTCCTGATCCCCGTCTTCGTACCATTGCACAACCCGTCGAAGAAGTTACTGATGAAATTCGTCAGCTGGCTGCAGATATGTTTGAAACCATGTATGAAGCGCCAGGCATTGGACTTGCCGCGACACAAGTTGATCGCCATATTCAGCTGATTGTCATGGACTTATCTGAACATAAAGATCAACCTTTGGTATTCATTAACCCCAAAGTTACCCCATTGACTGAAGAAACGCAGCCCTATGAAGAAGGCTGCCTATCAGTTCCCCAAATATACGACAAAGTTGAGCGCCCGTCACGCGTAAAGATCGAAGCAATTAACCTTGAAGGTCAAGCATTTGAGATCGAAGCTGACGAACTTCTCGCTGTTTGCATTCAACATGAAATGGATCACTTAAATGGCAAATTGTTCGTCGACTATTTGTCACCATTGAAGCGTCAACGCGCACGTGAAAAAGTAGAAAAATTGACTCGTCAGCGCCAAAAAGACAAAGTGGCTGTGAAACGCGGTTAAGTTTTTTTGCTTAAAAATCATCTTTACAGTGAGCCCAATTTCGATTGGGCTTTGTTATACTGGCCGCGTTCTCAATTCGGATGGAATGGATTGTTTTTTAGAGCTGCGTTGCTACTGTCTTGTGTAGCCGTGTTTTTACAGATTGCTGTTTTTTTACAGCCTTTGCTCCCGACGCAATATCAAATTGCGCCGGTCTGTGAAACCATTTCGCGTGCGCTTTTACTCAAACCAGTTGAACATCTCAGTTCTCATGCTGAAAAGCATTCCACACATCATCATGAAATGCAGGCTCAGCATGAACTCAGTTCACAACCTGCCGAACACAATCATCATGATGCAAGTCATCAATGCCAATACTGTACGGTATATGGCAATCTTGTGTTGCCGCCTGATTTAGAGTTAAAAGCGGTACTGGACCGTATTCAAGTCCGTTTAGTTGCATTTCGAAAAGCCTTTGCGCATGTTTGGTTTGCACTGCAACAACTCTTTTTACTACCTCAAGGGCGAGCACTGCCACTGTTTGTATAAACCTAGACATATATTTTTCGGGTCTTAACGGACTCTAGCCTAGTTGTATTTATAGATTCAGTGAGAATAAAAATGGCTCAGCCTACATTCTTTTTACAGCCTCTTGCGGCTGCGATTTCTCTTGCTTGTTTTTCTACAGTGAGTTTTGCCGCTCAACTGGAGCATTCTACGACACGTCTAGCGCCGATCGTGGTAAATGCACAATTAGATCATGACGCAAATGGTTTAATTCTTCATGCCGATCCAAAGCAACCGATCCAACCTGTTCCTGCAACTGATGGCGCAGATTATTTACAAAGTATTCCGGGTTTTAGTTCAATTAAAAGCGGTGGAACCAACGGAGATGTAACCTTTCGAGGCATGTTTGGATCACGGATTAAAATTTTATCTGATGGCACTGAAAACTTAGTTGCTTGTCCAGCACGTATGGACGCACCGACGTCTTATATTCAACCTGAAAGTTACGATCGTATTTCTGTCGTGAAAGGTCCACAAACAGTTCAGTATGCCAATACAGGTTCAGCAGCAACTGTTATTTTTGAACGGAAAAAACCGCAATTATCCAATGATAAAAACTATCTTGGGCAAGCCAGTGTTTTAATCGGTTCGTTTGGTCGTCTAGATCATAATATTGAAACAGCGGTAGGGGATGAGAAAAAATATATTCGTCTAAATGCCAATCGTTCAGAATCGAATAGTTATGAAGATGGTGATGGCAATACGGTTCCATCTGCTTGGAAACGTTGGAATACAGATTTAGCACTAGGCTGGACACCCGATGAAGACACTTGGATCGAATTTACAGGTGGAAAAGCAGATGGTGAAGCCGAATATGCTGGTCGTAGCATGGATGGTTCACAGTTTGCTCGTGAAAGTTTGGGTTTAAGATTTGAAAAGAAAAATCTAACCGATGTGATCAAAAAGATCGAAGGGCAGATTAACTACAGCTATAACGATCATGTGATGGATAATTTCCGGTTACGCACGCCACCTATAGAAGAAATGAATCATGGTGGAATGATGATGGAGATGGCAAACCCATCTGAAATGCAAGTTACACGCCGTACGTTGAATTCACGTTTAGCGATGACCAGTGAATGGGATAAATTAAGTCTAATCACAGGAATTGATTCTCAGCAAAATCATCATGCTGGAAGTATGAAATCTATGATGATGAATATGCCATTAACCACCAATATGAAGTTTAATTCTTATGGTGCTTTTGGTGAACTTACTTATCAATTTAATGATGCTTATAAATTGGTTACTGGTGCACGAATTGACCAAGTTAAAATTGATGCATTACAGCTGAATGATGAACGTAAAGAAACGCTACCGAGTACATTTATTCGTTTGGAAAATCAGTACCCTGAACATAATGCCAAATCTTATATTGGTTTGGGTTATGTAGAACGAGTTCCTGATTATTGGGAGTTATTCAGTACAGCACATGGCAACACAGGAATGCCTAAGCCGACATTTAATGATCTGGATACTGAAAAAACCTTACAATTAGATATGGGTTATCAACAAGAACATGGTGCATTGAATACATGGGTTTCTGCCTATGCAGGCTTGGTGAATGACTTCATTTTATTGAGTTATCATAATCATCCAACCACTGGAATGGGTGGGCATAGTCATGGTTCTTCTTTTAGTGCGGGCGTTAAGAATGTGGATGCCGTGATTGCAGGTGCTGAAGCAGGAATTGGCTACCAATTTACCGATGCGATTCAAGCAGATATCAGTACCATGTATGCATGGGGTGAGATCTCTGATAATAATGATCCATTGCCTCAAATTGCACCTTTGGAAGGACGTTTCAATTTAAGATATGTGAAAGAAAAATATTCTCTAGGTCTATTGTGGCGTGCGGTGGCTAAACAAGATCGTATTAACTTAAATAAAGGTAGTATTGCCGGTTATGACATTGGTGAGAGCAAAGGTTTTAGCACACTTGCATTAAATGCGACGTATAAGGTAATGAATGATGTTGATTTTGCTGTAGGCATAGACAATGTCCTCGATAAAACCTATACAGAACATTTGAATAAGTTAGGTGTTGGCGTTGATGGCCAAGTGGGGACTGAACAATTTAACAATACAGGTCGCAATTATTGGGCTCGAATCAGCATGAAGTTCTAAATATATTGAGAAGATCGGAAGCAGCCATTCTAGAAATAGAATGGCTGTTTTGGGTTCTAAGATAGAAATTGACTGAGAAAACAGCATTTTGAGTGGATATTCACCATAAAAAGTAGAAAGAAACAGCGATTTAAATAAAATATTTAAATATTATTTCGATATATTTTTATTTAAATTAATTAAAACAATATATTAAGTTTAATTTGTGCGAATGTGATGGTGCGGTTTAAGGCGTTAACTAGGAAGTAGATAAAATCATTAAAAAATATTTTACATAAATAACAGTAACTTATAATTTTATGAGTTTGAAAAATAAACATGCAGAAATATTTATTGAGAAAAGGTGTTGCAAGGGATTAGAAATGCTGTAGAATGCACATCCATCGGCGGTGA
>JADHEF010001609.1_pt1 | contig 12952 bp, 8 predicted proteins | sample 8952391 | NCBI WGS metagenome assembly JADHEF01 (sample SAMN16124439, study PRJNA663245) | bioreactor sludge metagenome | isolation source: sludge (nitrite) | place: India:Bengaluru | collected 2019-02-28
CTAAATAAAGATGTGCCGGAAGTAAATGCGAAAACGGGGATCGGGCCAAAAGCCGGATCCCCGTTTCTGTTTCATTCCTCAGCAGAACTCGCTCGACTTAATAGACTTGTTTGTCCGTGTCGGACATCCACGTGCGAAACACAGCCCGTGCCGCAGCCGCATCGGTTCTGATAAACCGCACGTTGCGGGTTTCAGGAGGCAACGCCAATTCGTCGTAGATAAACGCGTCGTTGAAGCCGGCAACTGCGGCATCGTCACGTGTGGCCGCATAATAAACAGTCCGCAAACCCGCCCAATAAATCGCTCCCAGACACATCGGACAAGGCTCGCAACTGGTGTAAAGTTCGCAATCCTCCAAATGGAAACGACCCAACAGTCGGCACGCCTCACGGATTGCGTTTACCTCCGCGTGTGCCGTCGGGTCCTGCTCAAGGATCACCCGATTCCACGCGCGCGCCACTACGCGTCCCTCGCGGACGATGAGCGCTCCGAAAGGCCCGCCTTCGCGACGCGAAACCCCATGTTCCGCGGCACAAACCGCTTCACGCATGAATCCCGCTGTCACGCCGTCACCCACCGGAAGTTCCTGTTCAGATCACATAATTGTTCACATCGGAGGATACCGCATACCGTCTCAAGACCTCGGCCAACGTAATGCCGCTCAGGGCCTTTTCGACGGCACGGTTCACCTCTTGCCAAACCGAACGGGCCACACAGTCATCGTTGTGTTTGCAGAAATCATCGTTCGTGATACATTCCACCAGCGAAAGAGGCCCCTCAAGAATCGTCACGATTTCGAGCATGGTGATCTCTTCGGGGCGCCGAGACAACACGTACCCGCCCTTGGCCCCCCGCGTCACGCTCAGCACACCGGATGTCTTAAGTGGGTTGATCACCTGCCACAGATACTTCACCGAAATGTCCTGCCGCTTGGCAATCTCGTTCAATGTGACCGCACCTTTACTCTGATGAATCGCTATGTCCATCAGGGTGCGCAGCCCATACCGCCCTTTAGTCGAAATTCTCACGTTAACACTACCTATAAGGAATTGATTTGGTTATAGTCTACAGTATTTATTGATTTAAGCAAACCGGAATGTTTCATTCGCATTTGCTATTCGCTTCTCCAAAGGCCCGGGCCAGGGCCTGCCACTGGGCATTGGAAAGCTGTTCGGCACGGGCCTGCGGGTCGATGGCGGCAGCCGCGAAAAGTGCGGCCAGCGCCGCATCGTCGCGGCCGACCGGTTCGGGCGCCTTTCGTAACGACGCGCCGAGTTGTTTGCGCCGATGCATGAAGGCGTATCGGGAGAGCTGAAAGAACCATTGCCGCTCCTCCTGCGTCAAGTCGCAGGCGTGCCGATCCAGACGCACAATGGCGGACCCCACTTCGGGACGCGGCCAGAAACAGGAAGCCTTCACCGTACGGATAAGGCTCACATCATAATCGAGCTGAAGCCAGACCCCCGCCTGACCACGAGCCTCAAGGCCCGGCAGCGCGATAAAACGTTCCGCAACCTCGGTCTGAACTAAAACCGTAAAACTGCGCGGCGCACGTGCGTGCAAGGCGAGATCCAGCAATATGCGTGTGCCGACCGAATAAGGCAGATTTGACACGCACCGGTCAAAACCTTCTTCCAAAAACGCATCGAGATCAAGTTCCAGCGCGTCCGCCGCGATCACGCGCAAGCCGGAAGGCTGACCCAAGGCCGCGGCGAGACAGGTCACAAGACGCGTATCTTTCTCTACGGCGGTGACACGCGCGCCACGCGCCAGCAAAGCTTCGGTGAGAACACCCAGACCGGGTCCGATCTCCAACACGTGCTCCCCTTGCCGGACACCGGAGGCATCCACCATCGCATCGAGGATATTACGATCGATCAGGAAATTCTGCCCCAGCGTCTTGTTCGGATGAAAGCCGTTTCCGATGCACCACGCTTTGACCTGTGAAGGTGAGGTGAGATTCACGCCGACCTCACTTTACGGAGGGCAACTCGAACGTTTTGATGTAGGCCTCGGCACGCAAGCGGTCCATCCACTCTTTATAAATCTTTTCCGCCTGCCTCATGCGCAGATGGCTTTCGACGTAAGGCGCAGCCTCCTCAAAGGTCAGCGCCCGGGAATCCTGCTGTTCATCTTTACGGACGATGTACCCGTAACCGTCCAGCACCACGACGGAGGACGTTTCGCCGGGCTTCAGTTTGGCCAACGCCTCGACGATCTCCTTACGGAAGACATCCTCCGGATTCACCTTACCCCACGAGCCGCCGTTCGAGGCTTTGGCGTCTTTGGAATAGGTCTTGGCCAATGACGCGAAAGACGTGCCGGCCTTAAGCGCTTCCGCGATCTTGGCGGCCCGGACCTCCACAGTCTCGTCGCCCGCTCCGCCGGGGGGGTCCAGAATAATCATGCTGACAGCCGTAGCGGTCTCTGTCTGATAGCGTCCCTTGTTCGCTTCGTATTCTGCACGCACCTCCGACGGTGTGGGCGCAACGCGCTTCTCGACCTGCTGATACCGCATGGCCGTAATCATCAAATCCTCTTGGATATTTTTCTTCCACTCCTCAAAAGCGATCTTGCGGTCGGCCAGCAGATTATGCAACTTGATCTGGTCCCCGTCGAAATTATTCGCCACAATCTCGCGGATGCGGTTATCCACTGCCCACGACTGTAGCTCCATTTTTGATTTTTGGGCGGCAGCCAAAATCAACTTACGGTCGATCAGCGCATTCAGCGTAGCGGTGTACAACTCGCGCAAACGCTTTTCCCGAAGCTCTGGAGCGGTATCCGCCCACGGGCTGCGGCGCACCTCGCTCATCACATCCGCGATCGTGATCATCTCCGCGTTGACATAGGCGGCAACGCCGTCCAGCAAGACCGCGGGGTTCTTTTTGACAGGCAGCCCTTGGGCCAAGGCGAAGCCGGCCATCAGCACAAAACCGGCATAAAAACAGAGACGCAGTTTCATCATCGTTTTATCCTTTAATCGCAGACGTAAATGAGTAGTTTATCCTATCCATAGGCGAATGACCAAGCGCGAAATCCGCATGGAACTTAATGGCGTGCCGCACATTCGTGCCGCACGCCCCACCAAACAAGCCGACACGCTATTTCAACAGCTTCGTAAAACGCCCGTAAACCGCATCCCACGCCGCCGTGTCCTGCGGCTTGAAGGTGGCGATCGGAAAAGCCGACTTGATGAACGGCATCGCGGACTTGAGATCCGGAATGATGCCAGCCCCCACCGCCTGCACCATCAGGTTGCCCACCGCCGTGGCCTCCTTGGGGCCGGCCAACACCGGCACGCCCACAGAGTCAGCCGTAAACTGGTTGAGAAGCGGATTATTGCTGCCGCCGCCCACGATGTGGACCACGTCCGTCTCCGTGGCGGTCACGCGGTTGATCACCTCGTTCACATAGCGATACTTGAGTGCCAGGCTCTCATAGACGCAACGCAGAATCGTGCCACGGTCCGCAGGCGCTTTCTGGCCGGTCTCGGAAATGTACGCGCGGATCGCCTGCTCCATGTTGGAGGGATTGTAGAAGCGCTTATCATCGGGATCGATGAAGGCGGTGAAGGCTGGCGCGGCCGGCGTGATTCGGTCTACCTCTTCCCAACCCATGCGCTTTCCGTCGGCGATCTCCCAAACGCGAAGAAGCTCCTGCACGATCCAGGTCCCCATGCAGTTACGCAGAAAACGCGTGTTGCCGATACCTCCCTCGTTGCTGAGGCCGAAACTCATGGCCTCCGGCGTGGTGACCGGCTTCTTGATGAGCTTGCCCACCAAAGACCACGTACCTGAGCTGATGATCAACGCCTTCTTGGGATTTTTCACCGGCGCGGCCGCGAACGCGCTGGCTGTGTCGTGCGAGCCGACTGCGATCAGGTCCACCTCATTCAAACCGCAGTGTTCCGCCAACTTGGGCTGAAGCTTGCCGATCTTGGAGCCCGGCTTGACGATCTCGGGCATCAGCCTCTTGGGAATGCCCAACGCCTTAAGCATCTCCGTGCTCCATTTGCATTTTTTCGCATCCATCATCTGCGTCACGCTGGCGAAAGTGGAATCCACCTGCGTGCAGCCGCCGAGATAATAGTAGAAAAGCGCCGGGATCGGCAGATAGATCTTGGCGAGTTTAAGCAATTCGGGACGGCGCGTGGCCACCCACAGGAGCTGGTTGGACTGGTTGAACGGCTGGAAGTGATTACCCGTAATGGCATACACGCGCGTGGCGTCGATGCGCGCCTTCACCTCGTCGCACATGGTGTCGAGGCGGTGGTCGCGGTAGCAGTATACTTTACCGAGCACATCGCCATCCTGCGTCAGGAGGTGGCCATCAGCGCCCCACGTGTCGATGCCGATGCCATCCAGCGTGGGGCCGTGACTGCGCCGTGCGGCTTGCAAGCCCTTAACGATATTCTGATAAATGTAAGTGTCATCCCAGTAGGTACGTTCCGTCACCGCGCCCGTACGGTCCGGAAGAAAGCAGGAGACTCCCTCGTGCGCGAAGCGGTGCACTTCCTCCATGCGGAAGGTCCCTTCTCCAAAGAACCCGATGAAACACTTGCCCCCGGATGCGCCCAAATCGACTGCGAACAATTTCTTCTCAGCCATAACCCCTCCGTTTGTGCGGCACCGCCGCCGTTCAAAGAACCCCTAAAACGAATTCCATAATCGTGTGGCTATGATATCACAGAGCCAGCGCCATACTCAAGGCGAGGCATTTGGTTAAAATTCGGAATCAAGCCCTCTTCCCGCCAGCGATACGGGGTAAATCCGGTCGGTGTGTCGCGCCGGGGCGCTCTCTAACCGGAGTCATTTCGCCAGCAACAGGAAATCGTAGGACCATTTGAAAGGATAGGCGAGCGTCGAGGATCTGTCCGGCCACAGGAAGTACCCGCGGCCCTCGATCCCGTCACCCGAATCCTCGCGGACCGGCGTCAGAGCGCCCTCGAACGACAGGCTCTTCGAGATGTGTTGCTTGTCCGGATAGTCAATCCACGCCTTGAACGAGCCCTTGAAAACACCTGTGGGACGGTTCAGGGATATTTTCAGGCCGACCGAATTCGTGGCGCTGTAGTCCCACGAGCCGTCCTTGTCGGCATCCGTCGGGTTGCCCGCCACAGACGCATGTAGCCCCGTCATCACGCCCGACTGGAGCGTGGGAGTCAGAACGACGCCAGAGGGGTCCCAGCATAGTGCGCCATAACGTACCGATCCGACCGTCAGTGCCGGCAGGGGCGCGTTCGTGTCCGTACCGACCGACAGGCGATAGTCACGGTAATGGTCGTACAGATTCGCAGTTTTGCTGTACCATCCGCCAGCCAGTCCCGTCGTTCGTTCGAAACCAACACCGTAGTCGTCGGTCGCCGACGGGTTACGGCTCTTCCACTCGAACTTCACGCCGTCCAGCAGGCGTAAATGCACCTCGCCGTCCGCCGGTTTTACGAACTCCGCCAGCCCGAAGAGGCTTCCGCCCTTGTACGCTGACGGTGAGGTACAAACGACCGCAAACGTATGGCCCCCTTCGTCAAGTATCAAGGTCCCGCTCAGCGACACAGCCGTGCCGTCCGCCAGTTTGCCCGCTGTCTTCACATTGCCCGCTCTGTCCACCGTGAACGCCAGATACCCGCTGCCGTACGCATCTTTACCAGGCAATGTCGCCGTATAATAGCCGATGAAAGGAACAGGCGTTTCGGACAACTCCGCGTCTCTCCATCTGTTCCGGTACAAAATCACGGACGCTTCGGGATCATCGGGCAGCAGCGCTGTCGCGGGGCCGTCCGGCGAGACGGTGATTTGCATGGGGAACACGTTCTTTCCGCTCTTTAGGCCGACCTGAACAGACAAGGTTCCCTCTGTCGCACTGTCGAAAGCGGTCGCCGAAAATGCGTAATTGACTCCGCCCACAGACAGCTTACCCGTGATCTTTCCCATCGCGCTTACGGTCATCTGAACCAACCCGGGGCCGCGCGTGCCGCCCGACATCCAACCGTTGAACGAACCCGTCGTCTTGGCCTCCAAGGCCACCACCTCAAGGTCGAGAGCCACGGCCCCCGACGTCACGGTCACGCCGCCGGACTTGACCAAAGGCTGAATCGACAGGCTGTGATTCCCGGCTTTCACCGGCACGCCCGCCACATAGAGCGCATTGTCGCGCACCACAATCTTCAGGCCCTCCGGCAACGTGCCGGAAAACATCCTGCCGGACAGGACTCCCGTTTGCGAAACGCTCACAGGCAAGGGGCCTAATTCAGCCCGCACGCCTACGGTGAGCCTCTGCGCGGCGACGCGTGAAAACACCATAAAGGTCTTCGTGTACTCGTTGTCGTCTTCGGCGCTTTCCGCCACATTTCCGGTAGAGTCCGTTTTGATTCTGACCGCATGTGTTCCAGCGCTTAACAACCCTAGCGGAATATCCGAAAACGTCATATAGTCGTTCACGTTTAATGGCAGCACACGGTCCCACGTCTTCACCAACACATTGTCCACATAGAGCTCCGTGAAGAAACGTTGCGCCGTGTCGAGTTGACCTCCGTTCTCAACAGCCCAATCCACATACAGCGTATCCGTTGTATAAAACGGTGCATCGTCTGTGATCGTCCCCGCCGTTTTTGATATCACAATCCGCTCGGGCCAGCCCGAAGGTCTGTAAGGCAACAAATTCGCTCGGGCAGGCGCGTCAAGTACAGTAATCGTCTTTGTAACGGTATTATTACTTTCATCCGCTTCGAGTACGGTTGAGACGGAATCCATGACAATCTGGATCGTGTGATTTCCCGCTCTTAAAGAGCCGATCGCGTAATCTAAGACTTGCGATAGGCCGCCCGCATTCATCGGGGGCTCGACCGTCCATGTGTGCTTTAATTTTCCATCGATATTGAGTTCGCAGTTAAAGCGTTGCTTCACATCCCCCTCGCCCTGGTTCCTGAGCGCGAAGTCCACGTAGAGCGTGTCCTCGGCATTGAAAGTGGAGTCATCATCAGCCGTTCCGGCAACCTTGGAAACCACGACCGGGCTTGACCACCCCGCGGGCTGATGAGAAGCGAGGTCCGGTAACTTGCCCGGATACAGGTAAACGATGCCGGCCATGTCATCCGCGTGCAGCGACCGCTGTTTCGTTTCGCCAGGGCTTGTTCTTCCGTACATGGTTTTTTCAATATCGCCGGAACCATACAAATCGTCCAGCGAGAGCGCGTGCCCCAACTCATGCGTCGCAACACTTTGCAGGTCGTATTTTCCAGATGACCCTGTCGTGGACCACTCGAAAGCCGTGTTGAAAACAATGTCGCTTTCGAAAATCTCACCCGTCGCAGGGTAGAACCACCAGGAGTTATAAGCCAGAGTATCCTCATCGTCGATGGTTCCGAAACTGCACACGTTCTGCCCATCATTGGCCGCTTCCGCGACCGCAGAGGATCCCGCATGATGGAACTGAAAGCTCGCGCCAGAAACCTCGCTCCATGTGGCCATAGCCGCCGAAAGGGCAGCGTCGGCCCCTGCCGGTCCGGAGTTGGGGTTCACTTTGTAAGACACGTCACTCAAGGGCCACTTCAGTTCCTTGCCGCGTGAGGTCACACTCACCTGAAAGGCGTTCGCGAAGGGTACAGAAAAAAGCGCAAGAGCCACAACCATACAGGCTAAAGGCGTCTTCATGGTGTGCCTCCTGACCGATTCATCTTCGACAGGCGCTGCCGGACCCTGTTCTTAAGCGTCCCCGTGTCCACGTCACGTTCGATGACGCTCTCATCTCCCGTAACAGTGAAACCGTCCTTGACGGCACGCCCGCCGCCGATCCGCCAAAGCCCCTGGGCGGACCCCACCAAGACCGGCCGCGTCTCGCGTGCAAGGCCCAAACGGCGGCGCCGCTCCGCACTCGCCTTGGGCTGTCGCAGAAACACAAGCACCTGTTGTCCGTTTGTCACCACCGGCATGTCGGACACGCGTTGCATGATGCCGTCCACAGTCCCGCCCTGATAAAGGAAAGTCACGCGGTTCGTCGCGCCAAGAAGCGCCTCCGTCACGTCGAGAGTCACCTCTGTGACGATCCCCGAACGGTCTTCGGTCCAATGCGCGTTCACTTCCGACACACGACCTTCAACAATGCATGAGGCGCGGTCCACCAGCGTGGTTGTGGCGAGAGGCACCATGAGAGCTGGGGCCTCTGTGCAGACGGACAGCACGGCAAGAACAAGAATACACAAACCTCTTCCGCTTGCGTAACGCAGACGGTTTAAGGAAATCACCGACATTCGAAACCACATCTTTCCGGTCCGTGTGAGAAACTGGGCGCTTGGCTTATCAAGGCAAAGCCCATTTGAGAACTAGTATATCACACCGCCCCCGCGGCGACAATTCGCGAGTGGAGTTACAAAGGACGCGGGCGACACGTCATTTCCCCAGAAGCAGGAAGTCGTAGGACCATTTGAAAGCGTAAGTTGCCGTGCCCCCGGGAATGGTCGCCTTGTCTGGCCACTGGAAAAAGCCCCGTCCCTCTACGTCGTCCACCCTGTCCTCGCGTTCCGGCGTCAGCACGCCCTCGTATGACACATTCTTGGACGTGTGCTTCTTGACAGGATAGTCGAACCAAGCCTTGAAAGAACCCTTAAAGATACCCGTTGCACCGGTCAACGCGATCTTCAGACCGACCGTGTTTTCCGCACGGTAGTCCCACACGCCGTCTTTCTCAGGGTCAACCGGCGTTCCCGCCGGAGGCGCGATCAAGTCCAACACGCCCGACTTGAGGACGGGCGTCAGTGCCAAACCCGCGGGGTCCCACCAGACGGAGTCGTAGCGGTTTGTTCCCACGATCAGTTCAGGAACTGGACTGTTCGTGTCCGTCCCGATCGTAATGCTTTTGTTTAAATAGTAGGCATATAAGTTGTCCGTGTTGCTATACCACCCGCCGTCCAGCCGCAACCCTCGTGCGAACCCGGCGCCATAAATCTCTGTCGCCTGCTGATAGCTGCTCGACCAAAGGAACGGCCGGGCACGCAGGCACCGCACATAATTGGCCGTCCCGTTCCTTTTAACAAACTCCGCCAAACCGAAGAAAACGCCCCCCTTATAAGCAGTTGGCGCGGTGTACAGGATTGTCCATACCTGCCCGAACGCATCCATAACCAAGGCCCCGCCGATCGAAACCGGCGTACCATCAGCCAACTTTCCGGCGATCTTGACTTTTGCGCTGTTGTTGACGGTGACTGTCAAATAGCCGCTGCCAAAGTCCGAATTGCCGGGCAGCGTCCCGGTATAATATCCCGCGTACGTCGACAATAGACTCGACATTCCCTCTTCTTTCCAACTGTCTCGGTACATCTCAATCTGGATGCCTTCCGTCCCACCCAGCGTGCCAGCCACCATACCGACCGTCACCGTCGCCACGCCTTGGATATCCACCCTCGCCGGCCAAACCCGCAAGGCTAACGGCAACACCGTCCTCCCGGATTTCGCGTCTCCTTCAATCCGATAAGCACCGTCCGCCTCCAGCGCGGAATACGACGACGCGCTAAACGAATACGTCGCCGCATTGAATTGGATCTTGCCCGTAACACGCCCCAACCCCGTCACGTTCATCGTCGCAATACCGCCCATATCATTCGTGACATAGCCGTTAAAGGCACCCTGCGCCCACAGCGGCAGGGACTCGACCGTCATCGTGATCGACTGCGACACCACCCCCGTCGCTGAAAGCACCACATTGAAGACACCCGCTTGGGTCGGAATCCCCTCGATGAGCCGAGTCGTGGCGTTGTATCTCAGCCCCGGGGGCAGCCCTTTCACGGTCACTCTCGCCGCGTTCGCGAACGCCGCGGGTAGAGCCTGTGAGAAAGCCACGCCAGTCGTCGCCGATGACTCCGCGGGCGAACTCCGGTTCCACTTGGCATATAGCGTATGGGCTTCCGACCTGACAACCGGCGTATCCGCCGTCACCAAAGCCCCGTTTCCGCCGGCCTCCGACCACCAGCCCGCAAAAACGTATCCTTCGCGCGTCGGCACGGGCAACTCGCCATACAGCCCTCCGACAGCCCGTTCGACACTCGCAGGAGAAACCTCGCCTCCTTCCGCATCGAAGGCCACCACGCACAGCGTGGCGTTTATGGGAAGAAAACGCGCCACAAATTCCTGCGGGGTCTCCGCGACGGCAACGCTCAGCTCCGCGTTGGTCTCCGCTCTTCCTTCCCAACCGTCAAACCTGTATTCCGCATCCGGCAGGGCCTTTATCGTAATCAGCCGGTTTCTGAAAAAGCGCCCGCTCCACACCGCCCGGCTCGTCACGCCCGGAGTCGAAGGCTCGATCTCCAGCCCATCCACGACGAAATGGCCCCCAACGCCGTCCCCGCGCTGGTTGCGCACCGTCAGGACACCGGACCCGCCCAGAGCGAACTTGGCGCTCAAATGACCCCACGACACCGCATGCCGTTCCGCCGTAAACGGATTCTCCTTACCGCTCATCTGCGGCGTGGACAGATAGGTGAACATGTTGAAATCAAACCCCTGTTCGCCGGCCCGGTCCATACTGCCCAGCAACCACCGCCAGCGCGAATCACCATTGTTGCCGAAGGCGACCTGATTCGTGTGCGCCCGCCAGAATTCGCAGTTATTGGCGGGCCAGTCGGTATTCGCAAAAAACGTGTGCGCGATCACATGGTCCGTATAGTTCGTCACATCCACCTGCGTTTGAAACTGCCTGTAATTCGCGTCGCTGCTTAGCGGGTTGACCTGCACCCAGTTCAACAAAGCCAGATAGTCCTCGTCCGCGTAAGGGTCGCCGCCCTCGTTGGAGATCGTGATCTTGGTGGCATCGGAGGGATTCTCCGCGTGCGCCAAAATATCCGCGTTATCGGGCTCGATCCCGCCATGCGAGGCCAAATAATATTTGTCGCCGTTTTCCCGCAGGTTTTGGAGCCCCCAGTATTCGCCGTTGAGATAAACTTCGGCCGGACGGGAGGCCATCACTCCGACATTGAGTGACAGGGACATCTCATGGAAAACCGCATCCTTCATCAGGGTCCCGACGCCCCCGCTGTTCGGCCCGTACCAATCGTCGCCGCTGTTGCTTAAAAGAAAACGCTTGTACCAGGTCAGCGGCAACTGCGGAAAAAGGGCATAGTCCACCCGGTTGCTGCCGTATTCGGCCGCACGTCCGTAAAACTGCATCGTCTTTTGGGGAAGCGCCCGTGTGCCGCCGCCGGAATTGGCCATTCCCAAGACCTGCGCCACGGCCATACCGTTTTCCCCCGGCTCAATGAGTTCCACATGCGCCTGCCGTTCCCACGTCTGGCCGGCCTTGTCTTGAAAATAATTGGCGTAAGGTTTGCCCCATTTATTACTGCCATAGCCCACCGGCGAATCCGCATACGTCTTTCCGGGAACATAGATTCCTTTGTTGAACCCGAACAGGTCGTCAGGATTCACCAGCAGCGAAACAACCGGCAAGGTACGCGTTTGGAAGCGCGGGCCGATCAGATAGCTGCCGCTCGTCTCCTCCGAACAGTATTTCCCGCTTGCATCGACCGCGACCGCACGCAGGACGGAAACCCGCTCCACGGCCTCCACCGGTGGACGCCAGGCTGCCGCCAACAGGAGGTTGTCGGTCTCAGGCGGATTCGTGCGCTGCCACGACAACCCGTTTGTGACGGTGCTCGCGCCACTCAACCTCACGTTTCCGCCGCTCATCACAAACAGCGAGGAAGCGCGCGGATCGGTCCCGTCCAGCGTATAATAGATCCGGTGATTCGGAGAGGACACCCGCAGGGTGACGAACTGGTCCTCCTTGTATGCGCCGGGAGCCACGAAGAAAACCGGCTTTTCGGGCAATATCTCGTTGAAGCGGGTTGCCGTCGAAGCGTTCGGCATCCCCGGACTCGGCGTGCTGTAGACCCGGAAATCCGTGGTGCTGCCGTCCGTGACCGCGCCGTACGAATGATTTTCTCCAATGTCAAAACCGGGGGCCGCAAAAAACTGGACGCGCGTCAAAACCTCGTTGAAGAGATGGATGTTCTCCCCTTCCCGGGCCAAGTTGAACTGTCCGTGGACCACCGGCACTTTTTTATTCACCAACCCGGTCAACGTGAGATCCATAATCAGATCCGGGCTCGCCGCAAGCGCCTGATGGACCTCCACCGCCACGACGTTTTCACCCTGCACCAGCCCATTCGTGGGAAGCAACAGGGTTGTCCACTGCGTCGACGGAACGCTGGCCAACGCCCACGTCTCGTGCATGACGGCACCCGAGGGCATGTTTTGGCGGAACACCTCCATCCCGTTCAGATAGACCACCACGCCGTCGTCGATCCGCGCATGCAGGACCAGCCCCGTCATCACAGAAGGGGAGAGAACCTGGAACGAGGCTCGGAAATAGGCGGTCGGATACCGATTGGCGGCATTCCCGCCATAATCCAGAACCGTCGCGCAATCCATGTTCTGCTTGGCGTCGTTGTATCCGAGCGGAGCCGCGCCGACCGGCCAGGCCGCGTCATCGAAAGGCAAGGCGTTCCAGCCCGCCGCCGCAGCCTCCGCCGCGGAACGATAGCGCCAGGCCGCGCTCGGCGGGATCAGGGCCAGATCAGGGGCATCCACCCACGCCGTATATTCGGGGCGTTCTCCGCTGGCAAACACCACGAGGTGCTCCCCGGGCTGAAGCGTATAATCCGGCAACCGGACGCCTTGATTATTTTCAAACGGGTTGGCATCTCCCAGCCCGTAATCCCGGATATTGTGAGGTGACGTCCCCTCATTATAAAGTTCGATCCAGTCCGAACTCGTGTCGCCCGTCTCGTCGGCCACCGCTGAGTTGTCGTAACACACCTCATTGACCACGATCCAGGCCGGCGCCGACAACGCCAACAAAAAGAAAACACCGATTTTGCACACAACCGACTTCATACGACACTTTCATCCAACAGGTTTGCCATCAGCGTACACCAATTCGCGAGAGAAGGTCAACCGCGGCA
>JADHEF010001622.1_pt1 | contig 12921 bp, 4 predicted proteins | sample 8952391 | NCBI WGS metagenome assembly JADHEF01 (sample SAMN16124439, study PRJNA663245) | bioreactor sludge metagenome | isolation source: sludge (nitrite) | place: India:Bengaluru | collected 2019-02-28
CGACCTTGCCAAGGTCGGGGTCGCGAGTTCGAGTCTCGTTTCCCGCTCCAAATACAGGTTTACAGGGTTGAATCAAATTTTGTGAATCTTCGAAAAAAGACGCTTCGGCGTCTTTTTTCGTTTCTGATCATTTGTTTTTAGCGTTACACAGGCCGTAGGGTATTCGCCCAGCGGCCTTTTTTTTACGCGTTATTTGTAGCTTACGGTAAAGGTCAGCCCCCCCTCGGCCAAGCCTGGGGTTACCACCGGTGCACTCTGATAGTAGCGCGCCTGAAAATCCAGCTGGGTGATGCCAATGCTCACAGGCTTGACCAGTTCGTCAGATTGCAGCGGCATGGGCGTACCATCACTGCGCAGCAACTGGATTTCAACCCCGGCTGCATCGGAGAGTGTACCCAGGCTGAAGCGCCCCTCAGCAGGTACGGTCGGCACCGAGCCATTGGCACCATCCAGTTCGATATACACATTCGCGGGTGCGGGGTTGGGGGCGCTGGCATCTTCGCAGTCGCTCAGCGTGATATGAAAGGGGACGGGTGGGGTCGCAGGGCCTACCCCTTTGAAGTCAGCAAGTGTGTAATCGCCCAGTTTCACCGGGTCGGCGCTTACTGCATCGGACTTCAGCGAGCACTGCGCCTGGTTCACGGTTGCGCTCACGCGGTACTCCATGACTTTGCCCAGGTTGTGCAAAAAGCCATGAAACATCTCGCCGTTGATGCGTTGGGGGCCGGGTGCGATCGGCCCGGTCTTGATGAACCAGGCTTGGCCGTAGAGGGGCGCCACCTCTACGTTGAAGGGCTGGTCTCGCATGGTCCCCGTGTAAGGGATCACGGGGCGGGTACCCGAATCGGGAACGAATGAGTTGCTGGCAACACCATCAAACGGTGTGCCAATTTCCATGTACACACCCACCCCGGGAATATTGGTTTCCATGACATGCCCGTTGACGTCCCTCCCGCCCACATTGGGCAACGTGCCCGGGAAGATGGGGGCCGTGTTGGGCAGCCTTGCCTTGGGCGGGTTGGCGGGGTCCCACACGCAGGTAACCAACGCGCCTTCGTTGTTGTTCCTGGTCATCGAACTGGTACCGATCACCGTACCTACCTCGGCATCTCGGGGCACCCAAAATGTACCCATGTCACGTTCGTAGGTCATATAGGTGCCGCCCGGCCTGAAACTGCAATTCGCGTAGGCGTTGCCAGAAAGCAGGCCCAGGGCCAGGCAGCCGGCAGTCAATCGCAAGCTGCGGTGCATGTTGAAGGTGAACGTGTTCATCAGAGCATTTCCTGGGTATTGTCGCCGGTCAGCCGGGGTTGGTCGCTGGCCACGGGCAGTTGGCAGTGCAGGGTTTGCAGGCGATAGCCACCCTCTTGTGCAAGCGCTTGCGGGTCGATGTTCAGTGAGCAGGCCTTGTCGCTGGCCGCACCCCACAGCACGCGTATCGCTTGCGGGCCTTTTGTGCGGGTAGACACCAAGGCTTGGCCGGCCTGGCCCACCACCCCCAGGCTCTGGTCGTCGGCATCGAGCACCTGGGCGCCAAACGGCACGGCTTGGCCATTGGCCTGCAGCAGGGTCAGCAGCAGGCGAGCCACATGCTCGGCCTCGTAGCTGGCCTTGACCACCGCACCACGGCGCGGCACCACTTGCTGGCTGGCATTGCCAATCACCACTTCCGGCGACAGCTCATCGGTTTGCAGCACCAGCGCGTTCAGCCGATAGGGGCGCAGGTAGGGCACCAGTGCATAACCTTGGGCATTGGTGCGCGCCGAAGGCGTGTTCTGCACACCGACGCCAGGCACGTCGGGCACATGCACCAAGGCCATGGTTTCGCCCAGGTGGCTGCCGAACGCCACGCCGTCGCCGTGCAGCATGACGGCCCCGCTGGCGTTCACCGACAGGTTGCGGTAGTCGTTGCCTTCGTTGTAGCCCATGCCGATGCTGGCCTGGCTGCCCTGATAGTTGACGGACAGCCCACCACTCTTGCGCCCCTGGCCGTCGTTGGCCAGCGAGGTGCTGTAGGTGAGCTGGTTGTCCAGCAAGCCACCGCTCAGGCTGGCGCGTTCGCTGGTGCGGCCATTGTCGTTGCGCAGGTCGAAGCTGGCCTGCTGCTGGCGGCCGAAGTCCAGCGGCACGCTGAGGCTCAGGCCGAACATGCGGCTGTCGTCGTTGTTCGAATCCAGCGCCTGGGAGGCGAACAGGTTGACCGCCACGTTGCCCACGCGGGTGGTGTATTGCAGCTGGTACTGGCGGCGCTGGAGGCTGGTTTGCCAGTAGGTATCCTGGGAAAAGGTCAGGTTCAGTGCGCTACGCTCGCCAACACTCTGGTATACCGAGGCTTCCAGGCGGCTACGGCGGTTGCCCAGGTAGCTGCTGGCATTGCTGCGTTGCTGCACGGCTTCATCGAAGTCGCGGTAGCCCTCGGTCGAGTAGCGATAACCGGCAAAGCGCAGGTTGGTGCGAGTTTGGAAGCTTTTACCGTAGCGCAGGGCAAAACTGTGGCCCTGGGCCTCACCCAGTGTGTTGCCCAGATCGCTGGAGGAGCGGGTGACATCGAACGACAGCGCGCCCACATGGCCGATGTCGCGGGCCATGCCCAACACACTGGCGTTGTAGTACTCGCTGGAAAGCAGGCCGCCATAGAGGGTGGTGTCCCAGGCGCCACCACGGGCCAGGGTGGCTTGCCAGAACAGCGGGTCATCAAGCTGTTCGGCACCGTCGTAGCGGCCAGCGGTCGCGCTGTAGCGCCACACGCCGTCGCGCAGCAGGCTGCCCATGCTCGAATAGGGCTGTGTAAAGCGACGCACCTGGCCATCGGCCTCGGTGATGACCACTTCCAGCTCGCCATGGCCGGAGCCTACGCTGAGGTCGTCGATGGCGTAAGGCCCGGGGGCCACATAGCTGGAATAGATGGGGTAGCCATTGTGCAGGATTTCGACCTTGGCGCGGCTTTGGGCCACCCCGCGGATCACCGGGGCGTAATGCTGCATCGCGTCGGGCAGCATGCCGGTGTCGGAGGCCACCTGCGCGCCGGTGAAGCGCACGCTGCGGAACATGTCGCTGTTGGTGAAGGTTTCACCCAAGGTGAGGTTGGCCTGCAGGCCTGGCAGGTCGCGCTGTGCATAGGTGTCGCTGCGGGTCCAGCGGCGTTCACCGTCGGTGTCCTCGCGTAGCGCCTGTTTGCTGCGCAGGCGCCAGGGGCCTACGTTCAGGCCGCTGTTCAGGTACAGGTCCTGGCTGCTGCGGCTGCGGCCATCGCGCTGGCGGGTGTGCTGCGCTGAAGCCTGGTAGCTGATGAAGGCGGCGTTGATGCCATTGCTCCAGCGGGCTTCGGGCACGCTGCCCGAACGGTCCTGGCGCAGGGCGATTTGCGGGATCGACAGCGACAGGTGCAACTGCGCGGGGTCGAAATCGGCGCTGGCGTGTGGCACGAGTTGCACCAGGTTCACGCAGCGATCGTCGTCTGGCAGGGGGCTTTCAAGGGCCTGTTCGCGTAGGTCAAGGGTGCGTAGCAGCTCGGCCGTCAGGCAGGGTTGCAGGCCTTTGCCATTTGGGCCCTCGATAAAGTCGATTTCCTGCTCGGGCAGGGGGCTGAGGTTGAGCGAGAGCTGGACCTGGTAGCGGCCCGGCGGCAGGTAGGCCTGCGCGGCCAGGTTCTTCAGGGCCAGTGCGCCGGCTTCAGTGGATTGGCCGGGGGCTTGACGCATGAAGCCGGGCTGGAAGGCAATGTCGGCCTGGTTTGCCAAGGCAACAGGGGCAAGGGCCAACGCCAGGCAGCCGCCAAGCAGGGGTGGCAGCGGGGCGAATCGCAGGCGCAACGGCAATAGTCTGCGCCGTTCGAGCTGGAGCATGAGCGTGTCCTGGGCGGCGCCTACGGACGATGCACAGGTGGGCTCGTGGTGGGCGCCTGGTGGTGGGAGTGAAGGAGCGTGAAGGCAGGTGGTGCTGCTGGATCACGGTTTACAGGCGGGGGAAGGGTAGGTGGGAGGGGGAGGCTTAGAATGTAGGTAAAGTCAGCGCTTAGAGGGGGATGGGTCGATGAAGTGAGTATTGGGAGGATTTCGAGTGTTTGCCCGCTACCTTTCGGCAGCGGGCTTAGAGTCAAGGCTATGCGATGAAGACGTCCATTTTGCCGCCAGGGGCAGGTTTCAGTCCCAGGCCTTTGTTCTTGCCTACGATGAAGACTCCCCATTGGTTCCCATTCGGCGATGACGGTGCACCGGTCGAAAGGGCCATGACCCTTGGCTTTCCGCTGAGGAACGGTGTCATCTCGCTACCTGGCGGAGAAACTGTGGCGGTACTCGATCGAGCAGACGAGCTAGCGCTGCTACTTGCGGTTGAGGCAGGCGTCGACGCCGAGCTTGGTCCCGGAGCGGGCGAAGTGCCAGGCTCAGTTACCGAGCGAATAGATGCACGAGGACGACGGGGTACAATTCTACCTGAGCTCTTCTGTATGAAGTTGTAAGTTCGGTTATCAAAGTTCTGAATTATTGTCTGTCCGGCTGCGTTCGCCGTTGCGGGCGCCGCCTGCGCGCCCTTCGCCGCCGACTTGGCCGCTCTCATCGCCCCTTTCGTCGCCGCAGCCCCATACCCGGCTGCGTACATACCGATAACAGAAAACACAGTCCCGAAGTTCTGCAGCAGGTTCGACAATTCCGGGTCGCTGTACATGATTGCTGTCGCCACCCCCTGCATGGCCGCAGCGACGCCGTTGGCGGCCACGCCGATCACACCAATGACATAACTGGTGGTCACGCCGATGGTAGCCGGTGCCGTCCACGGCATTGCGATTGCAGATGCCACGAAAATGGCGGCGGCTGCAGCGACGCCAAGCCAGGCATACCACGGCACCTTGGGTTTTTCTTCTTCCTTGGCGCGTTCCAGTGGTGCCTCGCGGCCACGGGTCACTTGCACGTTGCGGTGGCCGCTAGGGTCGTGCCAGTAAACCGGGTTGCCCAGGGCGTATACGTACGGGTTGATGCCAGCCTCTTCAGGTGGCAGCGAGTCCGGGCTGTGGAAGCGCATCAAGCCTGGGTTGTAGGCCCGGTAGCCACTGCCTAACAGGTACCAGCCAAACGCGCGCTCGCGGGCTTCGCCGTTGAAGGCCAGCAGGCTGCGCATTGGCTGGGCAGCATCCTCGGGCAGTTGTTCACCATAAGGGGCGTAGCGGGCATGGCGTGTGCCGTCTGCATCGTGCTCGGTGTTCACGCTGCCGGCATGGTCGGTCAGCAGCAGCGTGGCGCTGCCCGCTTGCTGCTGCGCCTGCGCCTGGCCGCCCGCGTACAGGTACTCGGTGAGCAGGCCGTCTTCCAGAATGCTGTCCAGGCTATGCCCCAGGTAGCGCCGTTGCAGCTTGCGCTCGTCTGTGCCCGAGTAGAGCAACTGATCATGCCCGTCATAGCCGTACTGTGCCGTTACCTTGTTGTTGGCATCCTGCACCTGGTACAGGCGGCCGAGGCTGTCGTAGTACAGGGCATTGCCGCATTCATCGTTGAGCATGTTGCCCAGTTCATCGTAGCTGAACGTCTGTTCTGCCGGGCACCCTTCAGGGGGCAGGGTATGCGTGACCTTCTGTAGCCGGAACCGGTCTTCAGAGGAGTAGGTGAAGTTCGCATCGTTCCTGTCCCCGTTGCTGAACGTTGTACGGCAACGCTCGATGTTGTCTACCGCGTCGAACTTGAAAATCTGGGTTGTGATCTGCCGGCCACTGGCGGTTTCGACGGGGCAATCGTACTTGGTCAGTCGGCCGAGATCGTCGTATTCGAACATTTCCTCACGCAGCTTTCGCTCGCCGTGCCAAAGGGTTCGCGAATGCAGCATGTCGTTGTCCAGCCACACTTGCACCAGCTTGCGCGCCTGGCCGTCGGCGCTCAGCGTACGGCTGGTCTCCCTGCCTAAGGTGTCATAGTGCTGAGTGCACAAGGTGATGGGTTGTTTTTCCGGGTCGGGGTGGGTCGTGTCGCGGGTTTCGGTGGTTTCCAGCAGGCCGGTGTCTTTGTAGTAGGTCAGCGTGGACTTGAGTTTGCCCTGAGTCACCGTTACCAGCCGGCCCAGCTCATCATAGGCGTAGTCACAGGCCTGGCCATCGCTGTGCTTGCGTTGTGTGGGCAGGCCTTGCCAGGAATGCTTGTACGTTGCGCTGTACGGCGTACCATCAGTGTCGGTCAGGTGCTCTTCGCTAAGATCACCCTGGTCGGTGTACACATAACGGCGGTTACCCAGTGCGTTGTTGGCATGGGTAATTTCCGCGCTCTTCTTGTCATAGTCGAAGTTCGCTGCCTGCTGATCTTCCAGCCTTGCACGCCCTTCTTCATCTTCCAGTGTTGCAACCAGCTTGCTGGGTTGCTCGGTCAGCTCTGGCTTGTACTCATAGGCGATGACCCGCTTGCGGATGCCCTTGCCTGTTGCTTTCAGGTTGAAGGCCGTGCGTGTGTCGACCCGGTGTGTCATGCCCTGATAGGTGTATTCTTCTACCCGCGCCCCCACGGTCATGCGCACAAGGCGGCCAAGGCCGTCGAACTTGCGCTCGTAGAGCATCTGCTCAGTTGAGTCGCTGTCCACTTTCAAGTGCAGCTCAGTGACCAGCTCGCCCATGCTGTGACTGGCGAACGTGCGCGACAGGGTGGTGTTGTCAGGCCGCTGGTGGGTTTTCATGCGCCCCAGGGCGTCGTAGGTGAACTTGCTGGTGAATGTTCTGGATTGGTGAGCCTCGATCATTTCTGTCCGGCTCAGGCAACGGCCAAGGCCGTCGTAGGTTGATTCGGTACGACCGGCCTCACGTGGAACCCATTTCGAGCCGCCTTCAGGGGCATCCACTTGCTCCTCCAACAGGCGGTACTCGTATACCGGCTTGTTGAAGCGGTTCAGCTTGCTGATGGTCTTCTGCAGCTTTCGCTCCGGGGCGTCCGGGCTCTCAATCCAGCGGGTGACCAGCGGGCCACCCGGTTCGAGCGGTGACGTGTCAATGCATTCCTTGATGCCATCGGGGCGTACGGTTTCACACAGTTGGCCCCAGCCGTCATAGGCGTAGCTTGACTCCAGCTTGAGTACGCGCGGCTCTGGCGCGCCGTCTTTACCTGGCAGGTAGTCATAGCCAGTTTCGCGCATCAGACGCCCCGCTGAGTCATAGTGCTGTTCGGCCATCGTGCGCTTGACGACGGCCCCGGTCACGGCATCCTTGGCTTCTCGCTCCTCCCGGAGCGGGCGGCGGCTGCCATCGAACACGATGCGTGTCACTACGTCTTTGCTGTCGGTGGTTTCTTCGCAAGCGCGTTTACGGCGGTCATCGTCAATCAGCTTGTAGGCGGTGGTGCGCGTGGTGGCGAAGTCTGTGCCAGGGCTTGCGATCGCCTCAATGACGCGGCCCAGTACATCATGGCGATAGCGTGTGAACACGTCATTGGCATCGTGTTCCAGCACCACCTGGCCGTTGTACATGGAATAGGTAGTGGCCGTTTTTTTCACCAGTGTGCGGGTATGGTCCGTAAAGGTTTCGGTGCTGCGGCTCCAGGTGAGTTCGTCATTGTCGTCCTTGACCTTTTCGTACTTCCACTCGCTGGTGGATTTTTTGTCGTTGATCGTCAGCTCTTGTCGTTCGAGCCGGCCATGCAGGAACGGGTTGTCGGTTTTGTTCTGGTAGTTGCGATTCTTGCTGCTCAGCAGTTTGCGTTCTGTGCCAAGGCCTTCGTATATGTCTTCCTGTTCCAGTGACACCCAATCTGGCATGTTCAGGTCAGGGTCCGTTTGTGGCAGTGCGGGCAGGCGGGTATAGACGTATTCGCTGCTTATCGTCTGGGCCAGCGGTCCGTCCGGGCTGGACGGGGTGGCAGGGTGGATGACGGCGGACTTGAGGCTGCGTTCAAAGCCTTCCGGGTCATCCGCGCCGGGGTAATAGGTACGCACCATGAGCGTGCCGTCGGCTTTGCGCTCCGTCAGCAAGTTGCCATGGTCGTCGTAGGTGGTTTGCGTTGTTTCCTGGTCACCTACCGTTGGGTCACCCACCTTTTTCCAGGATTTTGTCACGGTATGTGGCAACTGGAAGTACGCAGGTTGATCTTTGAACTGGGCGTTTGCTTTTTCGTGATACACCGTTTCGATGGTCTCGACACAGCCGTTGTCCGTGGTGGTCTGAGACGTCATCAAATGGAAACGGTTAAACAGGCTCACGACGGTACGGTAGACCTTTCCGTCGAGGTAGTGCTCGGCGGTAGAGCCATATTCAAAGGTGTGGCCTGTAAATTTGTAGAGTTGGTCCGTGCCATCCTCAGCGCCATACACCAGGCCTGTGCCGTTACCCAGAAAATTATTGTCTTTACCTGCTTTGTTCAAATAGGTGTACTTCGTGAGCATGTGAGTACTGCTGTCACGCTCATCAGGCTTGACCCAGTGTTCGTTGACGGAGGGCAAGTACCGGTCGATGCCTGGGTATTTATGGCCAGCGGTCCCCTCGTGGTAAGTGATCGTTTCCATGCCTTTGTCAGGGTTTTCGACACTGATCAGAAAGGGAAGTTGATCGTAACGCTTGTATTTCAGTTCCCAGTATTCGTCGGTGGATGTAGGCAGGGTTACTTTTCTAAGTTCGTTGTCTTCCAGGTCCAATGTGTACTTGGCCGGGCTGCGCGTTGTGGGATTGACGATCACCTCTGCCTTGATATCGTTGGGGTATTTTATCTCCAGTAGTGTACGGCCCGTGTCATCTTTGATGAGCTGCAGGCGTGCCTTGGGTTTGGTGGTGTCGTAGCTCAGGTTGATGCCGTGACCGGAGGCCCCCATGACACGGACAGGCACGGCAGTAGTCGCGTCGTTTACCTGAGGCTCGAGTATTTCTACCAGGCCGCCTTTATGTGCAACGCGAATGCGTTTTCTGTTGCCTTTACTGATGTTGCTGAAGCGAAAGCTGTCCAGTTTCTTTTCTACGATAACGGGCGCGTTGCCCGGCCCGTTGTCTGCGACTTTAAACGATTCGCCGGTGTGCAGGGCGAGCATGCCGGTGGTGATATTGAAGGTGCTGAGTTTAAGGCTCCAGCCCATGCCAAACCCGTTGTTTTCGCTGCTCATTGGGCTGAAGTTCAATTGCAAGGGCAGGTCTGGGCCGCACTGGTCGTTGGCATTCAACGCGGGAAGGGCAATGGACAAGGTGTACAGGCCGGTACGGGGGTCGACACTGCTTTGCATGAAACTGGAGAAATTGAAGGCATTCGATGTGGTTGCCATGATGCGGGTTCCTGGGGGGCGATGTGCGTTGAATAGCCTGTGTTCAGCCGTTGGTCTGTACCGGGCAATCGAGGTGGTCAGGGAGGGCATTCAAGACAAGCTGTCTACCGCGAAGGCTAAGAAAAAAGCCCAACGTATGCACCTGGCAAAACTGCTAGGTACACGCGCCGCCCAGCGTCCCGGGCGGCGTCCGGGCTACCTGTCATTTTTGCTAGTTGTGGGGTAGGCGGGGCCGTACTAAAAATGTTCTGGCAAGCCACCGAGCCGGGCGACAGGCATTGAAATAACGCCGCTCACTCGCTGTTTTATTATTTATTTATTATTTATTTGACAGGTGTGCATCTGTGCGGCGTGCAGGTGCTTGCCACTTTTTGGAAGTTTCGATATGAATGAGCGGCTTGATAGAGGCGAGGCTTTGGAGGCGCCCACGATTGAGGGTTTGACTGCATTCGATGAAATCGATCTGGATGAACTTGGCAATCAGCCACTGAAGACCCTGATTAAGTATACCGGTATGGCGCCTGACGATCTGGTGCGTGTGCGCTGGCTAGGCCGTAGTATTGCCGGTGAAGCGTATGATTACACAGCGGATTACCCCATTCAAAGCGAGCATGTGGTCAAAGGGCTCGAAGTAGAGATTGCTAATAGTTATATTGGTGATGCTGCGGGTGGTGAAGCATTTTATTCTTATACCCGTCTGGCTGATGGCCCCAAACCCGAAGCCGCGTCATTACGAACCTTTTGTTATATCGGCGTCAGGCCGCGTGGGAAAGTTGAAGCGCCGTCAGTACTGCAAGTGGTTCATTCCCATGGCTTAATCATTCAACCCGATAAATTGCCAAGTGTGGGTATGACTGTTGTGGCGCCCCGCTACCAGGCCATGCAGGCGGATGACAAGGTTACCCTGACGGTCGAATGCTATGAACCCGACGGTACGCTTGATGACACCTGGAAAAAAGTGATCACCGTCGGAAAAACCCACCTCGACCAAAATGCCATTAGCGATGTGGTAGCCAAAAGTTACTTCGATTGGATAGACCCAGGCTATGTAGTGGCCTACTACGAAATTGAATTCAAAGTGGGTGGACGCCTGAAGTCGCCAGTGCAACGGCTGGAGGTCGAGTCGAGCAGCGGCAGTTTGCCCGGTTATCTCGTCAAGCCGACCATCGATGGCCACACTGAAGGCGATCCGCTGGACCCCAACAAATTCCCCAATGGTTTGCTGGTCAAATTGCCCAAGTATCCCGATATCGCAGATTCGGACCAGCTTATCCTGATCTGGTCTATCCCCGGAGGTGCGCAATACCTGCCATCGCGTGTGGACCCCAGCACGCGTGCAGCCGATTCGATCGTGTTCCAGATCAGCCCGGAACTTCTGGCCATCAGCCAGGGTAGCACGGTGAGTGTTTCGTACTTGTATGGCCGTGAAGGCACGTCGCTAAGCGCGGATGTACTGAAAGTCGATGTGCAAATTGTGCGTTACCTAGGGGTGCCAATGGTTGAAGGTGCCGTTGAGGATGGCGCGGGTGACCGCGGCCATATACTGGCTGATAACGCCAACCCTGGTGGTGTCTACATTAATGTGCCTGCCGGTATTGTGTTGCCGGGTGAGCTGTTGCATGTGCACTGGTCTGGCAATGGACCGCTAGGCGAGTATGTGGCCAAAGCGCCGCACTCTGCGGATAAACCGTTGCGCTTCCACATTCCGGCAGAGTACGTGCCTGCCAATATGGGGCGCACCCAGGCGGACACCAGTTTCCGGTTCGATGTGTTCTACAGATTGTTGAAAGAGGAAGACAACTACATCGATTCACAAGCTTACAAGTTACGTATCAAGCCACTGGACAGTGGGCTCCCGACGGTTGATTTACCGCCTGGCCCCATCTCACTCGGCGCAATGCCTGAGGCGGGGGTCAAACTGTCGATGGGCACGTGGCCGTTTATTGCCCCGGGGCAACTGTTGACGATAGTGATGGAAGGGGTGGGGCCGCAAGGCGATCGAGTAGAGGTCACTGTCCGGGATCAAAAGGCGTTGACGGAGCCAGAAGCCAGAAATGGCGTGAATGAAATGCTGGCAAAGTCGGAGTTTCGTAAGTTGAAGGTGGGGGAGAACTTTACCTTGTATGGCAGGGTGAGCTTCAACGGCGGGGAGTTCTATTTGAAATACCCTTCGCAGTCGAAGCGGCTCGAACCCTGATTTTCATCTTTTTATTAATGTTTGTCGTGCGCAGGGCTAAAAGTGACCGTGCTGCTACGCTGTATGGAGAACTATTATGGCTAGGCCAACTTTAGAAGAATTTTATAAATACATGGGTGTCGAACCACGCACCCACGGGTTCGGTGCTGTTTTGGTTTATGATCGGGAAAAGACAAACTTGCTATTGATGCAGGAGTATATTGCGCGGGCGGAGACAACGGCCTGGATCGAACCTGTATCGGGTGAGCATTCGGAGAATGGTGTAACCACACGATTATCAAACCTCGGTTTTGGCCCAGCGGTGCTATCGTTTGAGAACTCGAACATAGGCAGTTCGATGGCTGCGCTGAGCATACCCGTGGTGAGTGGCCAGGTGACCGAGTGGAGGCGAGAGGTGGGGGCCGAGCTGCCAACGCTGGTAGGTATATCGTACCTGGACCCGCTTACCGCGCCTCTGGTCAAGATGCACATCAGGCTCAAAGATGGCGCAAATGGTAGTGTGGATGAAGACGGTCGAGTTTATATTGACCTGTCGGAGGCCGGTTCTTATTACTTTGAAGTGACCCAGTGGGGCGACCTTAATACCAAGCTGGGTGAGTTGATCGAAAAAAAGTTCAAAGATCCCAATAGGGGTAAACAAGAGTGGGAACTGAGCACGCTCGCGCATGTGCCGGGTGACATGAACCCAACCGCTTTCAGGGTGCGAACACATTCCCTGGCCAAGGCAGGGAGTGCGACGCCCAGTACCAACAGGGCCGAGATGGAAGAAGGTGCTGTGATTGTTGGGGTGGCGTTCAATGGTGCAAAGGTTGGGAATTTTCCGGATGAAGACAGTTTATTGCCGTACCTGTTGCCTGAGCGGAGCACAGGGGGGGGGTATTCGTTAAGCGTGCTTCTGAGTAGTGAAGTATGGGTGAGCGCAATTCTGAAGAATATGTTCGAAGACCTTGATGGGGACTTTTACTCGGCCAGTGATGTTGAGTTGAAAAAAAATGATAAGGATTTTTATGTCGGTGCCTCTGGAGGGGGGCTTAAGATACGTGTGGATTTTTCCTTACCTATGCCGCCAGGAGCGCAAGCAAGGGTGCTCTTTGATAGAGTCCTTGGGAGTCTGTCTTTTTCTGCTGAGTTTGGGGGGGTTGTTTGTGAGTGGAGCTTTGATGGCGAGGTAGAAAAAGCACTTACGCTTGGCATATGGGTACCGCACCCTATAGAGCCGGGTTGGCAGTTTACTACCGTCGATCTGCATATGCAGATGACGTCGCGTTGCTTGTTGAAAGCAGTGATGGAAGGTGATGCGCTTGTTCTCAAGGCAGGGCCAGTAGCCACAGTAGGGAAGTGGACGCAAAAAAATGAAAACGGCGAGTATGTGGAAACGGGTGAAACAGCGGAGGCATGGAGGCAGTTTGGGATAATGATGGACGAATACGTTGGACGTTTGATGCAGGGTGTTACAGGGAAGTTAGGGATGCTCCGATCAACTTGTCGTGCAGCCGCGGCAAGTTGCAATTTTCCAG
>JADHEF010001623.1_pt1 | contig 12916 bp, 14 predicted proteins | sample 8952391 | NCBI WGS metagenome assembly JADHEF01 (sample SAMN16124439, study PRJNA663245) | bioreactor sludge metagenome | isolation source: sludge (nitrite) | place: India:Bengaluru | collected 2019-02-28
CTTCGAGGGTCAGGCGCGCGGTCGTCTTGGGCATAGGTTCTTTCACGCTAAAAACGAACTGGCGCTTGCCGAACTGAGAATTGCAACTACGTCATCCTTCTTCCCGTTCGTACAGTAAAACTTTCCGGAATCATTAACAGAAACAATGCCGACTTTATCGTATGTACCGGGGTCTGTAGAGAGTTTTGACGTATTAGTGGCACACTGCGTTACCTTCGAAAAACACCCATCACCTTGTATTGGCCGCACAGAAGTTGATGGTATTACTCCATTCTGCTTCAACTTAACGCTCGGGATCTTAGCGGCCCCAGTACACGATGCTGCCGCCACCCCACCGCTACGCAGCGTCAACACCAACGGTGCCAAAGCGACCGCACCGCCGACCAGACGCCGCCGTTTGCTCTCTGGCGCAGACAGTCCGCCGGCGAGCGCTGTTTCCTCGGTTTCCGATGACAAATCCGGTGAAGCCTTCGCCACGTCAAGTGATGCAGCAGGTGCATTAGGTTTCATGGTGCAGCTCCCAAGAATTTCTCGTATCCGGTGTGGCGCCTCAGAAATGTCTCACATTGAGACGCAATCATTTGACTATCGTTCCCGGCGCCGCACCCGGATTATTCACATTTTCGACCCATATTATGCAAGTTTCGTGCCATACACGCCTCATTTAGAACTATCCTGAGAAGGATCATAAGCTTAGGAATACGGCATAACGCCCAATGCCCCCTCCTCAGCAATGCCCGTGGAAGAAATTCCGACAGTATTCCGCTGCGGCAATTTGGGATAATCGAATCCTCCCCCACCTTTCCGGAATACGTCATGGACATCGCCCGCATCGCCCTTTCCCGCCACGCCTGCAAGGCTTACGACCCGACCCGCAAGATTCCGGCCGAGCAGATCGAGCAGTTGATCACGTTGCTGCGCTATTCGCCGTCCTCGGTCAATTCGCAGCCCTGGCACTTCATCGTCGCATCGAGCGACGCGGCCAAGCAGCGTCTCACCAGAGCGACGCAAGGCAGCTACGCGAACAACGAACCGAAGATCCTCAACGCTTCGCACGTCATCGTGCTCTGCGCACGCACGTCGATCGACGACGCCCACCTCGCCGCACTGTTGCAACAGGAAGCACAGGATGGCCGCTTCCCGACGCCCGAGGGCAAGGAGATGCAGAACCGGGGACGCAACTTCTACGTCGGCTTGCACCGATCCGAGGCCAAGGACACGCAGCATTGGATGGAGAAGCAGGTCTATCTGGCGCTCGGCACCCTGCTGCTCGGGGCGGCGACGTTGGAGATCGACGCCACGCCGATCGAGGGCTTCGACCCGAAGGTCGTCGATGCCGAATTCGACCTTCCGGCCAAGGGCCTGAAGTGCGTGGTACTCGCCGCGCTCGGCTATCGCGGCGCCGAAGACTTTAACGCCAAGCTGCCGAAGTCGCGGCTACCGATCGATATGGTGGTCACCAGACTCTGACCTGATCGCCGACGGCAGTTCACTCGTCCGCCGGATTGTTGTCCCCACTACCCGAGAGCTTCAAGCCGCCAAACGACATCCCGCCGAACAACGGGGCTGACAGATTGACACCGGTCACCGGCAGCGGCGGGCGCCCGCAGGTGAGGCAGTAGCCGCTCTCCGGGTCGGTGCGGCAATAGTTGAGGCAGACGATGGTCGGTTGTTCTTCGGGTTGGTTCATGGGCGATCTCTAGATTTTCTTTACTTCTATGTTGAGCGTCAGGATGCGGTAGGCAATCTGGCGCGGCGTCATGCCGAGGAGCCGCGCGGCGCGGGCCTGGACCCAACCTGCCTGTTCGAGCGCGGCGATGACGCGCGCGCGCTCGTCAATATCTGGGTCGGACAGATCGGCCGGCGGGGCTCCAGCGTGGGCGGACGGTAGCACGCTGCCCGTCGTCGCCGCACCGGAAGCGTCGGAAGAGGACGACTCACTGTACGAAATCGTGACACCGGCTTCGCGCTGGCGGTCGAGATGGATGAGATCGGCCTCGATACTCCCGGACTCCGACATCACCGCCGCGCGTTCCAGGCAGTTTTCCAGCTCGCGCACATTGCCCGGCCAGCTGTACTGAGTGAGCCTTCGGATCGCCGCATCGGTGAGCGACAGGCGGCGCCCCTGCAGTTCGCCAAGGCGATTGACTAGGAAGCGGGCGATTTCCGGTACGTCTTCCGGCCGTTCGCGCAAGGGCGGCAGCATGATCGGCATGACGTTGAGGCGATAGTAGAGATCCTCGCGGAAGTCACCGGCATCGACTGCGGCTTCGAGGTTCCGGTGCGTCGCGGCGATGACGCGCACGTCGACCTTGAGCGTGCGGCTGCCGCCGACGCGTTCCAGTTCGCCCTCCTGCAACACGCGCAAGAGTTTGGCCTGGAAGGCGGGCGAGATTTCGCCGATTTCGTCGAGGAAGATGGTGCCGCCGTCGGCCGTCTCGAAACGTCCGCGCCGCGAGGCGACGGCGCCGGTAAAGGCGCCCTTCTCGTGCCCAAAGAGTTCGGATTCGAGCAGGTTCTCGGGCAACGAGGCGCAGTTGAGGCGTACGTAGGAGCCGCTCGACCGCGGCGAGTGATAGTGGATCGCGTTGGCGATCAGTTCCTTGCCGGTGCCGGTTTCGCCACGCAGTAGGACCGTCGTATTCCAGCGGGACACGAGCCGCACCTGGTCGAACACGCGGCGCATGGCCGCCGAGCGGCCGATGATGTTGTCGAAGCCGTACTGGTGGCGCACGGTACGGCGTAGGCTGTCGCGTTCCTCGGCGAGATCCTTCTTCTCGGCTTCGATATCGAGCGACAGGCGCACGCTCTGGCCGATCAGGTTGGCGACCATCTCGACGAAGCGCGTGCGCTCCTCGAGCAAGCCGTCGTCTGGCGTGTTTGGTTGCACCGCCAGCACGCCGCGCAGGCTGCCGCCAAGGCTGATCGGCGCGGCGATGAACGGCAGGCGGCGATCGTATAGCCCCAACCGATTGAGGAAGCGCGGGTCGTCGCCGGTCCGCGACAGCGCGATGGTGCGCTTCTCGTCCAGTATCAGGCCGAGCAGACCTTCTCCCGACTGGTAACGAACCGACGATAGCGTGCCACGCTCGGCGTCTTCTTCGACGCTGACCGCGTTGATCACCAGATCGCCGCTTTCGGGATCGACGACGGTGACCATGCTGCGACTCATGCCGGCCTGCTCGTCGAGCACGCGCAGCACTTCGCGCGAGGTACTGCGAAAGTCTAGCGAGCGCGAGAGGATTTCGCCGACGTGATAGAGCGCCTCCAGTTCGATGCGGCGGAGGCGGGCCAGGCCGGGCGCCTGCGCGTCAGCCGGCGAGCGGCGTTCGTCGGTTGTATCGATTCCACTCATCGCGTTCATTCCGGGGGATCTGTTGGCGCTTGGCCAGCGACAGTGGGGACTGAAACACAGGGTTTCGGACCTGAGGCGCTGGGTTCCGCGCCTGACGCGCGGGCATTCTTTCTTTTGGGTCGCCAAAAGAAAGAAGCCAAAGAAAAGGCGATCCCCGCGTTACGCGGCCAGCTTCGCTGGCTGCCCTGCGCTACTCGCCAGGCCGGGCGGCTGCGCAACTCGGGGCTGCGCCCCTCAAACAGTGCTCGCCGACTACCCCCGGCCCGGCTCCGTTGCTCGGCGCTGCACGAGGGGGAAGGAGAACCAAGCGAAACCTGAAGCCTCTGGCGATCGATGCACAGTTGGTTTTCAATCTGCCCTCTGCGTCGTCGAGCAGCGCAAGACGCAACGGGAAAACAGGGCGAGGACTGTCTGAGGGCCGCAGGCCCGAGTTCCGCAGCCCTCCCGTTGCGGCTGAGCAGCGCAGAGACCCCGGCGAAAGCCGGGCGACGCAACGGGCGCGCCTTCTTTTTGGCTACTTTTTCTTGGCAAGACAAGAAAAAGTACGCCCGCGCATCAGGCGCGGAACCCAGCGCGTCCAACGCAGAACAAAGCGCATCAACAAATCCCGGATTCATATCTTTCGCTGCACCGGTAGCACAACACGAACGCGGCAACCGCCCTGCTCCGCCGCGTCGATTTCGATCGTCCCGTCATGATCGGCAGCCACCTGCTGTGCCGACGAAAGCCCGGTGCCAAGATGCCGGCCGCCCGCCTTGCGCGTCGAGTAGAACGGCTCGAATACCTTCAGCCGCAGCTCGGGCGGAATGCCGGGGCCGGAGTCCTCGATGACGACTTCGACGCGATCGCCGCCGGCCCGCGTCGCCACGTACAGTTCGCGTTCGCGCCAGCCCTTGGTGTTCATGGCGTCGATCGCGTTGTCGATGAGCGCCTTGAACATCGAGCGCACGCGGTTCGGGTAGGCATTGACCGAAGGCATCACGGCTTGCGGCTGCCAGCGCACGCTGATGCCGGCCGAAAGCATGCGCGTGGTGGTGAGATCGAGCACGTCGCGCATCGCCTCGTTGACATTGACCGCCGTCTGCGTTTCCTGGCGGTGCTCGGGAATCGCGCTACGCAGACTTTCGACCGCCTCACGGCCGGCGCTAAGCGCCTCCATCAGGACTGATCCCGCTGGGCCGTTGCCGCGCCGTTCGAGCGTGGCCATCACCGACGCCATCACGTTGATCGGCCCTTCGATCTTGAAAACCGCGGCAGAGAGCGTCTCGCGCAGGTCCTCGATGTGGTTCTCTTCGGCCATCATCGCTTGCAGGAGCGCCATGCGCGTCTTCTCCTGCTCGGCGCGCTGTCGCGTCGTTTCCTTGGCGACCAGCAAGAGGTACAAGGCGTTGCGGCGGGCGAAGAAGGCATCGGCCGTGCTGTCCTTGCGCTGCACCCAGATGCCGGAACACGAAAACCAGCGCGTGCCGGCCGGCGAGTCGATCCGAATCTCGTGGTCGGCGAAGGCGTAGCGGCCTTCCTGCGCGGTAGCGCGGTAGTCGCCGAGGTCGGCGCGCACGGTATCGAGGATCAGCGTCGACGGCTCGACCATGCGCAGATCGCCCATCAGCTTCTTGTATTCGTGGTTGTCGAGCACGACCTTGTCGCACGCATCGAGCAGCGCCATCACCACCGGCGTCGAATCGACCACCGATTCGATCAGCGCCTTCTGGTCAGCCACTTCGCACTCAAGCCAGTGCAGTTGCGTCACGTCGCGGTGTATGCCGAGGTAGCTCGTGATCTCGCCGTCGGCATCGACGACCGGCGTGATCAGGAGGTCGGCCAGGTACTTGCTGCCGTCCTTGCGCCGGTTGATCAAGCGCCCGCTCCAAGGCAGGCCGCGCGCGATCATGGCCCACATCTCGTCATACAGCTCGGTCGGCGTGGATTTGTTGGAGAGCAGCGACTGGTTGCGGCCGATCAGTTCTTCTGCGGCATATCCGGTCGCCCGCGAGAAGGCGGGATTGACGTAGAGGATATTGGCCAGAGGATCGGTAATCGAGATGGCGAGGTCGGCCTGTTCCACCGCCTGTTGAAAGATGGCCGGCGCAATCGCCGATGCCAACGCTTCAGCCGTAGCCGGCGCCGTCAGTAACGCGGCCAGCGTATCGGTCGTGCTTTTGAGGTTCTTGGTTGTCACGGTAGCCTCCCTTGCGCGGAACTCGGTGCAGGAAACGTGCCAATCACCCGAACAGGCGCCGCCGCGGCGCCGATGCTGTCGTATTTCCCGCAATGTGTAGGGATTGCGACATCGCGAGCCACCTGCCCCGCCGCCACTGCAGGCCGACGGCAGTATCGGGGGAACCCCGTTCCGGTGCGGGTTTTGGCGACAGTGCACGCTTTCAGGGCCTGTTCGACCGGCAGGTGGCACGGATCGTGATACGACAGGGACGAAAGGCCACGGATAAACCCATGAGCAAATACTTCGTCCTGCTGATCTCGACCGCACTGGTCAACAACGTCGTCATGGCGCGTTTTCTGGGACTCTGCCCGTTCATGGGCGTGTCCCGGAAGATCGACAGCGCGCTGGGCATGGGGCTGGCGACGAGCTTCGTCATCATGCTCGCGGCGGCGATCACCTGGATTCTCGAACACTGGCTGTTGGCGCCGCTTGGCTTGGGCTTCCTGCGCATCCTGGCCTTCATCCTGGTCATCGCCGCCGTCGTCCAATTCACCGAAGCGGTGATCCACAAGATGGCGCCGGCGCTCTACCAGACACTCGGCATCTATCTGCCGCTGATCGCGACCAACTGCTCGGTGCTCGGCCTGACCCTGATCAACGCGCACGAAGGCCACGGCTTCGTCACCACGCTCGTCTACGACTTCGGCTCGGCGCTCGGCTTCACGCTGGCGATGGTCATCTTCGCCGGCATGCGCGAGCGCCTCGCTCTCGCCCGCGTGCCCGCCTCGTTCGCCGGAGCGCCCATCGCCTTCGTCCTCGCCAGCCTGATGTCGCTGGCGTTCATGGGGTTTTCAGGACTCAGTTTCAACTGAGCGTCCATAAGGGGAATATTGATGATCGCCGCCGTTTTCAGTCTGACCCTGCTCGGTGCCGTGCTCGGCCTCGGACTGGGTGTCGCCGCGCGCAAATTCGCCGTCGAAGGCGATCCTTTGGCCGATGAAATCTCGGCGATGATGCCGGGCTCGAACTGCGGCCAATGCGGCATGGCCGGTTGCGCGGTCGCGGCCGCGGGCATTGCCGACGGCAGCGTCCCGGTCACCTGCTGCCCGCCCGGCGGACGTGCGCTGGCTACAGCACTCGCCGAAAAACTCGGCGTCACGCTCGACCTTTCCTCCGTCGCCGACAGCGGCCCGCAGATCGCCGTGATCGCCGAAGACCTCTGCATCGGTTGCTGCCGCTGCCTGAAGGTGTGCCCGACCGATGCGCTCGTTGGCGCCGCCAAGCAGATTCACAGCGTCATCCGCGAGGCCTGCACGGGCTGCGGCAACTGTGTCGAACGCTGCCCGACCGAGGCAGCGACGATGAAACCGGTGCCGGTCACTCTGCAACACTGGGTCTGGCCCAAGCCGGCAACGGCGGCCGCCTGAGGAGCGCATGATGGGATTGATCGAGAAACTCCTGCACAACCTGAAAGCGCCCCGCTGGGGCGTCCATCCGGACGACCACAAGCGCCCGGCAGCCGACGCGCCGCTGCGCGAACTGCCATTGCCGAAGCGACTGTACATCCCGTTACAGCAGCACGTCGGCCAACCCGCTCGACCGATCGTGCTGGTCGGCCAGACGGTGCTGAAAGGCCAGCTCATCGCCGAAGCGCAAGGCAACATCTCGGCGCCCGTGCATGCCTCGGCTTCGGGTCGGGTCGTTTCGATCGGCGAAGTCACCGCACCGCATCCGTCGGGCCTGCCCTTGGTCGCCATCGGCATCGAACCGGACGGACTCGACACCACGGCCGAGTTGACTATCCCGGCTGATCCTTTCGCGCTTTCGCCCGCCGAACTCACACGCCTCGTCGCAGACGCCGGCGTCGTCGGGCTCGGTGGCGCCACCTTCCCCTCCTCGGTCAAGCTGGCGCTCGGCAAGCGCTCCGAAGTCACGACGCTGATCGTCAACGGCGGCGAGTGCGAACCGTATCTGTCCTGCGACGACCGCGTGATGCGCGACTTTGCCGCGTCGGTCATCGATGGCGTGCGCCTGATGCTGCACGCGATGGGCGCCCGCGAGGCGCTCGTCGGCATCGAGGACAACAAGCCCGAAGCAATCGCCGCGATGAAGCGTGCTTCGGCAATGTTCCCAGAGATCAAGGTGCGGCCGGTGCCGGCACGCTACCCGATGGGGTCCGACCGCCAACTGATCGTGACGCTGACCGGCAAGGAAGTACCGTCCGACTGCCGCGCGGCCGACGTCGGCGTCATCGTCAACAACGTCAGTACGGCCAACGCCGTGCATCGGGCAATTCGCCTCGGCGAACCGCTCATCCGCCGCATCGTCACGATCAACGGCGGCGCCGTCTGGCAGCCGGGCAACATTCTCGCGCCGATCGGCACGCTGGCAGCCGACCTCCTGACCTTCGCCGGACTGAAGAGCGAACCGGCACGCATCGTCATGGGCGGGCCGATGATGGGCGCGGTGTTGCCGCACGCCAAGGTGCCGATCGTCAAGGGCACCTCCGGCATCCTGGCATTCAACGAAGACGAAATCGCGACGCCCGAGGCGGGTGCCTGCATCCGCTGCGGCACCTGCACCAGCGCCTGCCCGATGGGGCTGCTGCCGCTCGAGATGGCCGCGCAGATCCGCGCCGGCAACCTGAACGGCGCCGAAGCGCTTGGCCTCGCCGACTGCATCGCCTGCGGCTGCTGCGCCTACGTCTGCCCGTCGCACATCCCGCTCGTGCAGTACTTCTCGCACGCCAAGGGCGGGCTATCCGAGCAATCGCGCAGCCGCCTGCGCAACGAGGCGACCAAGCGTCTCGCCGCCGAGCGCGTTGTCCGGCTTGAGCGCGAAACCATCGAGAAAGCCGAGGCGGCCGCCCGCCGAAAGGCCGAGCGCGCGGCGCAGAAGGCGGCTGAGGCGGCGAAATCCGCGAAAGAACGCAAAGAGACGGAGGCTGCGGAATGAACCGCGACCCAATGAGCAAAAGCAGCCAGAGGCAAATGTCCCGTCATCCCGGCGGAAGCCGGGATCCAGGTTTTCGGAGCACCGACTGGATTCCGGCTTTCGCCGGAATGACGGAGTTCCCCACGCCAACTGCAAGGAAAGCAACCCTGCTCGCCCCGAACGAGTCACAGCCATGACCCCCAATCTCACCCTCACTGCGCCTCCCACCGCCCCCCACACGCTCGCCGCCAACAGCATCTCGCGCATCATGCTGACCGTTGCCGCCACGCTGGCGCCGGCAACGCTCTACGGCTTCTGGCTCTACGGCTGGCCGTCGATCTTCCTGTGGGTCGTCACTGTGCTTGCCGCCCTGTTCGGGGAGGCACTGTGCATCAAGCTCGCCGGTCGTTCGGTCGTCTCCGCGCTGTCCGACGGATCGGCCTTGCTCACCGGCTGGCTGCTGGCGATCTCGCTGCCTCCTTGGGCGCCGTGGTGGACCGGCGTACTCGGCGGGCTATTTGCAACCATTCTGGCCAAGCAGGTTTTCGGCGGGTTGGGTTTCAACCTCTTCAACCCGGCGATGGTCGGGCGGGTGTTCCTGCTCATATCCTTCCCCGTACAGATGACCGTCTGGGTTGCGCCGCTGCCGATCACGGCGGCCAGCGCGCCGGGATTCCACGACGGACTGCTCATCGCTGCACACGGGATTCCTAGTGTGGACGCAGTATCAAGCGCGACGCTGCTCGGCTTTGCAAAGACGGAGCTCTCGCGCGGCATCGACCTCCTGCACTCACTCGCCAGCTCAAACGCGCCCGGCATTGTCCTCTCCGGCGCGCATAGCGGCAGCATGGGCGAGACGGCCTCGCTGCTGATCCTTGCCGGCGGGATGGTGCTGATCGTCCTGCGCATCATCAGCTGGCACATCCCGATCTCGCTGATCGCCGGCCTTGCGTTGCCGGCCGCCATCGCACACAACGCCGACCCGACGCGCTATCTCGACGTTTCCAGCCATCTGCTCTCCGGCGGCGCCATGCTCGGCGCCTTCTTCATCGCCACGGATTACGTCACCTCGCCCAATTCACGGATCGGCCAGCTCGTCTTCGGCGCCGGCTGCGGCTTTCTCACTTTCGTCATCCGCACCTGGGGCGGCTACCCGGAGGGCATGGCCTTCGCCGTCCTGTTGATGAACGCGATGACGCCGGTCATCGACCGCTACATCCGTCCGCGCATCCTGGGCCGCGACTGGCGCGGCGCACCGCTCGATCCGGCGACGCAGAAGGGGAAATCATGAGTACGCTGGCCGAATGGCGCGGTCGCCTCGCCTATCAGCCGCTGTCGCTCGGCATTGTGGCGCTGGCGACGAGCGCGGCGCTCGTCGTCGCCAACCAGCTGACGCAACCGGCGATCTTCGCCGCCGACGAGCGCGACTTGCAAGCTTCGTTGGTCGAAGTGCTGCCGGAAGGCTTCGCCGACAACAACCTGCTGAAGGACACGCTGACCCTGACCGGCGACGATGGCAAACCTGTGATCGTCTACCGCGCGCGCAAGGCCGGCGCGGTCACCGGCGCGGTTTTCCGGAACAGCGTGCGCGGTTACGGCGGCGAGCTGATCGTGCTCATCGGCGCGGACGCCAAGGGGATGCTGCTCGGCGCGCGTGTCATCCGGCACAAGGAAACGCCAGGGCTGGGCGACAAGATCGAGTTGGCAAAATCGAAGTGGATACGCGACTTCGAAGGAAAGTCGCTCGAATCGCCCCCACCAGAGAAATGGGCGGTGAAGAAGGACGGTGGTGTCTTCGATCAGTTCGCCGGCGCCACCATTACTCCGCGCGCCGTCGTCAAGGCCGTGAAAGAGGGCATGACGTTCTACGCCGCGCATCGCCAGGAGATACTTGAAGGGAAATGAGATGAACATCGACACCCGCCGGATCATCAAGGACGGCCTCTGGGGCAACAACGTCGTCTTCTCACAAATGCTCGGCATGTGCCCTGCCATGGCCGTCACCACCAGCGGCACGAACGGGCTCGGTATGGGACTGGCAACCACCGCAGTACTGGTCTGCGCCAACGTGATCATCTCGTCGCTGCGGAACTTTGTATCGCCGCAGGTGCGCATCCCGGTCTTCATCGTCCTCATCGCCACGCTCGTCACGCTCGTCGACATGAGCCTCAACGCCTGGATGCACGACCTCTACCGCGTGCTCGGCCTGTTCATCGCGCTGATCGTGGTCAACTGCGCCGTGCTCGGCCGCGCCGAGTCCTTCGCTTCGCGCAATGGTGTGGTTGCGTCGGCCATCGACGGCGTCGGCATGGGCCTCGGCTTCACCCTGGCGCTGACAGCGATTGGCCTGATCCGCGAATTGATCGGCGCCGGCACACTGTTCTCGCAGGCCAGCCTGCTGCTCGGACCGAACTTCGCCTTCCTTGAGACGACAGTGCTGCCCGATTACGGCGGCGTGCTGATGATGATCCTGCCACCGGCCGGCTTCCTCGTGCTTGGGCTGCTGCTCGCCGCGAAGCAGGCCCATGAGCGCCGCATCAAGGACTCGACTGCGCCACCCGTCGAAGCGGCAGCAGGCTGCTACTGAGGAGAATGACATGCAAATCGGCGTTGCCTATTCTGAACCCGCGCAACAGATCTGGCTGACCATCGACGTGCCGGACGGCGCCACGGTCGCCGACGCAATCGAACGCTCGGGCATCCTGCGCATGTTCCCGCACATTGATCTCACCAACCAGAAAGTCGGCATCTTCGGCAAGATCGTCAAGAGCGAAGCCTCATTACGTCCCGGCGATCGTGTCGAGATCTATCGCCCGATCACCTGCGACCCGCAGACAGTGCCGCGTCGCGATGGCGTGGGCGAGGACGATTGAACGCTTCCCAAACAATCCAACTTCCCGTAGGCACCTTTTTCGACGGGAAGATGACGAAGCAACTCGCTGGAAATCAGGCCAGGTGCGCGGCCTTCTGAAACAACCCCGCAATCCACGCCTTTTGAACCGATTGCCCGCGCGACTCGGTAATCCGCTCGCGAATCTTCTCGCGCACCGCCGAAAACGGCAGTTCGCAGCTCGCTTCAACCGAGACACACTGCAGGACGTGAAAGCCGAGCGGCGACTCGACGACATCAGAAACGACACCCGGCGCGAGCGTGAACGCAACTTCTTCGAGTTCAGGATACAACTGGCCCCGCTTCATCCTCCCCAATTGCCCGCCGTTCATCGCCGTCGGACATTCGGAATGCTTAAGGGCCTGTTCCCCGAAACGCTTGGGTGACTTCTTCAAGCGCGCACAAATCTCGTCGATGCGCGAGGACGCCGTGGCACGATCGCTCCCAGGCAGGTCTTCGTTGATGGTGATCAGGATGTGCCGCAACGTCCGGTTCTCTGGCCGGCAAAAGCGGTCACGATGCAGCAGGTAATACAACTCGACGTCAGTATCGCTCACCACGACAGATTGCCGGGCGACGCGCTCGAGCACCGCTTCAACCTTCAACTCGCGTTCGATGGCCAGCGACAGGCTGGCTCGGTCGAGCTCCGAACGTTCGAGATCGGCAATGAACGCAGCGTCACTCTCGTAGCGTCCACGAATCTCAGCCTCGGCCTGCCGCAGCGAAGACACCGGAAGTATCACGTTGGCGGCCTCCGGTGTTGCCAGGATGCGTTGTTCAATCTTCAGTTGGCGCCGGGCGACCTGCTCGACACGCGTTCTTTCGTCGGGATCAAGGCTGGACGGCGCCTTCTTGAACAGCTCTTGCGCAAGCTTGAGCATGAGGTAGGGAGCCCGGTCGATTGCTTCAAAGGTCATGGGCATGTTCATGCCTCCGCGAGCGACATCAATGCTGCCTCGGGCACCGCCAGCGTGCGCCCAGGGAGGCAGTCAAAGTGAATGTGATAGACGACGGCGGGTTCGGCCGTCTCCTCCTGGCGCACGACGCGAAGAACTTCGCCGATCGCACCGCGCGGCACACGCAGCTCAGCCCCAAGCGCTAGAACGCGTGCAGCGCAAACGCGCTCGCGTGCTTCGAAGGTACTGGGCACCCACTGCACATCCACACCGATCAGTTCCTCTTCGCGACAACCAACAATGCGATCCGCATCGAGGAAATGAACGGAATAGATGATCTGATCCTGAAGGAAGATGCCGATATCGATTACGGTCCCGACGCTGCCGCGACGGACGAGCAAATCGCCCATCGCCGCGTTCCCGAAGGTTCCGTCGTTGCGCACATTGCGAATCACCCGGACGCTATCGCCGAGGTCCCATTTCGACCATTTCTCAAACATCATGGCTTCGTCCGGGCACTTCTGCCGACGGCGCTGAGCGGAACCGTGGCGATGCCGGCGGCACGCTTGTGAACCCGGAACACCTTTTCGGTGATGGCGTCGGAGCGCACAAAATCGTCGTACGCCTGTAAGCGTTAACTGACCGGCATTCTTCTCGTGCCGCTGCTGTCGGAGAACAAT
>JADHEF010001624.1_pt1 | contig 12916 bp, 10 predicted proteins | sample 8952391 | NCBI WGS metagenome assembly JADHEF01 (sample SAMN16124439, study PRJNA663245) | bioreactor sludge metagenome | isolation source: sludge (nitrite) | place: India:Bengaluru | collected 2019-02-28
GCAGGGAGTGATGAGAGCGGCCATAGCCGTAGGGGAGAGGAGCGAGGTAGAGGAGCTGGATGTGGTGGCCATGGCCAGATCTCAGCCTGATATCTCCCGCCGGGATCTGCTGGGGGATGTGAGCTGCCGGGCAGCCTATCGCATAGAGGGGCGCGGACCCCGACTGGCGGTGATAGACCTGGGGATCAAGAAAAACATCTTAAGAAGCCTGGCCTGCCGGGATTTCGATATGACTGTTTTTCCTTCTCACAGCAGCATCTCGGAGATAGAGGCGGCAAAGCCCGAAGCCCTCTTTCTCTCCAATGGGCCGGGAGACCCGGAGAGGGCAGAAAAGGCCATAGAAGCGGTAAAGCACTTTGCAGGAGCGATGCCCGTCTTTGGGATTTGCCTCGGCCATCAGGTCATATCCCTGGCTCTGGGAGCCCGGACCTTCAAGCTCAAGTTCGGGCATCACGGGGGAAACCAGCCGGTCAAGGACCTGGAGAAGAAGATAGTCTACATCACCTCCCAGAATCATAACTTCGCCGTGCGGCCGGAGTCGGTGCAGGATACAGACCTCGTGGTCACCCAACTAAATGCCAACGACGGCACAGTGGAAGGAGTCAAGAGCGATAAACTGCGGGTTCTGGCGGTTCAGTACCACCCCGAGGCCAATCCCGGACCGCTATGCACGGAAGATCCGTTCTTTGGATCGGTGCTGAAAATGATGAAAAGCGCCGCACGCGAATCCGGGAGGCCTTAGAGATGCCCAGGAGACCCGACATCCATAAGGTGCTGCTCATAGGCTCCGGCCCCATTCAGATAGGCCAGGCCGCGGAGTTCGACTTCTCCGGCTCCCAGGCCTGCAAGTCCTTGCGGGAGGAGGGGATCGAGGTGGTTCTGGTCAACTCCAACCCGGCCACCATCATGACCGATCCGGATACGGCGGACAAGGTCTATATCGAGCCCCTCACTCCGGAGACCGTGACCAAGATCATCGAGAAGGAGAGGCCGGACGGGATCATAGCCGGAATCGGAGGCCAGACCGGGCTGAACATCACCTCGGAGCTGGCGGAGATGGGGGTTCTGGAAAAATACAATGTGGAGGTGCTGGGAACATCGGTCCGGTCCATTCAGGAGGCAGAAGACAGGGATCTCTTCAAGAAGGCCATGCAGAGGGTGGGAGAGCCCGTTCCCGAGAGCCGGGCGGTGAGCACCCTGGATGAGGCCCTGGAGGTTATGGAGGATCTGGGGCTGCCGTTGGTGGTGCGGCCGGCTTATACTCTGGGCGGCTCGGGAGGAGGCATAGCCAAGACCAGAGAGGAGCTTCTGGCCATATGCGACCTGGGGCTGAAGAGGTCCAGGATCAGCCAGGTTCTTCTGGAGGAGAGCGTGGGGGGCTGGATTGAGCTTGAGTATGAGGTGATGAGGGACTCTAACAACACCTGCATCACCATCTGCAATATGGAGAACATGGACCCCATGGGAATTCACACCGGCGAGTCCATTGTGGTGACCCCCATCCAGACCCTATCCGACAAGGAGATCCAGATGCTGCGAAGCGCCTCGATCAACATCATCAGGGCTTTAGGCATCGAGGGAGGCTGCAATGTTCAGTTTGCGGTCAAGGACGGAGAGTACCGGGTGATTGAGGTCAATCCCCGGGTATCCCGCTCCTCCGCTCTGGCCTCCAAGGCCACGGGCTACCCCATCGCCCGGGTCACAGCCAAGATCGCCATTGGCATGACTTTAGACGAGATCAGGAATGATGTGACCAAGGAGACCCCCGCCTCCTTCGAGCCGACGGTCGATTATGTGGTGACCAAGATCCCCCGCTGGCCCTTCGACAAGTTCGTCAAAGCCAACAAGAGCCTGACCACAGCCATGAAGTCCACGGGGGAGGTTATGGCCATAGGAAGAGGCCTGGAGGAGTCCCTCCAAAAGGCCATACGATCCCTGGATATAGACAAGGAGCTGGGATACTCCGGCAAGTATTCTCAGTGGACCGATGAGGAGCTGCGAGGCCTTCTGGCCGAGCCCACGGACGAGAGGATCTTTGCCATATACATAGCTCTGAAGAGGGGATGGAAGGCGGAGGAGATCTCCCGGATCACAGGCATAGAGCCCTACTTCCTCTACCGCATGGAAAACATCCTGGCCATGGAAAATGAGATCAAGGCGGCTCTCAATCCCGAGGTTTTGAAAAAGGCCAAGCGCACGGGCTTCACCGATGAGCAAATTGCCCGCCTGACGGGGAAGAGCCGAGAGGAGATAACGGACATGCGCATTTCCTCCGGCATCATTCCCACCTACAAGATGGTGGACACCTGCGCCGCCGAGTTTGCGGCCAGGACGCCTTACTACTATTCCACATATGACATGCAGTGTGAGCTGGTCCCCTCCGACCGCAAGAAGGTTCTTATCCTGGGCTCGGGTCCCATTCGCATCGGCCAGGGAATTGAGTTTGACTACTGCACAGTTCATGCAGTGATGGCCTTGCGGGAGCAGGGCATTGAGGCCCATATCGTCAACAACAATCCTGAGACGGTTTCTACCGATTACGACACCTCAGACAAGCTCTTCTTCGAGCCGGTCACCCTGGAAGATGTTATGAACATCATCGAGAAGGAGCAGCCCTACGGGGTGCTGGTTCAGTTCGGGGGCCAGACGGCGATCAACCTGGCCATACCCCTGGAGAAAGAGATCGCCCGGCGGGGCCTGCGGACCAAAATCCTCGGCACCAGCCCGGACAGCATCGACCTGGCTGAGGACAGGGAGAGGTTCAATGCCCTGATGAATGAGCTGAACATCCCCCAGCCCCAGGCGGGAATAGCTTACTCTCCCGCCGAGGCCAAGGCCGTGGCGGCGAAGATCGGCTATCCGGTCCTGGTGCGGCCCTCTTATGTCCTGGGAGGGCGGGCCATGGAGATCGTCTATGATGAATCCGGGCTGGAGGTCTACATGCGGGAGGCGGTTCGGGTCTCCCGGGAGCATCCGGTGCTCATAGACGACTTCCTCCAGGATGCAGTAGAGATAGATGTGGATGCGGTGTGCGACGGCAAGGATGTTCTGATCGGGGCGATCATGGAGCACATCGAGGAGGCGGGCATCCATTCGGGGGACAGCGCCTGCATGATACCGCCCCAAACCCTGCCGGGAGTGGTTCTGGAAGTCGTAAGGGACTATGTGCGGAAGATCGCGCTAGGGTTGAAGGTGGTTGGTATCGTCAACCTGCAGATGGCCTACAAGGACGGGACGGTCTATGTGCTGGAGGCCAATCCCCGCTCCAGCCGGACCATACCCTTTGTATCCAAATCCGTCGGCCTGCCCCTGGCCAAGATTGCGGCCAATGTCATGATCGGAAAAAGCTTGGTCGAGCAGGGATTCACCCGGGAGCCGAGGGTGCCCTATGTCTCGGTCAAGGAAGTGCTGCTGCCCTTCGACAAGCTGCCCGGCGCGGATGTGCTGCTGGGGCCGGAGATGAGGTCCACCGGTGAGGTCATGGGCATAGACTACAATCTGGGCCTGGCCTTCTTCAAAGCGGAGCTCTCTGCGGACAACTCACTGCCGGTGGAGGGCATGGTCTTCATCTCGGTAAAGGATGAAGACAAGGCGGCGGCAGCGGTGGCGGCCAGGAAGCTCTATGATGCCGGGCTTTCCATCATCGCCACGGACAGCACGGCTGAGTATCTTCGCCGCTCGGGCTTGCCGGTGGTGCGGGTGAACAAGATCTTCAACGGCAGCCCCAATGTGCTGGACTACATCAAGATCGGAGAGGTCCGGCTGATCATCAACACGCCCACCGAAAAGCAATCGGTCAAGGACGGCTACCAGATCAGGAGAGCAGCAGTGGACTATCATGTGCCCTACATCACCACCATCCAGGCGGCACAGGCGGCGTCGGATGCCATTCTCAAGGCCAAGAAGGATCAGATCACCATCAAGGCCCTGGACGAGTATCACAAAGAGGTCTACTACAGCTGAAGGCAGAGCGGTGCCCGGCTTTGGGCGCGGGCGGCGGGCAGGAGCCGCCTGCTCGGAGGCTCTCGATCTCTCAGCCGCCACTGCAGCCAAGCCGAAGGTTTTATATTGCAGGATGGGATAGGAAAGGTGCTTGCGGGCCCGTGGTCTAGCTGGTTATGACGTCGCCTTGACATGGCGGAGGTCATGCGTTCGAATCGCGTCGGGCCCACTTGAGCCCAAGTAGCTCAGTTGGGAGAGCGTCAGACTGAAGATCTGAATGTCCCCGGTTCGAGTCCGGGTTTGGGCATATATTTACCTGTAAATTATGCCCTTAAGAATTTCATTTAAACCTCTAAATTTAAGACCTTTTTGTCAATTACTTGCACTACAAGAAATGACCTAGGATTAAGCGAACGCCTCACATGGGTTCTCGCTTTTCTCCAGCTCGGCTTTGTGTAGATCGGAGTCCCCTCTTGTAGGCCAGCCCTAAAAACTCCTTTGGCATCGATTGTTCCCCTGTAGAACTCCACTTCAGCCGCTCTAAAGCCACCTTCTGGTCTTTCTTATCCAGGCACTGGGTACTGATCTGAAGCCGCTTCACCTGGCGGGATGCGAGCCTGACCCTATTGGATACTCACCTTTCATTCTTCGCACCTCATAGTCTGTGGTATCCCCTTGCTTTGTGCTTCTTCGAATTTTGACTTGAATGAGAAGTCGAACTGCTTCTCGAATACTTGGCCGCTATTAGTTGTGATAGTGGCCTTAATCGGAAAACCACCCCAACTCCAAATCCATGCTTCAAAGCTGTTAGTAGCGTCTTCAGAAACTGCTATAGGATTTGAGAATGACGGATGCAGGAGATACTTTACTTTCTTTACCTTATTTAGGTCTACTCCTGTCAAATAGATCCTATTTCTCACAACCATGTAGTTGCCTTTGGGGCAATAGAGTACGTGGCGATCTTTCTCGGAGTAAACATCGCTAGCAACTTCAACATTTAAAGCTGTAAGCGTCGCTATTGATGGTTGGTTCAGGTTCGTGGCATTTTGTTGGGTTGAAGCAGTTTGATCAGGTTTAACAACTTGATCAACTACCTTTTTGGAATCACTTGGTTGCTGTATAGGAAGCTTTAAGTTTGAACCTTCGAATTGAGCGGCTTCTGCTTGAACAGATAACAGAACAATTCCCAAGAGAGCAATTGCTAAATATAATTTGCCTAAAGTCCCTATTCCCGGTACGTAGCTCTTCTCGCCTTCCTCTAGCAGAATGGGATTCATTTCCATACCTTATCTAAGATTCAAAGGATTCAAATGCTGTATCCTAGCCCCTTTGCTTTAATGAATGCAGCTTTTGCTTCACCTGTGCGCCCAAGTCGTTCGAGGATCAATCCTTTGCTATTCCAAGCAGTTGCATCTGATGGATCGATCTCTATTACTCTTAAAATAGTCTCCAGAGCCGCGTCATATCTTTCGAGACTTATTAGTACATTGGCTTTTCCATTTAGTGCCTTCCTGCTACCAGAATTGATTTCCAGAGACTTGTTGTAGCTTTCAAGTGCCATTTCATAGTTGCCCATTGTTAAGAGAGTCATTGCCTTATTGTTCCAGACATCGGCATTTGAAGGATCTGCAGCCACAGATTTATTGTAGCTATCTAGAGCGTCTTCATACTCGCCTAGTGCATATAGCGTTATGCCCTTCCCATTCCAGGTTGCTGCATCATATGGATTGATCTCAATGGATTTGCAGTAACTCTCTAATGCATCTTTGTACCTGCTCAAGCTGAATTGGGCATCTCCTTTGCCTTTCCATACATTTGCATCAGTTGAATCCGAAGCTGCCGCTCTTTCAAAGCTTTCCAGTGCTTCGCTTGATTTGCCGAGCTTATTCTGAACCTCTGCTTTGCCTTTTTGTGCGACCAAGTCTGATGGATCGAGTGATAAGACTTTTTCATAGCTTTGGAGCGCATCATCGTACTTTCCCAGGTTGTTCTGGGTTTCTGCTTTGCCTTTCCAAGCTGCAATATCAGAAGAACTTAAGTTTATTACCTGATCATAACTCTGAAGCGCATTCGCGTAGTCTTTCAGCCTACTCTGAGCATCCGCCTTTCCTCTCCAAGCAAGGATGTTAGAAGAATTAAGGACAATCACCTTATCGAAGCTAGTTATGGATTCATCATTTTGTTTTAGGATGTTCTGAACCACTCCAATGCTCATTAAGGCATCGATATTTGACGAATCAATCTCTATCGCTTTCTTGTAGCTCTGCAATGCGTCTTCATTCTTACCCTGCTTCTGGAAAGCACTGCCTTTGGAGATCCAAGAATCTGCTTTCGAGGGGTCTATTTCCAGAGATTTATTAAGACTGGTTAAAGCCTTATCATATTTGCCAAGGGCAGCTAGAGCTTTGCCATTTATTGCCCATGCAAATGCACTATTAGAATCGATTTCCAGGGACTTATTGCTGTAATTCATGGCTTCATGATATTTTTCCAAGAAGAGAAGAGCTTCTGCTTTGTTCGCCAATGGTGTGGCATAATCTGGGGCCTTTTTGATGGATTCGTTATAGCACGCCAGAGCATCGTTATATCTTTTCATTTCTACTAATGTTGCCCCTTTATTGTTCCAAGCGGCAATATTTTCCGGATCAATATCCAGGCATCTATTGAAACTATTGAGTGCCTCTTCATATCGATCTAGTTGCCCTAAAGTATTCGCCTTTCCATACCAAGCATCTGCATATTGGGGTGATATCTGTACTGCTTTTTCGTAGCAATTAAGAGCTTGCTGATATGAACCAAGATCGAAGAAAACATCACCCTTATCTTTCCACATTAATCCATCAGAAATATTTATTTGTGAAGAAATATTATAGACAGCTATAGCATCTTTGAATTTTTGCAGGTTATACAAAGCTAAACCCTTGCCATGTAGAGCAACACTATCCTGTGAGTTGTCTTCTAAAGCTTTATCGAAGATAGACAATGCTTCCCCATATCTTCCTAAAGCAATTAGTGCTGAACCCAGGTCTATTAAATTTTCATTATTTTTTAGAGGAGGCTCATACGATATGCAATTGGAGTTTTCTTGAACCCATTCATAATTTTCCAGAGCTTCTGCATATTCTCCAAGCTTAAATAGAGCGTCGCCTATATGGTTTTCAGCAATATTTGCTATTTGATTACATTTCATGTCATCAAAATAGTAATTTCCAGAAGACATAATATTCAAAGCATTCTGATAACATTCTAAAGCTTCATTATAATACTCCTCTTTATAAAAAAGGTCTCCTTTAATTAAGAATTCCATTGAATCTGTGGGATTGCCATTTTGCCTTTCCTGTACATATGACCAAGATTCACCTTGATCAACCGCAAGATAAGCATTAATGGGAATAATACTAATGAATAAAATACAATAAAAACATATAATAAAAAATTTTGTTTTCATGCTTCCTCCAACTTCGTGGAATTGTACCCGAGATCTTCTGCCTTAGAAAAAGCTTTTTCTGATTCAACAGTACTATTCAAGAATTTTAGGACAAGTCCTTTTCCATACCATGCAACTGCATTAGAAGGATTCAATTCAATGGCTTTGTTGTAGCTTGTAAGTGCCTCATCGTACTTTCCTGTATTGTTCAGTGTCACTCCTTTGCCATACCACGCCGCAGAGCTTGATGGATCCAATTCTAAAGCCTTCTCATAGCTTGATAGAGCATCTTCGGATCGGTTCATCTTCAAGAGTATGTTGCCTCGATTGACCCAAGATGCGATATTTGTGGGATCAATCGTTGTTGCCTTATCGAAGGAATCCAATGCGGCTTCATAAACACCCATATCAACTAGAACCAAACCCTTAGAATACCAGGCAGAACTATCCAATGGATTGATTTCTAATGTCTTCTCGAAACTTTTAAGTGCATCTTCATTCTTCCCAAGGTTGTATTGGGCATTTCCCTTAATGCTCCATGCAGTTGCATCGAACGGATTAAGGTCAATTGCTTTGGTTGATGATATAATTGCCTCATTATACATCGCCAGTTCATTGAGTACTTTGGATTTCTTTGCCCATATATCCGATTTGGACTTATCCAAGTCAAGAGAGGTATTATAGCTGTTCAGAGACTCCTCGTACATGCCCATTTCTGCCAGAGCCATGCCCTTGCCCGCCCAAGCCTCAGGGTCTGACGAATCGATCTTAATGCCCTCATTGTAGCTCAAGAGAGCCTCGTTGTTTTTTCCCAAGCCAAAGAACGCTATACCTCTATTCTTCCAAGCGAAGGCACCATCAAAGCCAGCATTTATGGATTTGTTACTGCTTGAAAGTGCCTCCTCATATCGTCCCAATTTGTTAAGAGCAATCGCTTTATTCAGCCAGGCTTCCGCATCATCTGCGTTTAAGGATATCGCTCTCTCGCTGGAAGAAAGAGCTTCCTCGAAATTGTCCAAGAGATTGAATATTTTGGCTTTTGCCGACCAAGCCTCTTCAAAATCTGAGTCAATCTCGACTGAATTATTAAAGCTTCCTAATGCTAGATTGTACTGACCCATGAGATAGAACGCATTTCCTTGCCCAGTCCATGCTTCTGCGTCAAGAGGATTGATTTCGAGCGACTTATTGGAGTTAGTTATCGCCTCTTTATAATTGCCTAATTTTAATAAAACTTTGGCCTTTGAGTTATATGCCTTCGTATCGTATGGACTAAGCTGAGTGAGCTTATTATAGCAGTCCAAGGAATCTTTATACATGCCCAAGGCATAAAATGAGTCCCCCTTGACCATCCAAGCTTCTATGTTAGTAGGATCGATCTCAAGAGATTTATTAACCGAAAGAAGGGCAATGTCAAAAGATCCAGCGCTATAGTAGTTTTTTGCTTGTTCCAGCCAATAATCTGCGGTATATTCTTCCCCATATGAACTCGACCCAAGGATTATAACTAATATTGCTAAACTTGAAACTAGAGCGGTTATGGATCTCATTAAATCCCTCCTGGTTTTGCCTTCTTCTTCAATGCATTTAAGCTTAATTCTCATTTTTTATTTTTTAAATAAAAGTAAAAATTAATGGGGGTTTTTGCCTTGAATTCCGCTAACCTCCATGGTGCAATATAAAATCCGATGCCGCCCATATATTATAGTAGTCTTCCGGCCAAGTTGAAGTAGCAAACCAAAAAGCATTTGAATAATCGAACCAGCATGATTCCGCAAGCATCTGATTTCCGTTTTGGTCTTTGGCGATGGTTCTAATTACCCTGTCGGTCTTGACACCATTGATATCGGTCATTGTGGATGATTGAAAGGTGCTATAGTCTCTGTTGTAGCCTTTTAAAGCGAGATGCTTTTTATTCCAGTCCTCTAACGCTTTTGCTTTGTATGCTTCCTTTGAGTATCCAAAGAAATATTCAAGACTTTTTGTGCCGGAAGTTAGATCATAAATGAGGAAGTCCGTTCTTCCTTTTTTATTAGTAATATATAAACCACGCACGATATAACCTTTCTTTGAATTTTCGGATATTTTATAATAATTCAAAGACGCATCATTAGGCACATGGCATGTAAGCATATAATTATCTTCTAGATTTATGTCTTTGATTCGCGAATCTGAGAGATTAAATGAATTACCCGAATTAATGCAGCCGCTAACGAGAATAAGCGCAATTGCAGCAATGGATATGAATAACCTGCCCATCCAATCACCAATATTCATTTCATCTTTCACTAAAAAAAGATTTGCTTTGCGATAATATAAAAATCGGCAGGCCTCTTGAAATTTAATTCATAAGTTCCGCCGAGTTGGAACAATGGTATTAAATTCCTTTAGAGTATATTGCTTTGTCATGAAGAGATGGTTTCTAATTATAGTGTGCTTGGTTCTTCTCTCCGGCTGTATTGAGCAGAAGGATGACAAGGGCAAACCGTTGGAAAATGGCCGTGACTGGATTACCGTGAAAATTAGCTCCCCGTATTATGGACAGGTTCTTCAGGGGGATAAGGATGTCCTTTTCGAAGCCAAAGCTAATGGCGGAAAGGAGCCTTATTCTTATCATTGGACTTCAACCATAAATGGTGAGCTGTCTAACAAGAACTCATTCCGTATGAAGCCCTCTGATTTGAAAAAAGGACGTCATATGATAATAGCAGTGGCAACAGACGCGAATGGAGTATCCGGTCAAGGCACTGCTCAGATCAATGTTATGTAAGTAGCCAGGGGCAAGCTAGGGCGCCTGGCTCTGGCCAAATTTTCGCAATCATTGTTGCCCATAAAGATGATTAAATGTGGCTATTCGCTATTTTCTGTGAGTAATCTAAGGATATCCTGTAATTATTGGGCAGGCAATATCTTGCTGCCTATTATAGGATGTCAGATAAAATCGATCAAATTCCTTCTTTCCGGCAGAACTCATCAAAGTCCATGTACTTGTTTTTCTCTTTAAGGAAACGCCTATACTCTGCATCGGCGTATTCTTCATCAGCAAGGACTTCGCTGGCAATTTCGGCAGCCATGTTTAATTCTCCGCTCTCTTTCCTTATAGATCTAACTGTAATCTGAATCAGCAGATCTCTGGAACATCCTGGATATGAAGATCGTTTCCTCCTCAATGAAGAACTCAACACGATGTTTTCCGACCCACATTCTAGAGCAGCTATTCAGGCTGCAAAATTGAGGCGTGGAGCATTGTACAACTGAAATGAGCCCGAAGCTTATGAAGCTGGAGGCGACCAAGTAGATCCTGGCGTAGGTGATGCGTTCGAACTGCGTAGGGTCCACTTGAGCCCAAGCAGCTCACTTGGGAGAGCATCAGACTGAAGATCTGAATGTCCACGGCTCGATTCCGGGTTTGACGATGGAATCTTCCTTAAAATAAATATAAATAATTAGAGTTCTTTTATTTTTATTTTTTAAAATTAATTTAATCTACTAACGTGCTTAAGTATTTGATAAAATTAGGTATCCTTCCTCTTAGCATCTCTAGCATTTCATCGCTTGCCGCAAATGTCTCCTTAAAATAGTCAATATCCTGCACCGTTTTAATGGTTTCCCCAGATTTTATTAGTACTTGAATTTTGTTTTCGCCTTTTCTTTTCAGAAGAAAATATGAAAAGCCACTTGAGCGAGCAAAAGGCTCTGAATCGATAATTTCTGGCCCTTTTGGGAGAACTGCTTCCCATTTTGCTATCTCATCCATAATTTCTTTTTCAAGATTTTTCCTTCTTTCATTGGCTTGAGAAATAGTCTCTTTCTTTTCCATTTCTTTTTGGTCCTCTGCATCCTTTGCTTGTTTTAGTTTCTCTCTGATTTCGTCTTCATTCATCTCTATCATACCTTTATATTAGGAATATCTATTCTGTTGTGCATCATTAGGGTTCATATTGTATTTATACCTTTTTATGTATGCTATACAAAATAATATTATTGAAATAAATAAAAATATTACTATTATATAAAAAACATCTGAACATAATAGAACTTTAAACTTATTCGGCTGTATCATGTATATTGGTACGATTAAACCAAAAACCAAAAAGAGAAACAAACTTAAAATTATGAACAACTTTGAAATGGGTGAATCAAATACCGAATTGAACCAGATTTCATAATACTTTTTCATCTCATTATTTATTTTAATAGATTTGGTTCGAATGTCTCTTAGAGTCCCCCAATAAGATTCGTAAAAATTTTTAATATTATCGATGTTATTATTCGAGTTAATTCGTTGAAACCAATTAATCATATTATCCATAATAATTGGATTTATCTCTTTTCTTGTAATTTCTGCATCGCTTAAGTATGGAAAGACTTCTTTCATCCAAAGTTGAAATTTATCTATATTTATTTCATAAATGTAATCGTCATAATAATTTTGCGTTTGGAATGGAACTAGATGTTTTAATAATCCCTCGTAAATTTGAAATTGAAGGGTGTTGAATTCTTTTAAAAACTCAGTACTGGCTGAACGACCATCCTCTTTTAGGATAGAATATTTCTGTTTTACGTCCTCTATTGTTGTTGAAGGCAATCTATCTACTAAAGCATTTTCATTGATCGTACGAAATTTATATACAATAGCAACCAATTCATTAATATTATTCTCAATAATTTCTTGTCTTTCGGATCTTCTTTGAATTAGATAAATAATAAATGCCAAAATTATTGAGAGAAGAGTCAATGAATTTGAAGAAAGATTAGTATAAAAATCAACATACTCGGTACAATTTGCGCATATCATAATCATAGATCCTTTTAAATAGTTGCGTTATAATGGAATCTGAGATTTATATAAATCTATCGGTTCCACTCCTGGTTAATGGATCGTATTCCACTCTGTATTCTATATTTTCTAGAAATATAAAATAAGGTCGCTAATATGCGCCGCCCTTCTCCACCTGCCCCCTGGGCCCTAGCTCCCCCGCCACCCGCCTTCCAGCGCCACGCACCACAAAAGCCGCCGCCTTCCGGGAGCCCGGCCCGCCCTCGGGGCCTGCCCGACGGAGGCGGAGCCCGCCAGGCTGCGCAAGCCCGCATGCAAGAAAGCCGCATCGCAGCCCACAGCCGGACGCGCCTGGCTCTGGAGGAACTTTCGCAATCCTTAAGCCTGAAAGTGCTGACTGAATATCATGGTCAGACCTTCAGATTGAGGCAGCCCTCCAAGATGCTACAATAGAGGAGATAGAATTTGACGCCGCAGAGACCAAGGAGCTGGACAAGCTGGCCGAGGAAACTCGCAAGTGCGGCATATCCTGGAAGGATCTCAAGGCAGAATTGGGCTTATGAAGCGACTTCCTGCTCGCCAAGAACATTCGCTCTCCTCTGCGGCTTCCGGGCTCCGTCCCCCTCTGCCCACCTGCCTTCCATCTCCTGCGCCCCCGGAAGGCCGCCTTCCCGGAGCCCGGCCCGCCCTCGGGGCCTGCCCGGCGGAGGCAGAGCCCGCCAGGCTGCGCAAGCCCGCATGCAAGAAAGCCGCATCGCAGCCCACAG
>JADHEF010001617.1_pt1 | contig 12913 bp, 10 predicted proteins | sample 8952391 | NCBI WGS metagenome assembly JADHEF01 (sample SAMN16124439, study PRJNA663245) | bioreactor sludge metagenome | isolation source: sludge (nitrite) | place: India:Bengaluru | collected 2019-02-28
CAGTTCGAATTTCTGAAATGCTACGAGATCCACAAAAATTTGAAGAACTACTCCCATATCTAAAAAAAGTAGGCTTTAATACAAAATAAACTTCATGTTCAGATTGGATGTTCACATAAACATCCTTGTACACGCACTGAGGGATTCCATTGAACACAACAAAATTTAGCGTTATGGACGCAAGTAAAGCCTTTAAAAAATCACGTACAACAATATACGAGGCTTTAAAAAGTGGTGAATTATCAAGAGATCATGATGGACTTATAGACTTGTCTGAACTTATCAGAGTTTATGGCAATCCAGTCGGTGTTCAGTCCAGTGCACGTACTGAACAAGTTCAAAAGGATGTACAAGTACACGTTCAATCTGAAGTTGAAAATGTATTAAAAGATCAAATTTCTTTACTCAAAAATCAGTTAGAGTTAGCAAATCAAAGAGAAAAGTCTTTGATGCAACATATTGAAGATCTTACTCATAGAATTGAGTTTAAGGGCACCTTAGAACAGCCAAAACAAGAAAATATTAATCAACTAGATGAATCTACTAATTCGAATATAGCAACAGATCCTCGGCCACAGACTGAGTCAAACTATGACGGATTGACTACTCCTCAGAAAGACAATAAACGTATCCCTGTTCCAGAACACGTTGAGCCTGAACCTAAAAAAAGGGGCTTCCTAAGCCGTTTTTTCCTTCCGTATGGTTAGCCAGGACTCCAGTTTTTTGATGAGCCAATTTCAGTGCAAGCACATGAAATAATGACTCCTCAAAAAACCGGATGAGGTTTATTAAAACTGAATAAAACCGTGGAACATTGCTTATTTATTAAGCGTGGAACATGAAAAATCATCAAAAAAGCCCATCTCAGCTGAGTTGGGCTTTTCAATACGAAATAAACTATTGAATTAAAACAAATAATTTAGATCATTTCGTATAAGGTGTATTATGTTAATTTTAGATAAACTATAGAATCCATTAGTTTTTAAACCAATAAATTAAATATTTTATGGAACTCCAGAATATTTATTCAGGCGATACTTAAGCAATAAGGGTAGGGTGATTACATAAAGTATTGCAGCTAATGCCCATACCATTCCAGGAGCTGATGCCTGAGTCATAAAATAGAGGCTAGTAACTAATACAGGACCAATTATAGCCACCAGACTATTAAAACTGCTTAATAGCCCTTGTAATTCACCTTGTCTTTCATCACTAATACCTCTGGACATCATTGCTTGCAAAGCAGGAACGGCTACTCCACCAAGGGCAAACAATGGTAACAACGCAAAAGGCACCCATTCTTCAACAGCAATAGATAAAAGAAGTAAACCAATTGCATCGCAAGCTATTCCACATAACAACGTATTTTTCTCTCCAAACCTCTTTACCATAGGGGCGATAGCAAAAGCCTGTGCAATAGAATGGCATATTCCATAACTAGCAAGGGAAACACCTGCAATAAATATACTCCAGCCATAACGATCCTGCCCATAGATAACCCATAAAGTTGCGGGGACTTGTGAAACCAATGTGATAATTAAAAAGATACCAAGCAATGGAGCCATATTAGGTTGAGTGATCAAATAGGATAATTTCTTTAATATTGATTGCTCCTGAACCTTCTCAGTCATTTTATTGCTGTGTTTTGATTCTTTTAATAAGACTGCTGTCATTATTAAATTAATCCCATTCATAAAAGCAGCAGCAAAGAACGGTGCATGTAAGTTCCATTCACCCAAAACTCCACCTATTACCGGACCCGCTATAAACCCAATACCAAAGACAGCTCCAAGGAGACCAAACCTTTTTGCACGCTCATGGGCTGGAGTAATATCTGAAACATAAGCTGTTGCAACAGCCATGTTGGCACCTGTAATTCCCGCAAAAATACGACCAATATATAGCCACAATAGAGAAGGAGCAGCAGCCATTAGGAGATAATCAGCCGTTGCACCAGCAATTGAAATAATTAATACAGGTCGACGTCCAAATCGGTCACTCAACGCTCCAAGGATAGGTGCAAAAATGAACTGCATCAGAGCATACACAGCTAATAAAGCACCATAGTGAACACCGCCTGCTTCAGCTCCAGCCAATGACCGTAATAATTCAGGCAAGATCGGCATAATTAAACCAATCCCAACAGCATCCAGAAATATAGTGATTAAAATCACGCTCAATGATTTCTTCACAAATGCCTTCTCTAGCAATGATAGAATTAATATTCTCTCACACACTCCCTATCAGTGATAGATTTATGAGTAAAAAAGATATTGCACCTCAACGTCTGACACGTGAAATAGTCCTGCGTACCGCATTGGATATGTTGAATGAAGAAGGCATAGATTCAATAACCACACGCAAGCTAGCTCAACGATTGGGTATTAAATCTCCAACTCTATATTGGCATTTCAAGAATAAATCCTTGTTAATGGAAGCAATGGCGGAAACCATTATAAATGAACACCATTTAGTTTCTTTACCCATCGATGGGATGACATGGCAAGATTGGTTGCTCGCTAATTCTGTAAGCTTTCGTCGAGCACTACTAGCTTACCGTGATGGTGCTCGTCTACATGCAAGAACTAGCCCCAGTCAAGGACATTTCAACACGATTGAGGCCCAAGTTGCGCTGTTATCTCATGCTGGGTTTTCTCCTGTTGAAGCAGTTGCATTACTTATGACATTAGGAAGGTTTATTGTTGGGTGGGTCCTTGAGGAGCAGCAAGAAGAAATAAGATCAGACCCACCATTCGAAGCCGATCCAACTATATATCCACTCATGCTCCAAGGAGTGAATACCTTACAAAATATGAATGCGGATGACATTTTTGAAAATGGGATTCGTATGGTGATTATCGGTGCTGAAAGACAACTTGATATTAAAATGCAAACTTAACTCTATACTGCTTTAAGCAACTGTTCTATTTAGTAATAAAGCTTTTATCCTTAATTATTTAACATAATAGAGGTTATACGAAATGCTTTATAAAAATATGTTGTTTTTCATATAGTTATAAAATCTTGACCGATCTCAAAAACCGCAAAAAGCCGATTTAGAAACAAATCGACTTTTTTATGAGCAGTTTTGATACTTATTGCCAATAAAATTACTTAAAAATGGCCATTTTCTTCCAATTATTTTCTTTCATAGAGTCACTAAATATGTTCGTCAAAATAAATAGCCCTCCCAATAAAATTAATTTTATTACAGACTCAGAACTTATCATTTGACTTGAAAACATTCGATCTAGAATCATTGATCCTAATAATCCAAATAAAAAAGTTAGGGTTAAGGCTGTAGTCTTAGTAGGAATATCAAACATATTTCACCTCTTATTAACTAAATAAGGACTGGTTAGTGGGAATATAAAAATAAATGCTGTTATATACTTAATAAGTAAAGTAAATTTTTCTGTATTTGATTGCAATCATTCAAATTTCATGTTTTAAAAGTAAGATAATTAACTTATTGAATTTTTTAAATATGGCAAGATGTACAGCACCAGTTAATGGTCATCGTTCAGCAAGTGCAAGAGCTAATTGCCCTGCATGTGGTGGTGGTTACAGTAGTAGAGGTTACAATTCGTATCCTTCTTATAATTCATATTCATCTCATAGTTCATCCTCAAACAGTTCTAGATCCCATACTAGTGGCAGTAGTAGACAATCATCTGGAAGAGTAAAAGCTCGATGGTCTCCATCAAGTTCAACTATATTCTATACTCCTGAAGAAATAAGAACTCTTTCACCTGTACGTGATAACGTAGAAAAACGTATTGAGATACCAGACTTAAGAGATGTATTCCTTTGCCATGCTTGGGATGACAGAAAAGGGGCAGCTAAAGAACTACATGATTTACTTGAATCAAAAGGTATCTCTGTTTGGTTTAGTGAAAAAGATGTTTTACTTGGCTCATCATTACTTCGTGAAATTGACAAAGGCTTAGCAAAATCAAGAGTTGGTATTGTACTAGTTACCCCATCTTTTCTTAAACGTGTTAAAGGAGAAGGTGTCGCCGATAAAGAGCTTTCAGCCCTTCTCGCTCGGGATTTACTTGTTCCAATAGTTCATGACACTACTTTTGAGGAATTACGTGATGTTAGCCCTTTACTTGGATCTCGAAGTGGATTAAGTACTATAGAAGAGCCTATAGCAGATATTGCTGCTAAGCTTGCTGAGCTAGTAACTCCATAAATTTCCAATGATCGCTATTGCTCAAAACGCTAAAAGGCCCATCATTCATGGGCCTTTCGCATAATAAATTTATGTTAAGTGATTGAAAAAAAAGAGATGGAATACAGTAAAATAGTAACTCTTATTTAATTAAATAGGGTCTATAGGAAAGATATGCTAACAGAAAAAGAGCTTTTACAAGAAATTACGCAAAAGGTTTCCGATTTTTGGTCGGTAAATAAATCACCATTTCTAGTGAGTCAATTAGGTGCAAACCATACTAAAGCAGATATTAGAGCAGCTACAAAAGGAATAGCTATAGTTAGATGGATTCAAGAGAATGCAAGTAAGTTAAAGGTTAAGTTAATTTACCATCCCACACAGAAAGAAAAGATAGGTTTAATTCCAGCAAATGAAGTCTTTGAATATGAAAATAATACTCCTAAATTGACTTCACCATCGAATGAAAAAGAACTAACTTTAGCATTTTTAGAGATGTTAAAGACGAAATGTACTCCGCAAGAACTTGATCAAATTGAAATACCAACAAAAATTTTAGTAAAATTATTAACTTAAGGTTGATTATGTTTTTAATTATCAATATCTTAAGTTGTAGGTTTCATGTAGATTACTTTCAAAAAAGTGAAAGCTCTTTTTTTGATCCTGATATGTTTGGGAAAATTTCAAATAATAGAAAAATATTGTATTTTCTTGAAGGTGAACAAGAAAAAGTTGCTCCGGCTATTAATAGTGAAATCGAAAAACTTACACATTTATTAATCATAAAAGATAATAGGATTAATCTTTGTGATGCACTTTATAAAGTAGCTTTTGTAGGAAATATTGATTACAGAGATAACCCTCTGTCGAATCAATATTTAACTAAACAGATCAATAAAATCGTTAAGAACTTTAGATCTATTAGTGGTCTCTTTAACAACGGAGATGATATTGAGTTGTTAAGGTTACCTTTCATTAATTTCAATTCTGATCTCTATAAGGAATTGCCTGAAATTATAAAAAATTCATCATCATTGGAAAGTTTTCAAGATGAATTTAATGCTCGTCTAGCTGTTATTAGAAAGAGATATAGAAAACCAAAAAGAAGATCTGAAAATAAAAGGAAATTCTTTATGGATGAAGATGAAAAGTACTTTGAACTAGGCAAAGAAAATCATTCAAGACATGAAACTGGAAGCCCGCATGACGTTTTTTGTAATTTGAAAGCCCATTTAAGATTTGGGCATAAGCTTGATGAAAAAAGGCATTTCAATGTTAGCTATGACGAAGCTAATACTTCGAAGATAAACGGAGATTACTTAGATTGTCACAAGAGATATGTACCTTTTAAGAAAAGGGTTCACTTGAATATTTTTAGTAATGATTTTATTACATAAAATAATAGGAGCTAGCTAGCTCCTATTATTCGTAATATCTATAGTTAAGTCATAAAAAATATGCCTAACTACATCTGTTGGATTGATATTAAATAGATGAATATAACTAAGGTTTGCCCCTGATGACCATCTCGCAATCTGACCAAAGCTATCGCTGCAATCTTTAAGATTGAGGTAACCCTCCTCAGACCATCTCGCAGTACATCCTGAACTCAGCGCTGTAGATTTACTATCTGCATTAATATCAAAGATACTTTTATATATTTATATACATAAAAGTTAGATAATTAGTTAGTACAAGTTAAGTACTTTGTAAGCATTATACTCTAACAATCATGAATAGCCAATTAACATAAAATCTCATATACGAAATTCGGGTGTTAGAACCCATTCAAAGTGTACTCATCAGTACACTTTGAAATTTTGATATAAAAAATTTAACATAAAATCTCATATACGAAATTCGGGTGTTAGAACCCATTCAAAGTGTACTCATCAGTACACTTTGAAATTTTGATATAAAAAATTTAACATAAAATCTCTTATGCGAAGTCAAAAAAGTAGCCCCATACCCTTATTGGATAGGAGCTTTGTGGCAAAAAATAGAGTGAATTCGATAAAAAAATGAAATCCTCTAATTCTTGTTTTAATTATTTTTTTAACTAAGAATTAGAGGATTAATTTCTTTACCTCTGGAGTTTTATAATTATTGTTATAAGATTTATTAAATCACTTATTGCTCAAATAATCTTCACAATCTGATCATTCGCTCATGGATAAGTGTGATGAAAATCACAAAATCAATCAGATCTAAAAATCACACAATTACACTATTTATGATGAGCGAATTGTTCTTTTAATTTTCTGATCAGTCTTGTATTGCGACAAAGCATAGACCGCCCAGATGGCAGCCGGGATCCAACCTAAAACTGTAATCTGAAGTAGCAAACAAATGATGCCTGCAAATGGTCGCCCTATGGTGAAAAACAGCAGCCAGGGAAAAATTAAAGCAATTAGCAATCTCATTTCAAATTCCTATGTATCTTTTCAAAAAATTAATAATTAAATGCGGGCAGATCAAACAGCTTACGATCTCTTTCATCCATTAAATATTTATCCATCTGAGCAATCAGTTTTGCTCTGGCTTGTTCATCTTCTTCGGTAATTTTCAACATGCAGGATCCGATTAAAATCTTGCGTCTGGTATCATCCTTTCGAGCCTGTTCTTTCTCTTTGGCACGTTCTCTTGCCAGTGCTGCCTGTCTTTGAGCCTTTAACTGCTTTAGCTTTTCTTCCTGTGCCTTGATTTTACTGTCTAGTGTTTCAGTAACGCTCATTAATCCAATACCATCATCCTGGGAAACCATCCCTAACATAAGCGCACTTGAATATGCATTCAAGGTGCTATATGTATAGTAATGTTTTCCTCGAAGAGCGCACTTATGCAAACTTCGTTTGCAAGTCCGATTGGGGTCTCCCCAATACCCCGACAACCGTATTCACGGTTGTATTTCACTACGTGAAAATTTAAAAGCGAAAAACAGGCATGGCGATTTACCACTTTTCAGTCAAAACCGTAGCACGATCAGCAGGGCGTTCCGCCACTGCTGCGATTGCCTATCGGGCAGGTGAAAAGATCTATTGTAAACGTGAAGGCCGAGAACATGACTACAGCCGAAAAACCGGTGTGGAATACAAAGAAATTTATTTACCCGAAGGCGCACCAGAGCATTTAAAAAACCGGGAAAAACTCTGGAACGAAGTTGAACAACGGGAAACCCGAAAAAACTCGACTGTAGCCAGGGAATTTGAAATTGCCTTTCCAAGTGAACTGAACCAGGAACAACGTCTGGCCATGCTCGAAGAATTATGTGCCAGCATCGTGGAAAGACATCAGGTAGCAGTCGATGCCTGTATTCATGCACCGCATACCGGATCCGGCAGTGATGAGCGCAATTATCACGCCCATATCCTAATGAGCACACGTAAACTTACGCCAGAAGGTTTTACAGAGAAAACCCGGGAACTGGATCAGAAACACAGTGGAGAAATCGAGCACTGGCGCGAACACTTTGCCGATATCTGCAATATGCACCTGGATCTGGCCGGATCCACCGCCCGAGTCGACCACCGCAGCTACAAAGACCAGGAGAATGGCCTGGAAGCCACCCTGCACGAAGGACCGAAAGTCACCGAACTGCGCCGAAAAGGGATTGAGACCGAAATCAGCCGAAGCAATGATGAAATCAAACAGAGAAATCAGGCTCAACTGCAATACGGCAAAAATATGGATCTGCTAATTGCTGAAAATGAGATCAAACTCAGCACACTGAAAACTGAACAGCAGACCCAAATCAAGAATAGCGCTAAAACGTCACCAATTGACGAAAAAGCCCTATTTGAGGAAAAACAGAGGGAAACCCTTGGCAAAGTACTAAATCGCGAAATTAGCGCAAAAGACGCGAATCTAGACCTGGAATTTATGCAGGATGTTTTTAAAAAGGCCGAAAACACCTTGGGCAAGATGCAAAAACATGAAAACGAGTTCAATCAGCAGCTTGCCCAGGAGATCGTGAAAAGCGGACTCAAGCAAAGTCATGACAAATTGCAAAGCCTGGTCGATCAACACAACGAATTAACCCAGAACAAACCCTTACTGTTTGGAAAAAAAGCCTGGGAAGCCCAACGTGATGCGATTTACCAGGAACACAAAAAACTGAAAGGTCAGCATGAACACCAGAAAAAACATGGTGTGAAGGATTTATTGGAAAATGAAAAGTTCAAAGAACATGCCTGGAAGCAGTACCAACAACAACATCCGGCCAAAGCCAAGCAATACCAGACTCTATACCCATCCTATCAAGTCATTAAAAAATGTGTGGATGAGATCAAAGCAGAACAACAGATGAAACTCAGACAAGAACAACAGCTCAAAGCACAGCAACATGCGCCTAAAATGAAATCTCGTGGCATGAGTCGCTAAACAGAGCGAGTGTCTACGAGCGAACTGAGAAAATTTGCCCATCCCTTTCCCTGATTACAAGCTCCCTATCCATCAATCACCTGCATAGCAGAGCATCCCGAATGGGTGCGAACTTTCCAAATTTGATTCCTAAACCGAGCGTAGCGAGAAAAAAAAGTTTATGAGCGAAGCGAATTCCGAGTTGCTTTTGCTTTTTCTAAAAGTCACGAAAACGTGAACCAAAAATTGCCCCGACGAATCGAGCGAAAGCGAGATTCAATAGAGTTTGAGCGAAGCGAAAACCAAGGGCAATTTTTCATGAAATATGCTTTTAATTATTTTTAAGCTTTTAAATGCTTTTAGAGAGGCTCAAGTATTTGTAAATAAAGGCTTCTAGAGCTTATATGACTACGTTTACCTACCAATATGACTACGTTTACCTACCAATATGACTACGTTTACCTACCAATAATCTACATTATTTTTTTTGTAGATTTAACTACGTTTACCTTGCATTAATCTACATATTTATTACCATAGATTTATATTCATAAGTAATAATGTAGACAAATAAAATGCGGGATTTAGTAGTTAAAGATAATGCCTTAATTAATGCGAGTTATAACTTAGACTTAGTAGAACAACGTTTGATCTTATTAGCTATCGTCGAAGCAAGAGATAGTGGTCGAGGAATCAATGCAAATGACCCCTTAGAAGTGCATGCTGAGAGTTATGTAAATCAATTTAATGTTGCAAGACAAACAGCTTACCAAGCGTTAAAAGATGCTTGTAAGGATCTATTTGTACGTCAATTTAGCTATCAAGAAATTAATAAAAGAGGAAATGTAGAGAATGTTTTAAGTCGCTGGGTGAGCGAGATTAGATATATCGATGATGAGGCTACAGTAAAGTTAATATTTGCCCCTGCAATCGTGCCACTTATTACACGTTTAGAAGAACAATTCACTAAATATGAGTTACAACAGATTAGTAATCTCAGCAGTGCTTATGCTGTGCGGTTGTATGAATTATTAATTGCTTGGCGTAGTACGGGTCAAACCCCAATTATCGAACTAGCAGAGTTCAGACAAAAAATAGGCGTTCTTGATGATGAATATACAAGAATGGGAAATTTCAAAGATCGAGTATTAAATCTAGCTATTGCCCAAATTAATGAACACACGGATATTAACGTCCAATGTCAGCAACATAAAAAGGGACGTAATATTTCTGGTTTTTCATTCAACTTTAAACTGAAAAAAGTCGTTATAGCTCATAACAAAGAGCAAACTGCTCTTGAGATTTTCTCAAAATTTACCGATGCACAGCGTCATCTTTTTGCCAGTAAACTGTCTGAGCTTCCAGAGATGAATAAATATTCTCAAGGTACTGAAAGCTACTCACAATTTGCAGTTCGAATTTCTGAAATGCTACGAGATCCACAAAAATTTGAAGAACTACTCCCATATCTAAAAAAAGTAGGCTTTAATACAAAATAAACTTCATGTTCAGATTGGATGTTCACATAAACATCCTTGTACACGCACTGAGGGATTCCATTGAACACAACAAAATTTAGCGTTATGGACGCAAGTAAAGCCTTTAAAAAATCACGTACAACAATATACGAGGCTTTAAAAAGTGGTGAATTATCAAGAGATCATGATGGACTTATAGACTTGTCTGAACTTATCAGAGTTTATGGCAATCCAGTCGGTGTTCAGTCCAGTGCACGTACTGAACAAGTTCAAAAGGATGTACAAGTACACGTTCAATCTGAAGTTGAAAATGTATTAAAAGATCAAATTTCTTTACTCAAAAATCAGTTAGAGTTAGCAAATCAAAGAGAAAAGTCTTTGATGCAACATATTGAAGATCTTACTCATAGAATTGAGTTTAAGGGCACCTTAGAACAGCCAAAACAAGAAAATATTAATCAACTAGATGAATCTACTAATTCGAATATAGCAACAGATCCTCGGCCACAGACTGAGTCAAACTATGACGGATTGACTACTCCTCAGAAAGACAATAAACGTATCCCTGTTCCAGAACACGTTGAGCCTGAACCTAAAAAAAGGGGCTTCCTAAGCCGTTTTTTCCTTCCGTATGGTTAGCCAGGACTCCAGTTTTTTGATGAGCCAATTTCAGTGCAAGCACATGAAATAATGACTCCTCAAAAAACCGGATGAGGTTTATTAAAACTGAATAAAACCGTGGAACATTGCTTATTTATTAAGCGTGGAACATGAAAAATCATCAAAAAAGCCCATCTCAGCTGAGTTGGGCTTTTCAATACGAAATAAACTATTGAATTAAAACAAATAATTTAGATCATTTCGTATAAGGTGTATTATGTTAATTTTAGATAAACTATAGAATCCATTAGTTTTTAAACCAATAAATTAAATATTTTATGGAACTCCAGAATATTTATTCAGGCGATACTTAAGCAATAAGGGTAGGGTGATTACATAAAGTATTGCAGCTAATGCCCATACCATTCCAGGAGCTGATGCCTGAGTCATAAAATAGAGGCTAGTAACTAATACAGGACCAATTATAGCCACCAGACTATTAAAACTGCTTAATAGCCCTTGTAATTCACCTTGTCTTTCATCACTAATACCTCTGGACATCATTGCTTGCAAAGCAGGAACGGCTACTCCACCAAGGGCAAACAATGGTAACAACGCAAAAGGCACCCATTCTTCAACAGCAATAGATAAAAGAAGTAAACCAATTGCATCGCAAGCTATTCCACATAACAACGTATTTTTCTCTCCAAACCTCTTTACCATAGGGGCGATAGCAAAAGCCTGTGCAATAGAATGGCATATTCCATAACTAGCAAGGGAAACACCTGCAATAAATATACTCCAGCCATAACGATCCTGCCCATAGATAACCCATAAAGTTGCGGGGACTTGTGAAACCAATGTGATAATTAAAAAGATACCAAGCAATGGAGCCATATTAGGTTGAGTGATCAAATAGGATAATTTCTTTAATATTGATTGCTCCTGAACCTTCTCAGTCATTTTATTGCTGTGTTTTGATTCTTTTAATAAGACTGCTGTCATTATTAAATTAATCCCATTCATAAAAGCAGCAGCAAAGAACGGTGCATGTAAGTTCCATTCACCCAAAACTCCACCTATTACCGGACCCGCTATAAACCCAATACCAAAGACAGCTCCAAGGAGACCAAACCTTTTTGCACGCTCATGGGCTGGAGTAATATCTGAAACATAAGCTGTTGCAACAGCCATGTTGGCACCTGTAATTCCCGCAAAAATACGACCAATATATAGCCACAATAGAGAAGGAGCAGCAGCCATTAGGAGATAATCAGCCGTTGCACCAGCAATTGAAATAATTAATACAGGTCGACGTCCAAATCGGTCACTCAACGCTCCAAGGATAGGTGCAAAAATGAACTGCATCAGAGCATACACAGCTAATAAAGCACCATAGTGAACACCGCCTGCTTCAGCTCCAGCCAATGACCGTAATAATTCAGGCAAGATCGGCATAATTAAACCAATCCCAACAGCATCCAGAAATATAGTGATTAAAATCACGCTCAATGATTTCTTCACAAATGCCTTCTCTAGCAATGATAGAATTAATATTCTCTCACACACTCCCTATCAGTGATAGATTTATGAGTAAAAAAGATATTGCACCTCAACGTCTGACACGTGAAATAGTCCTGCGTACCGCATTGGATATGTTGAATGAAGAAGGCATAGATTCAATAACCACACGCAAGCTAGCTCAACGATTGGGTATTAAATCTCCAACTCTATATTGGCATTTCAAGAATAAATCCTTGTTAATGGAAGCAATGGCGGAAACCATTATAAATGAACACCATTTAGTTTCTTTACCCATCGATGGGATGACATGGCAAGATTGGTTGCTCGCTAATTCTGTAAGCTTTCGTCGAGCACTACTAGCTTACCGTGATGGTGCTCGTCTACATGCAAGAACTAGCCCCAGTCAAGGACATTTCAACACGATTGAGGCCCAAGTTGCGCTGTTATCTCATGCTGGGTTTTCTCCTGTTGAAGCAGTTGCATTACTTATGACATTAGGAAGGTTTATTGTTGGGTGGGTCCTTGAGGAGCAGCAAGAAGAAATAAGATCAGACCCACCATTCGAAGCCGATCCAACTATATATCCACTCATGCTCCAAGGAGTGAATACCTTACAAAATATGAATGCGGATGACATTTTTGAAAATGGGATTCGTATGGTGATTATCGGTGCTGAAAGACAACTTGATATTAAAATGCAAACTTAACTCTATACTGCTTTAAGCAACTGTTCTATTTAGTAATAAAGCTTTTATCCTTAATTATTTAACATAAT
>JADHEF010001625.1_pt1 | contig 12906 bp, 9 predicted proteins | sample 8952391 | NCBI WGS metagenome assembly JADHEF01 (sample SAMN16124439, study PRJNA663245) | bioreactor sludge metagenome | isolation source: sludge (nitrite) | place: India:Bengaluru | collected 2019-02-28
CTCTGGGCCTCGATCAGCCTTCTCGTAAGTGTCCGTGATAACGGGGGTGAACCCGACGGTTACCATTCCACGCGAACCTGTTTTTCGGGCTTCGTTCCGTGCGCGTGTGGCCTGTAGCCGCTGCTCGGCTTCCTGTCGCCAGATCAGCCCCTCCATGCGCTGCGGTGACACCCGGACGCCCCTGGGCGAAACAAGGTCACGGCCTGGGAGCTTCCAGCCTGCCCACGGCCCGGACAGTGGCGTGTGGTTGAGGATCACGCGATCGTAGTACGCCTTTGCGCATCCGTTCGGGCAAGTCTGGCCGTTGGGCCAGCACGGCGGGCGGATGAGGTTCTTGGGTTCCATCAGGCTTCGATCTCCGTATCTTTGAGAGGGCGAAGCCGGGGCAGGCAAGATGCGATCCATGTCGAGAGGTCGCGCAACAGCTTGGCTGACGCGTCCCTCCATGATTTCGCATAATGCATATTATGTAAAGTCGCTAGGGGCGACCTGCATGTGTGCATAAGTGTCAGTGGCCCCCAAACTCTGTCGTCCTCAGTCGATGGCCAGACGCCTAGGTCTGCCACCGCCGTCCCGAAAAGCTATCCTGCTGCGCCTCAATCTGGAACTCGGCTGGGCCTCGGACCTAGCACGCGAAGGCAGCCGGGCCGCCAGACAGAAATGGGACGTCCGCACGGGCGGCTTATCTGCTGCCAAGCCTCTGGACCTGGTCCAAATCGACCACACCCGAGCCGATGTCATGGTCGTGAGCGACGACCGGCTCACCGTGCTCGGCCGCCCCTGGATCACGCTTGCGATCGATGTGGCGACCCGCTGCGTCCTTGGCATGTACATCTCGATGGACGCCCCTTCCTCGGTGTCCGTCTCCCTGTGCATCGAGCATGCCGTCCTACCCAAGCCGGAGAATGCCAAGGATCCTGGTATCTGGCCCATGCATGGGAAGCCGCGCAAGTTCCTGGTCGACAACGGCAAGGATTTCCGGGCCTTCGCTTTGCAGCGAGGCTGCGATGAGCACGCGATCACCCTGTCATGGAGGCCGGTGAGGACACCGCACTACGGTGCCCATATCGAGCGCCTGAACGGCACGCTCATGAAAATCGCGCATCTCCTCCCGGGCACCACCTTCAGCAACATCCGGGAGCGCGGGGACTACGACAGTACCGCCCGCGCACGCCTGACCTTGGGCGAGTTCCGGGATTGGATGACGCATAAGGTCTGCAGGTTCTACCACCAGCGCAAGCATCGAGCGCTCGGTATCGCGCCCGCATTGGCGTGGGAGCGGGGATTCACGGATGAGGCCGGGAAGTTCTCTTGTCCGCCGTTGATCGCACGCCCCGTGGATTTCAGGATGGACTTCCTGCCGTACGAGATCCGCATCGTCCGGCGCACTGGTATTGAGCTCAATGCCTCGCGCTACTGGCACGAGGACTTGGCCACGATGCTGAATGCCGATGCCGGCGCGATGGTCCGTTATGACCCGCGCGATCCGAGCGCGGTCTGGGTCCGGCGTCCCGATGGCGTGTTGGTTACCGCACCAGTGATCGGAGGAAGGGCCGCCGGCCCCCTCTCCTGCAGGTCCCCCATGGCCCCGGCTACGCAGGCCCAGATGGATGCCACGATGGATGCGGGCTTCGATGCCACCGACAGCATAGAAGCCAACGCGCAACGGGCCACACGGCAGGCCAGGCGGGCCCACGGCGCCAGGAAGCTACCTGCCCCGACTTCGGGGTCGGATTCGGCAGCACTGCCCCAGATTCCGCCATCGGCACCGCCAAGCCGATCCACCATCCAACTGGAAGAATGGATCTGAGGAGAGCGTCATGAGCGAATTCAATCACCTGAATCCCGACGCGAGGGATCTGCTCCATCTCTTTGCCGCCGAACGCGCCGGCCGCATGCTGATCGAGCGGTTCATTGCCCACGAACGTCTGGTTCCGATCCTCAACCACGTCGAATTCCTGGTCCGCATGCCACCCCAAACACGAGCAAACGGACTGGTTGTCTCCGGCAAGCCGGGATCGGGCAAGACGATGCTGGCACTGGCCATCAAGCGGCGGTATCCACCGATTCCCGCCGAGGACGGCAAGGCCGCCAGTCGGCCCGTCCTGACCATCAACATGACCAATGCCCGGGAGGCCAAAGTCCTCTACAACAGGATCCTGGCCGGATTCGGGGTGCCGGAACCTGGTCGGTACTCCGGTGCCGATCGCGAACGCATGGTGCTCAAGCTCTGCAGCACCGCGAACCTCAAGCTGCTGGTCGTCGACGAGATCCAGGACATCCTGACGACGACTGCACGGCAGCAGCGGATCGCCCTGGACACGATTAAGTTCCTGATGAATGAACTATCGCTTCCCATCCTGACGCTGGGTACCTCGCAGGCGCCTTCGGCGATGCAGGTGGACGAGCACTTGAACGCACGGTTCCAGCATCGGGAGTTGCCCGTATGGAAGCGGGACGAGTATCTGACGACCTTCCTCGACACCTTGGAGAAGGCACTTCCGCTGCGCAATCCCTCCTGCTTGTCCTCGCCCACGCTGTCGACGGAGCTGATCAGGCTATCCAGCGGCATTCTCCAGACAATCGTTCAACTGGTGACCCATGCTGCAGCCCATGCCGTGGAAACTGGGGAGGAACAGATCACGGCGAAGTTGCTTCAGCGTGCAGTGTTCGAGCCGCCGCTTGCCGCTGCCAAACAGGCTGAGCTGCTTGCCTGGACAAGGAGCGTCGCATGAAAATGGGCGTCAATCCCCAGCGCTGGTGGATCCGGCCGCCCATGCCGGATGAGTCCCTGCGATCGGTACTAAGCAGGGCGGCGGCGCTCTACGAGCGCACGTCCGCACAGCTCTGGGCCTCCCTCAACTCGGACGACCCGAGACCGGCCGGGGACGTTGAATCACCATCCTGTGCAGCCCTGCGCAGGATGGCGGCCGCCATCGGGATGCCTGCGGTCCATAGGCAACCAGACACTCCTTGGCTGCTGGCGCCCCACGCCAGGAACGTCTGCTGCCCCATGTGCTGGGATGAGGATCAGGCCCGGGGCGAGCCCTGCTCCATCCGCCGGGGCTGGAACCGGCTGTTGCGCACTGCCTGCCCACAGCATGGCTGTCCGCTCCGTATTGCTCCGGAGCAGTGGGCAAGATTCACCCCTTCCCATCCCCTGCCCGTTCCCCAGTTCTCCGAGCTGGAGCAGCGGATCCTCGACCTCATCGAATCCTTCGGCCAGACCTTGGAACAGAGTCTCTATTTTGGGAAGCCTTGGTCCGACGACTGGCGAGGCAACCCTCAATTTGCGCGCCAGTTGCTCTTGGCCGTCAGTTTCAACGTAAACGAGGTCAGGGACTTCCCACTGATCAACTACGTTCAGGTAAGCGTCAACTTGACTGGACTCATCCGAGGCACCCGACACCAGTACGAGCCCGTCCGGAAACTCCGATGGGACTCATGCCGGGAAATTGCCGATCCCGCGCTCCGCCGCGCAGGCCTCTGGGTGACGGCTTGGACGCTGCTACCCGACCTACCGGTTGAGCTGTCCCCAGGCTGGCTCAAGCTGCCGGCTCATGTCGAGGCGCGCATCCGTTGCCTATGACGGGACGGCGGGTGCCGCGACGTAGACCGGCCTGCGCACCTAATCCGTAACCGTGTCTCTATCCGGCAACCATGTCCGTAAGCATGTCGCAACCCCCCACATGGCGACAGGCACAGGCGTGCGGACTGGAGTAGATGCCCTTTAACATCAATGGTCTACGCATTTCCCGGAGGCCGCGACATAGTTAGGGCGTTACCGACAGCATCTTTGCGGGCTTGCCGGAGGCGGTCCAGCTTCTCTTTCAGCTTGATCTCCAGGCCGCGCTCGACCGGTTGGTAGTACACGCGCTCGCCCATAGCGTCGGGAAAACCGGTCTGGTCCAGTGCGATGCCACCGTCGACATCGTGGTCGTACTGATAGCCCTGGCCGTAGCCGAGGCCTTTCATCAATTTGGTGGGGGCGTTGCGCAGGTGCATTGGAACTTCCTGCGTGCCGAATTCACGCACTTCGCGTTTGGCCATGTTGAAAGCCGCGTAGCCGGCATTCGACTTGGCGGTGCTGGCCAAGTACAGCACGAGCTGGGCGAAGGCCAGTTCGCCTTCGGGGCTGCCGAGACGGTCGTAGATGTCCCAGGCTTCCAGTGCCAGTTGCTGGGCGCGCGGGTCGGCCAAGCCGATGTCCTCGATGGCCATGCGCGTCAGCCGCCGGGCCAAGTATGACGGGTCGCAGCCGCCATCCAGCATCCGGGTCAACCAATACAGCGCGGCATCCGGGTTGGAACTGCGCACGCTCTTGTGCAGGGCGGAGATCTGATCGTAGAACTGCTCGCCGCCCTTGTCGAAGCGGCGGGTGCGGTCGGCCAGCACTTGTTGCAGCGTCTGTTCGGTGATCGCTCCGCCCTCGCCCGTCGCCAGCTCCGCGGCGATTTCCAGCAGGGTGAGCGCGCGGCGCACATCGCCGTCGGCGGCGCTGGCGATTTCATGCAGGGCCGCATCGGAAACCTCAGGCGGGGATTCGCCCAGCCCGCGTTCCACGTCATGGAGTGCGCGTTGCAAGGCCTGCACGACGTCGTCGGCCGACACCGCCTCAAGCACATGCACGCGGCAGCGCGACAGCAAGGCCGAATTGAGCTCGAACGACGGGTTTTCGGTGGTGGCGCCGACGAAGATGATGGTGCCGCGCTCGATGTGCGGCAGGAAAGCATCCTGCTGGGCCTTGTTGAAGCGGTGCACCTCGTCGACGAACAGCACGGTGCGCCGACCTTCGGCAAAGCGTTGCGCGGCTTCGGCCAGCACCTGGCGCACTTCGGGTAAACCGGACAGCACGGCCGAGATCGCCCTGAAATCGGCATCGGCGTAGTGAGCCAGCAGCAGGGCCAGCGTGGTCTTGCCGCAACCGGGCGGCCCCCACAGGATCATCGAGTGCACGCGGCCGGATTCGACTGCGCGGCGCAAGGCGCTGCCGGGTGCCAGCAGGCGTTTCTGCCCGACCATCTCGTCCAGCGTGCGCGGACGCATGCGTTCGGCCAGCGGCCGCATTGCTTCGCGATCAGCGCTCAGCAGGTCGGGGGCGTCATGTGTGCGGGAGCCTGTTCTTGCCATGCTCCCATTTTAGCGTCGGGCGTCCCGTGTCGTGAGACGCCCGGCGCAGCAGGCGGCAGCAGCAGCTCAGTTGCCGCTGACCACGTCCACGCCCTTGGCCGGCGTGTAGCTGAAGGTGCCGGCGGCGAAGCCCGGATTGCGCTTCAGGCCGGCGAAGCTGATTTCGGTCTTTTGCCCGACGGCATCGGTGACTTCCATGCGGGTCAATGCATTGCCACTGAAACCCAGGCGCGCGACCTCGAAGGTGGCCTGCGCACCCACCTTCGGCGTCAAGGTCAGCCATTCGAGGCCGTTGCTCGCGGTGGCGTCCTGGCTGACGTCGTACATCTTGTCGAGCTTGCCCGGGTCGATCAGCGCGGTCAGCGGGCTGTTGCGTTCCTCGTTGCCTTGCGGGCGCACGGTGACTTGGCTGAGGTCCGGATCGTAGATCCAGACCTTGTGGCCATCGGCAATGATCAACTGCTCGAACGGCTTGGCATATTGCCAGCGGAACAGCCTCGGCGCGGACAAGGCCACGGTGCCGCTGGAAGTTTCCTTGAGCTTGCCGCGTGGGTCGTAGACCTTCTGCACGAACTGCCCCTGCAGCCCTTTCAGGCCGGTGGTGAAAGCCTTCAGTTCGTCGCGGGCCCCGGCCTGGGCGGCACCGGCCAGCATGGCCGTGGCGAGCAGCGCGTAGCGCAGCGTGCGGATCATCGGATCGCTCCCTGACAATGCGTTTTCGGAGGCGCACAGTGTGCCGATCCGAAACTGAATGGGCACGATAGCCCTTGCGCGGGAACGGCCACGTGGCCGTCCCCTGCCCTCACCCGCGCGGCGGTGGCGGCGCCAGCACGCTGCGGTCGCCATTGTGCTCGGGCGGGCTGACCACGCCGGCCGCTTCCATCGCCTCGATCAGGCGCGCAGCACGGTTGTAGCCGATCTTCAAGCGCCGCTGCACGCCGGAAATCGAGGCTCGGCGGCTTTCGGTGACGATCTTGACGGCTTCGTCGTAGAGCGGGTCGGATTCGTCGCCGGCGCTGGCCGTCTCCGGCAAGCCGGTGGCGCCGACCACGGTGCCATCGCCCATCGTCTGCACTTCGTCCAGCACGCCCTCGATGTATTCGACCGGGCCGCTGGCTTTGAGGTGTTCGACGACGCGGTGCACTTCGTCGTCGCTGACGAAGGCACCATGCACGCGCTGCGGCATCGCGGTGCCGGGCGGCAGATACAGCATGTCGCCGTTGCCGAGCAGCGATTCGGCGCCGGACTGGTCGAGGATGGTGCGCGAGTCGATCTTGGAACTGACCTGGAAGGCGATGCGGGTGGGGATGTTGGCCTTGATCAGGCCGGTGATCACGTCCACCGACGGGCGCTGGGTGGCCAGGATCAGATGGATGCCGGCGGCGCGAGCCTTTTGCGCCAGACGCGCGATCAGCTCCTCCACCTTCTTGCCGACGATCATCATCATGTCGGCGAATTCGTCGATGAAGATGACGATGAACGGCATCGGCTCCAGCGGCCGCGGTGCCTCGCCCAGTTGCGGGTCCGGCTTGAACAGCGGGTCCATCAGCGGCTGGCCGGCGTCGATGGCGTCCTTCACTTTCTTGTTGAAGCCGGCCAGGTTGCGCACGCCCACCGCGCTCATCAGCTTGTAGCGGCGCTCCATTTCGGCCACGCACCAACGCAGGCCGTTGGCGGCCTCCTTCATGTCGGTGACCACCGGTGCCAGCAGGTGCGGGATGCCCTCGTAGACGCTCAATTCCAGCATCTTCGGGTCGATCATCAGCATGCGCAGGTCTTTCGGGCTGGCCTTGTACAGCAGGCTCAGCACCATCGCGTTGACCGCCACCGACTTGCCCGAACCGGTGGTGCCGGCCACCAGCAGATGCGGCATCTTGGCCAGGTCGGCCACGGTCGGCCGGCCGCCGATGTCCTTGCCCAGCGCGAGGGTCAGCGCGCTGGCCGCCTTGTCGTATTCCTTCGAGCGCAGCAGCTCGGACAGAAAGATCATCTCGCGGGTGACGTTGGGGATTTCCAGGCCGATCACCGACTTGCCGGGGATCACGTCAACCACGCGCACCGACTTCACCGACAGCCCGCGGGCGATGTCCTTGTCCAGCGAACTGATCTGGCTGACCTTGACGCCCGGTGCCGGCTCGATCTCGAAGCGGGTGATCACCGGCCCCGGATAGGCGCCGACCACCTGCGCATCGATGCGGAAGTCCTTGAGCTTGAACTCGATTTGCCGCGACAGCGTCTCCAGCGTCTCCTCGTCGTAGCCTTTGGGCTGCGGCTTGGGATCGTCCAGCAGCGCCAGCGGCGGCAGGTCCGAGCCATCGCCGTTGACGCCCTGGAACATCGGGATCTGGGTTTCGCGTTTGGCCCGTTCGCTTTTCTCGACCACCGGCGCGGCCGGTGGTTCGATCCGCACCGGTTCGCGTTTGGCGCGCTGTTCGGCATCGACCTTGCGGACTTCTTCGCGCACCTCGCGGATGGCGCGGGTCTTCTGCCATTCGTTGGCCTGCTTGCGGCCGGCCTGCGCGTGGTCGAACAGCTTGAGCACCCACACGCCGATGCGGTCCATCAGCCACAGCCACGACAAGCCGGTGGCCAGGGTCACCGATACCAGCAACAGCACGACCAGGAACAGGCTGCTGCCGAGCGGTCCGATGCCGGCCAGCAGGGACTGCCCGACCAGTTTGCCGAGGATGCCGCCGGCGCGGCCGACATCGCCCGCGAACAACCGCAGGTGCAGCAGGCCGGTCAGCGCAATCAGGAAACCCACCGTGCCGATCAGGCGCAGCGCCGGGCCAAGATCGGCCTCCCCGCCTTCGCCTTCCTGCGGGAACAGCGCCAGCCACGCCACCCAGCCGAGCACGACCGGCAGCATGAAGGCGGAATAGCCGAACAATTGCAGCAACACGTCGGCCAGCCATGCACCGGCCAGCCCGCCGATGTTGTGCACCGGAGCCACCACGCTGCCCGATTGCGACCAGCCCGGGTCCTGCGGGGAATGGCTGACGAGGCTTGCAAGCAGATACAGCAGCAACGGTGCGATCGCGATCAGCGAAAGGTCCCGCCACAGTCTCGAACGGCCCGTCGATGCACCCGGAGCGGATTTGCGCGGCGCGGCGCCAGTGGCTTTGCCGCCGGATTCAGGGATCTGTCTTGCCACCCGTGACCGAACCTCAGGAATGTCGTGCTAGTGATTGATGGTAGAGGAAAAACGGGGCCGAATCAGCATCGTCCCATTGCGCTTGGCGCGGGCCGGACGGGGACGGAGCCTCACGCCTCCCGGGAGCCCATCGATGCGACCTGCCGTTCCATGCGGTCGCCTTGATTCGGCCGGTGGCGGCCTTCACTCTATCCGCATCCCGCCCCGCAGCGGCTTTGAGCCGCGCGCAGGTTCGGGGCCGTCCCCTGACTTCAAGCGAGTATACATGAGCACTCCCAAGCACAGCCGTCTGCTGATCCTCGGTTCCGGCCCGGCCGGCTGGACGGCAGCCGTCTACGGCGCACGCGCCAACCTCAAGCCCTTGCTGATCACCGGGCTCGAACAAGGCGGCCAGCTGATGACCACCACCGAGGTCGACAACTGGCCCGGCGACGTGGCCGGCGTGCAGGGGCCGGAGCTGATGGCCCGTCTGCAACAGCACGCCGAACGCTTCGAAACCGAAGTGGTGTTCGATCACATCCACACTGCGGACCTGTCGCAGCGCCCGTTCCGGCTGGAAGGCGACGGCGGCGTGTACACCTGCGATGCACTGATCGTGGCCACCGGCGCCAGCGCCCGTTACCTGGGCATCCCGTCCGAGGAAAAGTTCAAGGGCCGCGGCGTGTCCGCCTGTGCCACGTGCGACGGGTTCTTCTACCGCGATCAGGACGTGGCCGTGATCGGCGGTGGCAATACTGCCGTGGAAGAAGCCCTGTACCTGTCCAACATCGCCCGCAAGGTCTATCTGGTGCATCGCCGCGACAGCCTGCGTGCCGAGAAGATCATGCAGGACAAGCTGTTTGCCAAGGCTGCGGCGGGCAAAGTGGAACTGGTATGGAACAACACGGTGGACGAGGTGCTCGGCGACGAAGCCGGCGTGACCGGCGTGCGGGTCAAGTCCATGCTGGACGGCAGCACGCGCGATATCCCCGTGCACGGCTTCTTCGTCGCCATCGGCCACACGCCCAACACCGGTCTGTTCGAAGACCAGCTGGTGATGAACAACGGCTACCTGAGCATCCGCTCCGGACTGGAAGGCAACGCCACCCAGACTTCGGTCGAGGGCGTGTTCGCCTGTGGCGACGTGGCCGACCAGCATTATCGCCAAGCCATCACGTCGGCCGGTTTCGGCTGCATGGCGGCACTGGATGCGGAGCGCTACCTCGACAACCTCGGGTGATGCAGGACATGGCCTCGCTGGCACCGGCCCGTGCGCCAGCGACATGCTTCAGGGCGACGGACGGCCCATTCGGCCAGTTCCTCTTTCACGGGCCGGCATGATGCATGATGCTCGATGGCTGGAACGGATCGACGCCCTGCCCGCTGCGCAATGGGATGGCCTGCACGACGGACGCAACCCGTTCGTCGCCCATGCCTTCCTCTCCGGCCTGGAAAACACCGGTTGCCTGCGCGAAGGCTGGGGCTGGACGCCGCACCATCTCGGCCTGTGGGACGGTGACGAGCTGGTTGCGGCGGCACCGGGTTACCTGAAAGACAACTCGCATGGCGAGTTCGTCTTCGACCATGCCTGGGCCCGCGCCTATGCCGAACACGGCCTTGCCTACTATCCGAAATGGCTGTGCGCGGTGCCCTACTCGCCCGTGACCGGGCCGCGCCTGCTGGCCCGGGATGCGACGTCGCGGAAGGCCTTGCTGGCGGCCATCGTTGCCGAAACCGGCCGTCTTGGCTTGTCCTCGGCGCATGTCAATTTCCATGACGGGCCTGAGGAAGCGGCATTCGATGGCCGCTGGCTCGCCCGCACCGATGTGCAATACCACTGGCACAATCGTGACTGGTCGGATTTCGACGGCTATCTGGCCGCCTTCGACCACCGCCACCGCAAGAACATCCGCCAGGAGCGTGCCAAGGTGCGCGAGGCCGGCGTGGGTTTCCGCATCGTGCATGGGGACGAGGCCAGTGCGGACGATCTCGCCGCGATGCACGGCTTCTACCTGCAGACATTCGCCGACTATGGCAATGCTCCCGCGTTGACGCTGGACTTCTTCCGCCATCTGGCCCGCAGCATGCCGCGGAATCTGGTGATCTTCCTGGCCGAACATGCCGGGGAGCCGGTTGCGGGCGCGCTGTGCCTGCGCGGCGGAAACACGCTGCATGGCCGCTACTGGGGCAGTCGTGCGCAACTGCCCGGCCTGCATTTCGAAACCTGCTATTACCAAGGCATCGAATACTGCCTGCGCGAAGGGCTGACCTGCTTCGAACCCGGGGCTCAAGGCGAACACAAGCTGGCGCGCGGTTTCCTGCCTGCATTCGTCCATAGCCGTCACTGGATGGCCGACCAAGGCTTTGCCGACGCACTGGCCGCATGGTGCGCGGACGAGACGCGCGCCGTGCGCCGGCATGCCGCCATGCTGGCGGCGCATTCGCCTTTCAAGAGCGCTTGAACAACACGCGATGGCCGGAAGCCGCCGGCCTGCATGCATGCAGGCAATGTTCCAAGCACAAAAAAACCGGCCTGGAAGCCGGTTTTCATTGTTTTGGTGGGCGGTACAGGGATCGAACCTGTGACCCTTGCCGTGTGAAGGCAATGCTCTACCGCTGAGCTAACCGCCCGGACTGCATCAGTCGAGGCGCGCATTTTAGTGATGCCGAAGCGGATGGTCAAACTTTTTCTGCATCCATCGCCATTGGCATTGCCCGAGATGCTTCGGGCCTGCTGCAAGCGCCCTCACAGACGGCCATCCACCGCTTCGCGCGGCCACATGGACTTGACGTCATACACATAAGCTCCGGGCTTGCCCAGTGCGCGGATGCGCTCGATGTCGTATGCGCGGTATTGGTCGTGGGCAACGGCGAGCACCACCGCGTCGTAGTCGCCCGAGGACGGCGTTTCGATCCGGTGCAGGCCGGGTTCGCTGTCGAGTGCGCCGCTGTCGGCCCACGGATCGCACACGTCGACTGCGGCAACGGCTGCGGCAATCTGCCTTGAAAGATCGATGGCCCGGCTGTTGCGCATGTCCGGGCAGTTTTCCTTGAAGGTGGCACCAAGAACGAGCACCCGCGCCGATGCCGGCAGAACGCTCCGTTTGCGCAGCCCTGCGATCACCTTGCCGGCCACGTGCGCGCTGATGCGGTTGTTGACCTTGCGCGCGGTGTGGATCAGGTCGGGGTGATAGCCGACGCTTTCGGACTTGTGCAGCAGATAGTACGGGTCCACGCCGATGCAGTGCCCGCCGACCAGCCCAGGCTTGAACGGCAGGAAGTTCCATTTGGTGCCGGCCGCTTCGAGCACGTCGCCCGTGTCGATGCCGAGGCGGTCGAAGATCACCGCCAGCTCGTTGACCAGCGCGATGTTGACGTCGCGCTGGATGTTTTCGATCACCTTGGCCGCTTCGGCCACGCGCATCGACGGGGCTTTCCACGTGCCGGCCGTGACGATCCGTGCATACAGCGCATCCACCACATCGGCGGCTTCAACGGTCGAACCGGAAGTGATCTTGCGGATGTCGGGCAAGCGGCGTTGATGGTCGCCCGGGTTGATGCGCTCGGGACTGTAGCCGCAGAAAAAATCCATGTTGAAGCGCAGCCCGGAGCCTTGCTCGAGCAACGGAACGCATACCTCTTCGGTGGTGCCCGGGTAGACGGTCGACTCGAAAACCACTAGGTCGCCCGGGGCCAGCACGCCCGACAGCAATTCGCACGCGCCCTGCAAGGGGCGCAGATCCGGATGGGTTTGTGCATCCACCGGCGTCGGCACGGTGACGATGTAGACATCGCGATCGGCCAATGCGCCGGCATCGGCACTGAAGCGAAGATGTGGCGAACTCTTCAATTCTGCGGACGTCGTCTCCAGCGTGTGATCGTGCCCGCCCTGCAACTCGGCAATGCGCCGGGCGTCGATGTCGAAACCCAGCGTGTCGTGGTGTTTGCCGAATTCGACCGCCAATGGCAGGCCGACGTAACCTTGCCCGATGATGGCAATGCGCGGCTCGCCGCAGGCGGCGCGGATGGTGAGGCTCATGTTTCCCCTGTCCGGAATTGCGGAACACGGCACGACCGTGGCGGAGAGAGTGGGATTCGAACCCACGGAAGGTTTGATCCTTCGCCGGTTTTCAAGACCGGTGCCTTAAACCGCTCGGCCATCTCTCCGATGTAGGCTTGCTAGGCTGGCATTCTCGCATGCCAGGCGGGAACCCGGAATCCGCTCAAGCCGATTCGGCTTCGGCAAAGTCGGCCGCCCTGGCATGCGCCGCCTTGTCTTTTTTCGGGCAGTTGCCGCAGTCCAGGCGGGACAGTTCGATCTCTCGCGGCAGGTTCTCGGCCAGGAAATCGATGAACACTCGGACGGCCGGCAGCAGGCCGCGGCGCGAAGCGAATACGGCATGGCAGATGCCCTGCGGTATCGACCATTCCGGCAACACCACTTCCAGTTCGCCGCGTCGCACCGCCTCCGAGCACACCGTCTCAGGCAGCATGGTGATGCCGAAACCGTCCTTGACCATCGACTGCAACAGCGGGAAATCGAATCCGGCCACGCGCGGCTTGATGTCCACGCGGCGGATCTCGCCATCGGGCCCCTGCAATTCCCAGCGTTGCCGCGCCTCGTCCTCGCTGGAACTCAAGGT
>JADHEF010001627.1_pt1 | contig 12878 bp, 13 predicted proteins | sample 8952391 | NCBI WGS metagenome assembly JADHEF01 (sample SAMN16124439, study PRJNA663245) | bioreactor sludge metagenome | isolation source: sludge (nitrite) | place: India:Bengaluru | collected 2019-02-28
CAAAGACCTGTCCATCAAGCTGCGTAGCTCGTTCGTGCGTACCAACAACGCCGTGCAGCAGAACGGTTACAACGACGACGGCAACGAAGTCCGCGTATTCGTCGAGTACCCGATCAGCATCTTCTGATCCTGGTCTGATGTATCAACAGCCCTGGCTTATGCCGGGGCTGTTTCTTTTCGGCGCACCGCTTTTGCCGTTATGGGCATCACCTCTCCATTCTCCGGTGCAAAGCTGTCGCTGCGTGCCATTCGCCACATCCGCGCATAAAACTCGCTTTCAATCGAGCCACTGAGCAGTTCGCCTGGCTTGAGGAAGGTGTGCAGGTCCGAAAACAACCCGATTTCGCTGGGGCTGATGCGACGCGCCAGGTGCTTGGGCTTGAGCTCCGAGGGGTGTTCCAGGCCCGCCGCCGCCAGCATTTCGGCCAGTGCATGCAGTGTGTTGCGGTGGAAGCTGGCTACCCGCTCGGCCTTGTCTGGCACCACCAGGGCACGCTGGCGCAGCGGGTCTTGCGTGGCCACGCCGGTCGGGCATTTGTTGGTGTGGCAGCTCTGCGACTGGATGCAACCAATGGCGAACATGAAGCCGCGTGCCGAATTGACCCAGTCCGCGCCGATGGCCAGCACGCTGGCGATATCGAAGGCACTGACGATTTTGCCCGCCGCACCAATACGAATGCTGGAGCGCAGGTTCAGGCCGACCAAGGTGTTGTGCACGAACATCAGGCCTTCACGCATGGGCACGCCCATGTTGTCGCTGAACTCGCGAGGTGCCGCGCCGGTACCGCCTTCCTTGCCATCCACGACGATGAAGTCCGGGGTGATACCGGTGGCCAGCATGGCCTTGGCGATACCCATGAATTCCCACGGGTGGCCCAGGCAAAACTTGAAGCCAACGGGTTTGCCACCCGACAGCTCACGCAGGCTGGCAACGAAATGCAGCAATTCCACTGGCGTGCGGAAGGCGCTGTGCGCCGCGGGTGAGATGCAGTCTTCGCCTACGCGCACACCACGGGTTTCGGCAATTTCGGGGCTGACCTTGTGCCCTGGCAAGATGCCGCCGTGGCCCGGTTTGGCACCTTGGCTGAGCTTGATCTCGATCATCTTCACCTGCGGCGAGCGGGCCTGCTCGGCAAAGCGTCGAGGGTCGAAGCGACCGTCCTCGGTGCGGCAACCGAAGTAGCCGCTGCCGATCTCCCAGATCAGGTCACCGCCATGTTCGCGGTGGTACGGGCTGATGCTGCCTTCGCCGGTATCATGGGCAAAACGGCCCATGCGCGCACCCCGGTTCAGGGCGGCGATGGCGTTGGCGCTGAGGGCGCCGAAGCTCATGGCCGAGATGTTGAAGATCGAGGCCGAGTAAGGCAGGCGGCATTGCGGCCCGCCAATGGCGATGCGGAACGATGCCGGGTCTGGCGTAGCCACTGGCAGCATGGAATGGCTGATGAACTCGAAGCCGGGCTTGTAGGCATCGTTGAGCGTGCCGAAGGCTTTCTCGGCGCTTTCGTTCTTGGCGCGGGCGTACACCAGCGAGCGTTGCGAGCGGGAGAACGGCAGTTTGTCGTCGTCACCCTCGATCAGGTACTGGCGGATTTCCGGGCGAATGGTTTCGATCAGGTAGCGGATATTGCCCAGAATCGGGTAGTTGCGGCGCACGGCATGGTGGCTTTGGCGCAGGTCGTTCAGCCCGACCAGGCTGAGCAGGGCAGTGATCAGCGTGAGTGGCCAGAGCCAGGCATGCTGGGGCAGCAGTGGCAGGCTGGCGAAGGTGAACAACAGGCAGATGGCAAGGCAGGCGTAGCGGCTGGGCAGAGAGTGTTTCATGGGTCCATCGCAGGCAGGATGACCGGGCATAGGATAGGCAAAGGCGGGCAGGGGAAAACCTGGGTAATCGGTAAAAGACTGTTACCTGATTGCGTATTCCAGAGCGTTCGCGGTCCCCTGTAGGACCGCGTCTGCCTTCAGATGGGCAGCAGTATGCTGACCCGCAACCCACCGCCTTCACGATTTGCCAGCATCAGCTCCCCCCCATGGCTGCTGGCAATCCGTTGAGCGATGCTCAACCCCAACCCATACCCACCGGAAGCCTGGTTACGCGACCCTTCACCGCGCACGAACGGGTCGGTGATGGTCGCTAGCAGCGCTGGCGCAATCCCTGGCCCTCGGTCATCGATATGGATGAACACCCCCGTGGTAGCCCGTTCCAGTGTGACCGAAACGTCCTTGGCGTATCGCAACGCATTCACCAGCAGGTTTTGCAGGCAGCGCTGCAGCAGCAGGGCATCGAGCTGTGAATGACCCGCTTGGCCATGCACCGGTAGCGGTTCTTCAGGGGTAGCCAGTTCGGCGCACTGGCGTGCCACCAGCCGGTCCAGGTCCACTTGCTGCAGGTTCAACTGCTCCCCTGCGCGCAGGTAGTCGAGCACCTGGCCGATCATGTCGTCCATCTGCGTAATGTTCTGCCGCAGACGCTGTCGGTGCTCATCGTCGGGCAGGCGCTCCAGGCGCAGGCGCATGCGGGTCAGCGGGGTACGCAGGTCGTGAGACACGGCGGCCAGGAAGTAGGCCTTGTCGTTGACCATGGCAATCAGGCGTTGCTGCATGGCATTGAAGGCCTGAGCAGCCTGGCGCACTTCCTCCGGGCCATCCAGTGCCAAAGGCGCTTGCTCAAGGTTGCTACCCAGGCCACGTGCGGCATCGGCCAAGCGCCGCAAGGGGCGCAAGCACAGGCGTACGGCTATCAGGCACACCAGCAACACCGCGACGATGCGCAGTGCATACACCCGCAACAGGTAATCGCTGATCAGCACCCAGGCCGACTCGCCGCTCCAGCCTTGCAGTTCCTGGCCGTCGATGGTCAGCCAATGGCCATCGGCCAACGGTACCGCGAACTGGATATGCGCCTGGGCTGTGCGCAGCCCGAACAGGCTGCGCCAGACGATAGGCTGGCCCAGCTCATCGGTTAGCTGCACCTTTATCAGGCGCACGTCCTGGGCATGCCCCAGTTCGTATTTGAGGGCCTGATGCAGCAACAGCTCGACACGCCTGCGCCCGCGACGTTCGTCATGCTCTGGTGTGGGCAAGGTTTCGGCGCAACGCAGGTGGTAGTGGGCGGGTACCTGCAATGTGCCCGCGTGGCAGTCGGCCTGGGCGATGAGCGGTGCACTGCGTGCGGCGATCAGCCGAATGGGGGCTTCGAGTACCTGGGCGAAACGCACATCGAACCAGATGCTGCTCGACATCAACTGAATCACCAACGTACCGCTGACCATGATCAGCAGCAGCTGGCCAAACAAGGTACGTGGCCACAGGCGGCGAAGCCAGCGCATCTCAGGCATCCGCCACGTTACTGGCGATACTCAGCAGGTAGCCTTCATTGCGGATGGTGAGTATTTGCGCGGCACCTGCCGGCGCGCGGCGCAGGTGCTGGCGCAGGCGGCTGACGCACATGTCCACCGAACGGTCATCGGGCAGGTGGTCGCGGCCGAACGCACTGCGGGTCAGTTGGTCGCGCGAAACCACCCGGTTGTTGGCTTCCAGCAGTTCGCGCAGCACGCGGTAGTCGGAGCGCGGCAGGGTCAGGGTTTCGCCATCGGGGCGGGTGAGCAGGCGCTTCACATGTTCCAGGCGGAAGCCCGCGAACAGTTGGGCATCCACAACGGCAGGCTCTTCTGCGGGTGTTTCCAGGCGTTGCGGGCGCCGCAGCACGGCCTTTATCCGGGCGATCAGCTCACGGGGCTCGAAAGGTTTGGCCAGGTAGTCGTCGGCGCCTACTTCCAGGCCGATGATGCGGTCCAGCGTGCTGCCCTTGGCCGACAGCATGATCACCGCCAGCCCCGGGGTCGCTTGCAACTGGCGGCACAAGCTAAGGCCGTCTTCACCTGGCAGCATCAGGTCGAGCACCACCAGCTCCACTTTGTGCCGGGCCAGCTGGTCGCGCATTTGCTCGCCGTCGGCAGCCGCCAGCACGTTATAGCCGGCATCTGTCAGGTAATCACAAAGAAGTTCGCGGATCTCGTCGTCATCGTCGACAACCAGCAGGGTCGTGCTCATGCGGAAAACACCTGTCGGGTGAGGCCCAGGGGCGTAGAATCCTAACAAAAAATCATCTGCAAATACGAAGTCTTCCCAAATGAATCCCATGAGCATCCCGCAATCCTTCACCCCCATCAGCCGAAGTGGCAAGCGCATCAAGCCGCTGGCCTTCTTCGTCGCCGTCGCCATTAGCGGTGGTGCCATGGCGGCCGACAGTAAACCCCTGGAGCTGGACGCCACGCAGATCGAAGACAGCGCCCTGCTGCCCGCCGACGATGCCGGCCAGTTGGGCTACACGGTCGAAAGCACCCGCAGCTCTACCGGCCTGGCGCTGACGCCACGGCAGACGCCACAGTCGGTCACCACCATCACCCGCCAGCAGATGGATGACCGCGACATCCACACCATCGAGCAGGCGCTGGAAACCACGCCGGGTGTAACGGCCAACAAGTCCGAAGTGGGTGGGCGTACCGACTACCGTGCCCGTGGTTACTCGATCAGCAACTGGAAGGTCGATGGCCTGCAGACCCAGGGCGGCTCCGACTTCAGCGGCAGCGGCAACGCGCTGAACATGGACCTGTACGAGCGCATCGACATCGTGCGCGGCGCCAACGGCCTGCTGGGCGGCACCGGCGACCCTTCGGCCACCGTCAACCTGATCCGTAAGGCCCCCACCAAAACCTTTGGCGGCAGCGCCTACGCCACCTACGGCAGTTGGGATAAACGCCGCCTGGGCGCCGACCTCAACCTGCCGCTGTCCGAAGACGGCCGCCTGCGTTCGCGCTTCGTGATGACCCAGCAGGACGCCAATTCGTTCCGCGACAACCAGTCCGAGCGTTCCCGCGCCGCGCTGGCCAACTTCGAATTCGACCTGGACGACGCCACCACCCTCGGTGCCGGCTACCAGTACGAGTACAACAAGGTGGTGGGCGGCGGCTGGGGCGCAAACATCCCGATCTGGTACCGCGACGGCAGCAAGACCGACCTGCCGCGCAGCACCAACGTTGTGCCGAGCTGGAGCTTTGGCGAGTACACCACCCGCACCGCGTTCGGCTCGCTGGAACACCGCTTCGACAACGACTGGACGCTGGACCTGAAAGCCGCCCAGGCCACTACCGAAGCCCTGAACCACCGTGGCCTGGCCAAGGTCAACTCGGCCGGGCGCGGCACCTATGGCGGCTACTGGGACCAGGACGGCAGCGGCGCCGTGCTCAACGGCCTGCACAGCTCCAGCGACACCACCCAGCAGTCGGCCCAGATCGACCTGTCCGGCCCGTTCCAGCTGTTCGGCCGCACCCACCAGGCCATGGTCGGCTACAACGACAGCCGCACCGTGGGCTGGTCGCCGGAGTACACCTGCACCATGGTTGGCGACGGCATGGCCAGCGCGCCTGCATTGGGCTGCCAGTTCCGCGCCAACAACGGCTTCCCGCTGACCGACTGGCGCAATGGCGTGGATGACGACTACGACATCATCGCCTCGCGCACCGGCCGCCACAGCAAAACCACCACCCGCCTGCAGGGCATGTACGCTGCCACCCGCCTGAGCATCACTGACCCGCTGTCGGTGATCGTTGGGGTGCGCACCAGCAACTACTCCTCCGTCACCCGCAGCGTGGCCGGTGCGCGTAGCAGCCAGGAAGAGAATGGCATCGTCACCCCCTACCTGGGCGCGGTGTACGACCTCAACGACAACTACTCGCTGTACGCCAGCTATACCGACATCTTCACCCCGCAAACGTCTGAAACCAGCAGTGGCAGCAAAGTGGAGCCGATTCGTGGCCAAAGCTACGAAACAGGTATCAAAGGTGAGTGGTTCGACGGCCGCCTGAACGCCTCGGCGGCGTACTTCCGCACCAAGCAGGAAAACAAGGCCGTGCTGGACGGCGACCTGACCACCCCGACCGGTGGCAACGCCTACAAGGCCGGCTCCGGCCAGGAAACCGACGGCATCGACCTGGAAGTCGCGGGCGCCCTGACCCCCAACTGGAACGTGTATGCCGGCTACACCTACCTGCACTTCCGCCGCGTCGACAGCGACGGCCGCAGCGACCCGTCGCACCTGTTCAAGGCCTCGACCACCTACCGCCTCAGCGGCCCGCTCGACCGCCTGACCCTGGGTGCCGGTGTGACCGCGCAAACCAACATCCGCGCCATTTCCAGCCCGGCTGGCCAGCCCACCAATGGCGTAAGCAACGGTGCCACCGACGTGAACTGGTCCGGCTATGCCATCTGGAATGCCATGGCCAAGTACCAGCTGACCGACGACACCAGCGTCAGCGTCAACGCCAACAACCTGTTCGACAAGCACTACTACACCCAGTACGGGTTCTATGCGGGGGCGATTTATGGTGACCCGCGTAATCTGTCGCTGACGGTCAGCACGGCGTTCTGATCAACACTGCCTGGGGCTGCCTTGCAGCCCATCGCCGGCAAGCCGGGCTCATGGCAGCAACTGCGTTGCACAAGGCCTGAAAGCTGACGCGATCCCTGTAGGAGCAGCCTTGTGCTGCGAAGAGGCCAGTATGGTTAATGAAAGGCTTCACCTGCTATGGCCTCTTCGCAGCACAAGGCTGCTCCTACACAGGATTACAATGCTTTCGAAGTGTGTGCGGTACCTGTGGGAGCGGCTTTAGCCGCGAACACCGGCGCAGCCGGTGCCATCCCCCGCGTTATCCGGTCTCTGCCCTTGTCCTTGGTCAGCCGGCTTCTCCAAGCCCCTCTCGAAACGCTCCCAATCCTCACCAAACAACTCCACCGGGTGCATGGTCCGATCCGCACCATTGCCACAGGCCAGTGATTTGGCCGAGCAGTAAAGATCGCATCCCCAGCAGATGCGCTCGGGATGGCTGGGGTTTGTGGGGAATTTCTTGGCCATGCTTCCATCCCTCAGCTGCTGACAGGTCTCAGGCTAGGCTGCGTGTTAATCTCAAGCTTGATTGAGATCAACCTTGTGGGCGAATCCCAAGCGGCGCTCACATTCTGAATCAACATCAAGCACCACTCTTCCGCATGCTGAGTGCGGCAAGTGTTAAAAGGTCAGATCGCAGCATCACTGCTCGGACGAAGTCACTATTTATTCGACAGGCGACTCAATGACGACTGACAGAATTGAAGGTGAGGGGCGAGATGCCTTCATCGCCAATATTTCACCCCTGCTCAATGGCCTGAACGTCCAGATGGCAACCATGGCCCAGCTCCTGGCTGCCTGCCATGACCCGATCAGGGACGATGCTGAGCTCCAGGCGCGGATGGCATTGATCGAAGAGCTCTACTCCCATGCGGACAGCGAAGGCCACGCAGCATCGCGCTTTGCGGAGATGGTTGCGGATCGAGTGTACGAGTATGAGAGTGAGTCGGTATTGGTGCCGTTCGCGAGCCAGGCCGAAGCGCTGGCCTTCCTGCTGTCGGACAGGGGCGTGAAGCAAAAGGACCTTGCGGCAATAGCGACCCAGAGCGCGGTTTCCGAGATTCTGAATAACAAGCGGAAAATGACAGTTGCCCAGATAAAGGGTTTTGCTGAGTTTTTCAGCGTACCGGTCGAGTTCTTCATGCATGGAGTGGTTTGAGATCAAAGCCTTTGCTTGACCGAGTGTCAGTTGAGCGTTTGCCAGAATGGATCCCGCTTCCAGCCCTGCGGGAAACCCATGGCCTCCAAGTGTGTTTCAGGAAATTGCTCAAGCAGCTCATGAAGCCTCATGTCCCAGCTCGTATGCGGGCTAACTTGGCGCATTAGAAGGCTGAGCATGCAGAGCACAGTGAAGACGCGTGAATGACTCCCAGGCTGCTGCAGATGCTTGGGCCAGAGGAAGGTGACTGTCTTCGGTAACTCCGGTCGTATACCCAACTCGCGGTTCCAAAGGCGCGCATGGTGTGCGCAGATGTTGCGCACGGTGGTCAGGGTATGAAGCCAAGATCGCAGCAGCGGGCCAGGAAGGTTCAGGCGGCGGGCAATTGATTTTCTGTCGGCATCCCTCGCCAGGCCTTTGAACAAATGTGAAAGGTCTCCCAAGGTCAGTTCTTCCATAGCCGCCCAGCCGGGCATCAACTGAGGATCGTCGTACGTTAGCGCGTAATGCCGGGCATAGCTTTCCTTGGCTCGTAGCCCTTTGAGGCGTTCTTTTCGCTCCATTGATGCAGTGGTGCCATCAATGCGCAGGCAATCGCGCTGGTGATCCCGACACGCTTTTTCCTGCTTGCTGCGGATATGGTTCAGCAACTCTTCATGGCGGTAATTGCTCTGGAATAGCTGGCGCTGCAAGTACCAATGAGCGCCATGCAGTGGTGCCATGTGGTTGCTGATGATGGCACGTGTAGCGACCTCGATCCGTTCGATGGCATCAATGATCAGCAGCCGCAAGCGCCGGTCAAAATCGTATAGCCGTGTCAGCTCACGAAGCCGCTTACCCGGCCTGAAGGTGTGGCTGGCATCATTCGGTATCTGGAAAGGACGCATGTAGGGAGTGAGGCGGAAGAAGCTGACTGCTTCAAGAAAGCAGTGCGCCTTGGCTTCGTCCTGGATGATGAGGCCTCGTTGCTTGAGCAGTGCAAGCTGCGCTGGGATGTCGATGACAGGCTTGCTGAATGGCCTCATACAAAGCGACCAGGCATAAAAAACCCGCTCAATTTGTGCATTGCTGCTGGCGCAGCCATAGGCATGGCGGGTGTATTGCTTGAGAGCTTATGTGATGCATGAGGCATTCGCAAGGGTTCCGGCGGGGCTCAGGGGATCTCGTAGATGAACAGCGTGAGCCCCGATTCGCCTGACGACAAGGTGTCGAGTTTCGATGAGGGAGGTAGGAATTTTCTGCTTCTAAAGAGACGTGACTGGGTGATGTGGGTGCTTGTGAATGTTCTGAGTTGACTGGCCGTTCTGAGTGCACACGAAAGGTCAATTTGCGGGGTGGGGCGGCACCAGGCGGGCGGTTGCTTGTCGCAAGGGCAGGGAATTCGCGGGGCTGGAATTTGATGGATTTTTGGGCGTACCTCAAAGGGTCGCTATAAATAAATCAGCTGGTTATGGCGTTTGGTGGAATCGAATCGGGGAGTGGCTGCGCGCCATTGATGGTGAGTATCACGACGGCAGAGCGCCGGATGTTATGCCTAACGAGTACCACTATAGTTAGTATGAAAGGCAGGGGCCGTAAATCCTGTTTCCGTAGAGAGCGATCGCGAATGGCAGCAACTGGCTAATTGCTGCGTATCACAATGGGGCTGCAATGGGCCAAAAGCGAACAGTGTAACTGGGACTAGCCTAGTATTCCTAAGTCTCGAAGGCATCTATGAAACTTGGGGTGGCTCACCTATCGGCGCTAGACCAGAGACAGCATGGTAAAAACCCCAAGCATTAACACAGATTCAGTAACATCACTAATCCTACATGTTAAACCGTTAGCGCATTACCACCGCAAAAAAACTACTTAGCAATAGACCATTTAATCTCCCGAAGCTTTAGAATTTCTTCAGCTACGGACGCAACATAGTCCATGGATATTTTAGTACGTGTACTAGCTAAAGCCGACTTAAATTTTGATTTTTTGTCTATAATACCAGGAGCAAGCGACTCTATAAGCTCAACAAACTCTTCGTGTTCCTTTGAATAGGGTCCTAAAGGCGCCAAAATTGAAGAATCCTTGGCTGCCCTCTCCGGAAGAGTATCGATATCCATCAACGCTTTTTTTGCATTTCCGACAATTTATTACAAATCGACTCAACGGCCTTTTTGAGAATTAAATAGTCGTCAGCAGTAAGAATAGATACAGCTCCTCGAGCTTCGAATTCTTCTTGCAAGCACTGCGCGGCGTTTACTTTTAATAAATGTTTACCTAATTCCCTGTCTTCCGACCTATCTGGCGAGCTTGGTGGTGTCATCAACCCTGAGCAATACGGAGACACTGAAATTATCCCTTGGATTAAGTCCTTCCTGTTTCTATCGTAAATTTCAGCTTTTATTTTTTCAAATGAAGCAGTCGCGGCATCTAGCTTGATGTTCATTGCAGTTAGTTCGGCCTCGCGCCGAGCGATGCTTTCCTCTAAAGCTGCGGTTTTATATAAAGGAATAACGGTATAATAAAGAGCTCCAACAGTTAGCGCAAAGAGCCCGAACTGAGAAATATGGCTCAGTCGCGACAGCCAAATATCCAGATTACCTTGATCGTCGACTCGACTCATGTTTCTCTTGGTCCTATTTGGACGATTCTGGGTAAGCTTTTTTCTTTGTAGACGCAGCATAAGTTACACTCCGAAAGCAGAATAAAACATTCCGTGCTTCGCCATGTTGCCCGAGCTATAGCAAAAGGGGACTGATTTATATTTCAGGAAATAAATCAGTCCACTTTTAGTCGCCCCCCTTTTCTCATTTTCTTCCGCCCGTTATGCAGGCCACTCATCGGAAGACGATCACTCGTTTTCCAAGAAGGAAAAATGGCTAAAAAATGGAAGGTTTATTTAATGACACATAAATCAGCGCCGAAAATAAATTTGTCCCTATCCTCAGCGCCCGTTATGCGCGTCGTCCTTTGCGATGAAATGTTGAATGCGCAACTCATTCCTCAGTAATCATACCGATACTTCGCAGGAGCAGCCGCCCGATAGGGCTCGCTTGGCGGTAGCTCACAGCGGGTTTTCCAGTGAGCTTGTCGTACTCCGGCGTTCCATCACGATTTTTCCGAATATGTTCGCTAACAAGCCCAAGTCGAACGAGATGGTTGTGGTAGCTCTGCTGAAGCGCATGGGCATCTAGCTCCTCTCGGCTTGACCCCATGTGCGCCACCTTATAACTAAAGACGCCAGCGTGAAGCTCGCGGAACTCTTTATCGCCGTCGATGATGGGGTCATGGAAGTAGCGAAGCCAGAGAACCTCAACGTCATTGAGATCGCCGAGGATACGCATCAGGTACTTCGCTTCAGCATGTTCTACGGCGTCCGAGCTAAGACTAGTTGCCACTAGGGATGCTAGATAACGACGACGCGTCTCACTGGTAGCTCGTGAGGCTTGCCGCAAAGACTCCTCAAGCAGGTCTGTGAACTCTTCGTCATCGAGCTCCGAGCGAACCTGCGCTTCTTCCAACTGCTCAATCCGAGCTTGTAGCTTGGATGCGAAGTCCGCTATGCGATCAACTCTCTGGTTCGGAATGATTGAGCCGGCGAGCTCCGCCAGAAGCGAACCAGCAAAGGGAACGACTCCAAGAGCCGCCTTAGCACCCGATGCGACGTAGTCGATGGCCTGTGACTTGATCTCACTTGGTAGGTTGTCTTCTGACATCGATACTCCTCATGTCGCATCTTTAAAATTGGTGGCACAAATGGTGAGCGTCGGCACTTATCCCAGCTGTGTGAACCTTCAGACGACCTCGATGGGTTAAAAAATAACCTGAAAATCGTGCTTCTGCGTGAACTCTGAATTAGTTCAGTTCAATAGACAACTTTGCCTCATTTTCGCATAGCCGCGCGTTCGTCAAAACAAAATCAGGTTTGGCACACAGCTTGGGAGAAAAGGACGAGAAAAGGGGCCTGATTTATTTATGAGACCGACATGCGATGCAGGTCGCTGAGGACCGATTGAAGGAACTGAAGCACGAGCCTCGCAAGATCGGGTACAGGGTCTAGCTGCCAGGCGCTTGAGAGATGACTATCTGGGGAGGGGAGCCGGCATCGCTGGAGGGCAGGACCAGGCTCGTGCGAAAACCGAGCTTGTCTAGCATGTCCATCATGGCGTCCAGCGTAAATTTCTCGATCTTGCCATTGGCCAGCTCGGAGATGCGCGATTGGGTCACGTTCAGCCTGACCGCAGCATCATGCTGCTTGAGGCCCATTTTTTTTATGCAGTCTGTAATGAAAATGGACAGGTCCATCTTCAAGGCCATCTTGCTGGCCGTTTCCGCATCGTGGGTGACGTGGAAAGGGCTCTCGTGGAATTGAAGCGCCATTGGCTTGCCTCAGAAGAATTATCTAAAATTTAAGATAAATCGTAGCGGGGCTCGATTGGAGAGTCAAAGCGTTTTTGTTTGAGGAGGTGTCAGTTTTTGAGCTGCGCTGTTGATCAGGTAAGTGTGTTGGCTTGGGATTGCCGGGGCTGCTTCGCAGCCCATCGCAGGCAAGCCAGCTCCTACACCGATCGCGCTGGATTCACGGTATTTGTGACACCGAAAACAAAAAAGGCCCACCATTCGGTGAGCCTTTTGAGTACTGCGTATGGTGCCGGCACCAGGAATCGAACCCGGGACCTACTGATTACAAGTCAGTTGCTCTACCATCTGAGCTATACCGGCAATGGGGCGTCATTATAACGATCGTTTGGCGGCTGTAAACCACTTCCTTGCAAAAGATCGCAATTGACCTAAGTCACCGACCTAAAAGGAGAATTTTCCTACCAGCCACGGTGGATTGTGGTGACGCTTGGCTCGGTTTTGCCTGGGTTGAAGAACAGCTTGTCGTTGTCGCAGCCGCGCTTGCGGCAAGGGCTTTCGGTACGCAGGGGCAGGCCGTTGTCGCCGCCCAGTTGCATGCCGGGGTGGTTCCAGCCCAGGTTGCTGTTTGCGTGGGGTGCGGTGCCGCTGGCGCAGCCGGTCAGGGCCAGGGCGAGGGTCAGCAAGGCGAGGGGTTTGGCTTGGGTCACGATGGTCAGGTCCGTTGGTCCACTGTCGGTTCTGGCGCAACGCCAGAAGGTCGCGGGGCTGGCGGGCAGCGCGCGACGTCACTTTTTAATGATTTGGGGGAGGGATCATACACGGCTGCGAGGGTGGGGTATTAGCCCTGTGTTGCCTGTCAGGGCCTTTTCGCGGGTGAGCTGATCTGGTCAAGTAATTTTGGACACCGGTTAAGGTTTATGCCGCTGCCCTCAG
>JADHEF010001630.1_pt1 | contig 12871 bp, 10 predicted proteins | sample 8952391 | NCBI WGS metagenome assembly JADHEF01 (sample SAMN16124439, study PRJNA663245) | bioreactor sludge metagenome | isolation source: sludge (nitrite) | place: India:Bengaluru | collected 2019-02-28
AATTTCGGGAAGATTTGTGGTATCGGATAAACGTTTTTCCTATTAAGATCCCGCCTCTAAGAGAGAGAAAAGCGGACATTCCAGCTTTTGTTTATCACTTCATCGGGCGCAAGGCACGGGAGATGAACTTTCGCTATCAGCCCGTACTGGCGCAGGGCACTTTGGAACTGCTTCAGCAGTATGATTGGCCGGGGAACGTTCGTGAACTTGAAAATGTGGTGGAAAGAGAGTTGATCCGAAGCCAGGCCAGGGGTTCAAGCAAACCGCTTCGCTTTGAAGAAATCGTTTCTTTGCAATCCAAGCGAAAGAAGCCACTGCCCGCACAACAAATGCCTCCTTCGCGCGAGTCTCGGGATTTGAATAGCGCCTTGCGCGCCCATATCGTAGAGACTCTTCAGATGACTCATGGGAAGATACAGGGGAGCACAGGAGCAGCAGCCCTGCTTGGGGTGCACCCGAGCACCCTAAGATATCGTCTGCGGAAATTAGGCATTCCTTTTGGAAGGATCGATCATTTCGCGAATCAAACGCCGGAGTGACAATGAAGTTACTCACAATGTTTATACTTTTTTCGTAGCATACTTTCTTTGACAAGGTGGACCTTATCGAAGCAAACGGAAAACAGCGTATAGAGCCAGCACAACTATTGGACAGCTAAATACTTATTTGGAAATCTCGGTGCTTGATAGTGGTGTGTCGATAATTCCTGTCTATAATAATATCGAATCTTCGAGAATTCGCCATATGAACAAGACATCAACAATATCGTTGTGCATACGTTATAATGACTGCAAAATTATGAATTATGATCGTAACGTTCGTATTTTGTTCCGTAACTGTCACGGCGTTTGCTATGTCTCAGGACGCCGCATGACACCCAGCTAAAATCATGAGCGATCAGGACAGCCCCACCTAAAATGAAAGGAAAAATATCATGACCGTAAAATCGGTACTCGAAGACACAAACAAATTTCTGGAACATCTCGGTTTGAGCGAAGAGCCATTCGGCGTGTACTACGATAACACCAAACCCGAAAAAGCGTTCGGGCCAAAACCCGGCATACCCATGTCGCGCGAGCTGGAAGAGCAGGGAAAGGTAGATATGCAAGAGGTTTTTAAGCATTTTTCTTGTGTCATCGGAAACATATGGCTGGCAAGGAAAAAACACCGTGCCGCCTATATTTCCGCAGAAGAGTATGGATGCCCAGGAGGCGCGTTTTATTGTTCCATGATGAAACCCAATGTTAGATTCATCGAGCATTATGTTACCACGGGCTTTAGTGGTACTCCGCTGCATGGTGAGCGGTTTTTGCCTTCGCCCGAGGCCATGAGAAAATTTCTTGACAAAGTCAATCCCCGAAAGGCCCCGGCAAAATACTGCATCTTCAAACCGTTGTCTTTATTTACCGACAGCCAGGTCCCAGAGTCTGTCATCTTTTTCGCACGGCCCGAGGTGTTGACCGGTCTTTTCATCCAAACGACGTTCACCACTGGAGATGTGGACTGTGTGGCTTCCCCCTTTGGGGCAGGATGTACCAACATAATCGCGTGGCCACTCTTCTTCAAAGAACAAGGGATAGAGAAGGCCATACTTGGTGGGTTTGACCCTTCTGCCAGGAAATATATGAAAACCGATGAGTTAACCTTTACGGTCCCTTGGTCGCTGTATAAGAAAATGTTAGCGGCCTTGCCCGAATCCATGTTCAGCGTGGAAGGAGAATGGACAGCAGTGCGTAAGAAGGTAACTCGTAGCGCGAAGGCTTGGGGAGAAAGTAATTAAACCACTCCAACAAGATGAGAGAATGTTATTTTACTATGAGCAGCAAAATGGGTTAAATGCAGGTGTCCACTAAAAGACCACTCGGGTAACGGATACGGATCATTCCCGATGAGAGGCGAGAGTGTTTCAAGCCGCCCTTCAACAGCCCCCTCATGGTCGGTTCGCACTGAGACGTCGGCATACTTGGCAGCGCTTTTCATGGACGCCCAATCTTCCATTGATCCTCCGGGTGCCCCAATCACATCGACATAAAGCAGCCAACCAGTCAAATTGATAAGATTTGCTTCGTCCGGACAAAATTGATATAGTTAACGATAGGATATACCCGCCCCAGTCTTTAAGATCATAGCTTTTAACGTGTCCAGGATGCGTTGAGGTAATCCATGGCGGCTAAACTTGATCCATCCGAGATAGTGACCTTCAAGGAGTTGTATCTCGCAAATTCAATCCAAATAAATACCGCTATTCAACTTATTTTTGCCCCAAGCTTAATTGTTACCTTTAGTACTCTTGAAAAGTTTTTGGCAAACAAATGACTCCAGACTGTCCGCTGGACATGGCTTTTTATATAGTTGGTCTTTTCTGCAACCTACCCACTTCCTGGCAACCAAAATACCCTAATGGAGATCCACAGTCGAACGATTGAAAGAGCGTTTTTAAAGAGTCAATCAAAGGGACGCTTAGGCTATTTATGAATATTCCAAAACTCGAAATCGATTCATTTGTTCGTTCTCTCGGCGTCAACCGTGGGTCACCTCATGCACTCTTTCTCGGTGCCGGCGCCTCAATGTCATCAGGTGTCCCGTCTGCGAGCGCATGTATCTGGCAGTGGAAGAAAGCAATCTTTTGCACGAACAACCCCGGCTTTGAGGAGCAGGTGTCAGAACTTTCACTTCCGGCCGTTCAGGACCGCATTGACCGGTGGCTCAAAATCAACGGATTCTCTCCGGCTGAAGCTGAAACCGAATATTCATACTTTATCGAGAAGTGCCTCCCTATCGCTGACGACCGGCGACGATTTTTTGAATCATGGGTCCGGAAGGCACGGCCGCACATTGGATATCGGCTCCTATGCCTGTTAGCCGAGGCTGAGCTATTTAGAATTATTTGGACGACCAACTTTGATGGCCTAATTGCACGAGCGGCAGCTGACTTCGATCTGACCGTAATAGAGGTTGGATTTGATTGCAAAGAAAGGGTATTCCGTCAACCCGAACGAAATGAACTGATTTGTGTATCCCTCCATGGGGACTACCGCTACGATTCGTTGAAAAACACAACCGATGAACTGCAATCACAAGAGGCCGAACTTAGGGATACCCTTATTTCTACACTCAAGACACACTCGCTTGTAATTATTGGTTATAGCGGTAGAGATCCTTCGGTTATGGAAGCCATTAGAACAGGCGTCTTAAATGAAGACGCAAGGGGGAAAATCTTCTGGTGTGGATTTTCAGATGAACCAGACATAGAGGTGGCAAAATTGCTATTGGCTGCCGCAGAAAAAAAGCGGGAGGCATATTACATTCCAGGAACGGCCTTTGATGATGTAATGACTCGTTTGGCTCATCATTGCTTGGAAGGTAGCTCCCTTGATAATGCGAAACGTATCCTCGGCAACTATGTTAACAAAGAAAAACTACAGTTAAATGCATTTTCAATTTCACAGGCTGACCCCACCTCAATTATCAAAAGCAATGCCTGGCCGATTCGTTGCCCAGCGGAAATGTTTGAGTTTCAACTTCGCAAGTGGCCAGAAAAACATGTGTGGAGATGGATCGCGGAAATAACCCGTGATCATCAAGTAGTTGCAGTACCCTCCAAGAAGGTTCTGGCATTCGGGACACTGGACGGCATCCGCAAAGCATTCAATAATCTAATCGATGGTGAAATCCAGCGAGTTCCAGTTACTGAGCAAGAGCTTAGCTATGAAGAGAGTGCGGTAGTCAACCTACTTCGCCGGGCATTGGTCCGGGCTATTGCAGACAAAAGACAGCTAAGCACAGACGGCAGTCGAGTCCTGTGGGAAAAACAAAAATATACTACAGAACGAGAAGGCAGAGACTCGTTTGATGTTCATCGCGCTGCTCGTCTTTCTTTGCGTCGCATCGGCGAGCAGATGTATGTCACATTTGACCCGACTGTCTATTTTCCTGCTGAGAGTGATGAGAACAAAGATGTGATTCGAAATATTCGGTTGCGGATTCTTGGCTACCAGCACAACGACAAGTTTAACGAAGCGCTTAACAGTTGGAGAAGGTTGATTTTGGCACAAAGGGAGCCTACCGAATTTGACTTCCCACCCCAAAGTGGCTCCTTTCAATTCATCATAAAAAGTGCTCCGGCTTTTGCGGCAGTTCGCCAGCCACGTCGGCCCGCTTTAAGACTGCCAGATGGATTTGGACGATTAATTCACCATTGCGGAATCGAAATTCCAGAGCAAGCCCTTCGGTTCGCAAACAAGGCTCAGTTTGTAGTAACGGATACACTTCCACTCCGAGGGCTATCAAGCAAAGGACCTTTTGACCAAAGCCTCACCTCGCAGGCAAACGACGGTCCCATCAGAATAGCTGTTCTATGCCCACGAGCGGAGGCACCACTCCTTGAACATTTTTTAGCTGACGGCTTGAGGACCCACAATCCACAACGTGGAAGCAAGGAAGAGTACCTGGTTCCATACAGTGGGTTTGAAAACGTTTACCGTACGCCGGTCATATTTCCAAGCCGAGGTGACCCCCTATGGTATACACTTCCAGAGTTTGACTCTACGCTCAATGAGCGTGACGGCGCTTTGGATTTGTCTCGTAAAATTCGAGACGGCATTTCCTTTCTTGCCGCAGCGGGCCGTGCAATTTTCCTCATCTTTACCCCAGCCAGGTGGCAACCTTGGCGAGAATTCAAGAATGACGATGAAGTATTCGATGTTCATGACTTTGTGAAGGCTTATTGCGCACAGCGTGGTATCGCCACACAGTTTTTAGATCAAGAAACACTCGGTTATCCGGACAAGTGCCGAGTGTGGTGGTGGCTTTCTGTTGCTCTTTATGCCAAAGCTATGCGAACGCCCTGGGTGCTCGATGGGCTTGATCCTGATACCGCTTTTGTCGGACTTGGATATGCAATTGACCAACGAGCTGCAAGAGGCAAGCACATCGTGCTCGGATGCAGCCATATCTATAACGCTCATGGCCAAGGACTCCAATTTCGCCTAAGCCGTATTGAAAACCCCGTCATCTTAGGTGGTAATCCCTTTCTTTCATTCCAGGATGCTCGCAGACTGGGTGAGACCATTCGTACGCTCTTTTGGGAATCACATCTGAAATTACCTGTTCGTGTTGTGATCCACAAGCAGACATCATTTCGCAGTGAAGAGCAACAGGGATTGCGGGCAGGTCTCGAAGGTGTGAAAAATCTGGAATTAATTGAGATCAATTTTGAATCAGCTCTTCGCTACATTAGTTCACAGCCAACAAAAGACGGATTTTCAGAGGGGCGCTTTCCTGTTCGACGTGGAACGGTCGTAAAGTTCACGGACCAAGAAGCACTCCTATGGGTGCATGGCTCGACCGAAGCAGCGATAGCAAATTGGACCTATTTCCAAGGTAAACGTCGAATCCCAGGCCCTGTTGTTCTTCGGAGATATGCTGGCATATCCGACCTCGCTACGTTGGCAAACGAAATTTTAGGGCTATCCAAAATGGATTGGAACTCTGGTGACCTTTACTCGAAGCTCCCAGCTACAGTTCAGTCATCGAAACGTATTGCACGTATTGGCACGCTTTTGGATCGATTCAGCAACTCATCCTACGACTACCGCCTTTTTATGTGATCATAGACCTTGAAAACCTTTAACATGTGTCTATCAGTCATAGTTATCCAAACATATTCAAACTCTTCTTAATAAATTTTGATTTTTAGCAGGAGAGAATATGGACAAGAAAACTTCTGGTGCGTGGATCATCCACCACACCCACAAACTGCAAGGCGTGAAGCTCGCGGCGCCGGACTACGAACAGATCAGTTTTGCCGGCAAGTGCGGAATGCTATTAAACGCTCTGGCGGGATCAGCCGTTAGCGAGTTGTCTAACGAACGGGTGAATGCACTCTCCCAAGCCAACGGGGTATCGGTACGGTTGGAGCTCCCTTCCATTCTCGAAGAGCTTCATAGACAAAGACTGATCGATAAGGGAGGTTCAGGCTTGAGCGTTCTCGGTTTAACGACGGCGCAGACGCTTGAACACACAGCCAATATTTTCGACGGTGCATCACCTGGCCCATGCGAGAAGGCCGCTATTGATTTGGCTGAAAAAGCATCCGATCTGCCTTTGGTGAAGGAATCAGCAGTGGAATACATTTCTGACACCTACCACATTAGGGATTCGGAAACCGGAGACATTCTCCAACAGTGCGAGCAAATCGGTTTTTTCGACGCTGAGAATGCAGGGGGGCAGAAAATTTACTTTAATGGCAACCTTTTCCGCCGTGATGACATCGTCAGGGCGAACGCAATAGTGCACTCTTTGACGTCAGACGACCAAAGGCGTGTGGTCGAACTAACTGATCGACTTAAAGCCTCGGGCTGCATAACAATTTCTGAGGCAACCTCTATCCTTGGTGAACAGCTTTACTCGAAGATGTGTGCTATCGGGTTTCTCGACCAAAACTCGATTGGAAATGAGGCTGGAACATTTTCATTTGTCACACGCCCTGCCGCCTTTTGCAAGTTCACAAACTCAGCGGCAGACGATGCCTTTGACCTCGCTAAAGCATTCGTAACTTCATTGACATACGGGATGACGTCGAGCCCCTACGGGCGGGGACGAATTCGGATGATTGAGGCACTCATGAGGAAACTGATCAGCGGTGCATCTGTAGGACCAGCAACGGCAATAGGCCAGGACTACAAAGTTCTTGAAATGAAGGGAGTCGTTGAAGTTCGCCCCGCTGGAAATGGCCGTTTCTTCATGAGATTGCTGAAGCGGGAGGTCGGCCAACTGGCACTCACCGTCATTACGGAAGGTGAGGCGGGTGGCTCACCACTGTTAGAAATGCCCGGAGTATCTGCTACAAGGTATGATGGCCCCGAGGTTAACCGGTCAGTCATACGGAAGCGGCAAGCGGAGCCTCTCAAGAGAGGTGTAGCGCGATTGCTCAGCGAACTGCGAACCGGAGGACTGCGATAATGGTCAAGAATACTGGGCAAAAGGGACTTGTAGCGGAGGAGGCACTCCGTGGCTATTTCAGAAACGCCGGTTACTTCGTGGTGAGGGGCATTCCGCTGGTCTACAAGCGATATGATGTGACTGATGTTGACTTATGGCTGTACGTTAAGGCGTCTTCAATAGCGGCAGAGCGCGCATGTGTCGACGTGAAGCGACGGAAAACCCCGCAGGCAATGGAAAGAGTGCTTTGGACATGTGGGCTTAAGGAGGTGTTGGGCGTTGATCGCGCAATCGTCGTCACTTCTGACAATAGGTCTGAGACACGCGACTTCGGGGCTGCCCATGGAGTTGGGATTCTGCAAGGTGAGTTTCTTCAACGTGTAGTTGCGTCGTTTCCCCCTGGTGATCGCCTGACAGAGGAAGAGCTGTTCACAGCCATGAAAAGCCCATGTGTTGTCGATTCCGCAGTGGATTGGCGCACTTGGTTCCGACGGGTTAAGGCCATACTTCTTGACAGCCTGAATTTCGACGGCTGCAATTCGTTCCTGCTGGCTGTCAAACTACTTCTGGATGAGTATGTTGCCACAGGGAGGACATCTGAAATATCCGTGCGCCTGTTATACGCCGTTATTGCCTATCTGCTCGTATGCCTAGACTACACTTCAAGGTCATTTGTCTCGCTGGATGTAGCTGCACGAACATCAGTCTTGACCAACGGTTTCCGCTACGGTGAAGCCGGTCGTCAGAGAACTGAGGAGATTGTGCAAATGGCACTACAACTTCTTGCTGACGCGGGTAAGACAAATCTGTTTTCAGGAAACGCCCTACGCGACGAATTCGACAGGCAAGCGTCTGAGTATCGTACCGAAGTACTGGGAGAACACTTTGCGAGGCCAGAGTCGCTAAAAGGCTTGTTCCCGGCTGCACGCTTTTTCGAGGACATGGCGTACGCCAAGACCCTCGTTCGCCCAGACGGAGCACCAAGTGAGCAAAAGGCTATAATTGGTTTGCTTTGTGATCTCCTGCAACATGACCGAAAAGAAGTCATATGAGCCTAATAAGGATCTGCATTGCGAGGTGGTTTTGCTACCGCTCCATCTCCGCAATCAGATTGATTATTTTCACGAAAAGTTGCCTTGTTATTAATTGGTGAAATAGGATTCATTAATAATATTACATTTTGCCTTTGTGCAGGAACGGTTGCCTTAGATTTAATAAAAAGGCAGGCTCATCACCTTGAACCCGCCCCTTTCTTAACAGCCAGAAAAACCCTACTCTGCAACTCTCTTCAACGCTATCCCTGCCTTGGTCTTTCTAAGAGTGAACTTCTCGCCGCCTATACCCAATGCCTCGACCAAGTCTTTCGAAATAACGATGCTGCCCCTTTTACCAACCCCGACCGTCTTCGTCTTCTGAGTTTTACCGCCGCCACGACCACCAACTAATCCCGGAACTTCACCACTTTCAACCAAGGCCCTGAGATAAGCAGCTCTCACCTGGGCAGCGGTCTTGAACCCGAACGCCTTCATGATCTCTTGCTGGTGGGTTTCATCTTTCACCATTTTAACGAGTTTCTTTGCATCGAACGCTTTTTTCTTTGGCATCGTACTCCTCCTTTTGCTGTGTTTTTATTTGAAGTTTGTTGTTGCGTAGATGCTTTTCACATTTAACAAGCATAATTTTATAACACAAGGAAAAACGAACAAATTTTATGGAATTGTGAAAACTCAAAAAACAACATAGCCCAATTTCCTTATAGTAAAAATCGGGCTAAAGGGTACTCTTAGCTCAAATTTAGGGGGTCTCACGTGGGGTACACAGGGTAGGTGTGTGAGATGGACCTTGGCGAGATTTTATTAGGCAGCTGGATTTTTGATTTATTTGCTTCAGAACTGGTGAATGTCGAAAAAAGTGAGTAAGCCGAAAATAATGCTTTGCTCCGTATAAATCAGTGAGAGCCTCTGTCCAATTGTATTTTTCAATTTCATCCGATTTTTCTGCCTAGAGTGCTTACAGGGAGGGTCGATTTTTTTTAAGGTTTAAGCAAGACCGTCCCAGAGCATAAGCCAGGAGCACTATCCATAATTACAAATAAATCAAATAAGATATGCTACTATAGTATCTTCAATATCTTGTCTGAATTGTCATCTTGGCAACAAAGCACTAAGGAGATTCGCTGGATATTCCGTTTAGCATATCCCATGTCAACCCAATCTAACTGATACCCACGATCTAAGGATCACGGTTATCACAGAGATTATCCAGACCATTGAGATATGCTGAACCCAAGTCCTTAAGCTAAAAAAATGCCAAATTGACGTTTTTTTGCCTATTGATAGAATTTTCCATATTCTTTCCATTTTCTTTCTATTGTAGATCTGCTTAATCCAGTGTTATTTACTGTTTTTTGAACATTACCATTTGTCCTTTCGTGATAGTAAAGTAAGTATTCTTTTCGAAGATCTTTATAGTTGATATCAGAATAATCTCTTTTATTACTATGTTTTTTTTCACCAGCAGTATTGATAAGTTCTTCAATATGGGATGGTTTCAATATGTTTTCGTTACTAATTTCCATTCTTTTCAACCCACGATAAAGTACATTTTCAAGCTCCCGAAAATTTCCAGGCCAGTTGTATTCTTTTAGCTTTTTAATTGCAGTACCTTTAACTTCTATTTTCTTTCTTAATTTATTTTTACTATATTGTTTCTCTATGAAACTATCAACTATTCCATCGAAACTATCACTGAGATCTCGTAATGCAGGAACACGGATAATCCCCTTGGCTATCCTAAAATAAAGGTCTTCACGGAAATTGTTATTCTTTATCAACTCCATTGGGTCAGAATTTGTCGCGCATATAACCTTAACATCAGTTTTTTGTTTTGTTCCTTCATCCCCTACCGCTTGAATTTCCCCAAACTGAATAATCCGCAATAGAACAGCCTGGTAGTAAATAGGAAGCGAGTTTATTTCATCCAAAAAGACGGTCCCACCTGATGCGCTTAAAAAGACACCTTTTTTTGATGAAACAGCACCCGTGAAAGAACCCTTAACGTAACCCTGCATCTCAGCGTTAAATAATTCATCAGTAAACCCGCCACAGTTAACAATCTTCAACGTTTTTCCTTTACGTCGGCTAAACGCATGAATGCACCTGGCGATTGGCTCTTTTCCAGTACCGGTTTCACCTATAATTAAGCAGGGCTCATCATCGAATGCGTAACCTATCGCGTCCGTATAGGCTCTAATCATTTTCGGGTGTCTAAGAATAATTTTATTATAGGAATCTCTTTCTTGTACTAATGGATTAATTAAGCCTTCTAAGAGAACAATAAACCTATCCTGTTTAAACAGCACATGATCCTTAACTTTATGAGGCAAAAACAGATCAATGTTATCTAATAGTTTGTTGTAAGCTCTTATGACTGAGGGTAGGTCATCGCAGGCAATACCGGATGAAATTATTTTGTCAAGAAAATGAAACAGGTTATATTCAAAAATCGCCTTTCCATCATCCTTTGAAGAAAATTCCTCAATCCTTTTTATTTGATCCCAGCATGTTTTTTTTAGTTTTTCATAATAGCTGTATCGTATTTCATGATTTGTGCTTTCTTCTGACAACCATTGGCAAAACAATTGATAAACGAATGCTGCATGAATCCCGTCAAAAGAACCATAGAATCTTGGAAGGAAATCTGGACCCTCTTCGTCGTCGATAGGCGATAAGTCTGATATTGGAAAATTCACCAACTGATAATTGCTTTCAAGATGTTTCATAAATCGCAAAACTTCGTTTATATCCTTATCAATACCCTTCAACGCCAATATTCTTTCATACCATTCTAAGTCTGGGTCGCTGAGAATTGTTGGTAGTGTTCTTATCTGCATAACTATCTGCCTCCTGCTGAAGAATTTCTCATCTCCAAATTATATCATTTTTTCAACCAACCGCCAAAATTAGGATCAAAATGAGCATAAAAAGCGCAATATGAGCATATCGTTTTCTTTGATACCAGCTAAGCAACTGAAAATATGTAAAAATGCGTAGGCACACACCCTGCAAATAGACAAGGCTAACCCAATTATGGGCCAAACCTAAATGGAAGGAGATTTCGATTATGAGTAAAGATGTGGTGGTTTTCAGTGTGTCAGACATTCCAGAGGAACACAGCACAACGGAGGAGCAAATCAACTATCTTCAAGGAGAGATCAAGGAAGTCGCCAAAGCCTTTAATAAGGAAGGCAAGGCTTCCGTTGAGAGCGCCGTTCGTCTCGGTTCCATGCTCAACGAAATGAAGGGTTTGGTAAACGGCCAGAAAAAGGGAAGCTGGGAGAAGTACCGCGATTCTGAATTAACCTTCGTCAACAAGCGCACGGGACAGCGCTGCATGTCCCTTGCCCGCTCGCTTGGCCCCATCCTCAAAAAATCCGCCAAATTGTCGTGGGCCGGGAAGACTCGCCTCCTACAACTTGCGAAATTGGCGAAGAAGTTTGGCAAGGATGTGGAAGACTTGCTGGAGGAAAATGAAGTCTCCATCGATTTCGACCACAAGAAATGGAAGCAGGTCAAAGCCTTTCATGACGAGATCGATAATCTGCTCGACGAAGTCAAACCGCCGAAGGGGAAGAAGGAGAAAGGACTGAAGGCGACAGTCCTGCGGATGAAGAAGGCGGCCACAACCTGGTCAGAGGACTTGAAAGCCTCTAAATCCGACAGTGACCTCTTGGACGGGATCGAACCGGAAGCCATCGATGAGACGATCGATGTGGTCGAGAAACTGCTGAAGCAACTGAAGAGAGCTAAGGAGCGTATCACAGGCGAAGACAGCGACCGCGAAGCTGCCTAAAGACAACTTCAAACCTGAGGGGCCATGCCATTCGATGGCCCCTCCTATTTATTGGAGGGACCCAGATTATGAGTATCTTACGAGGTCTTAAAGGGCGGGTGTCCATCGACGGAATATCCCTGTCGTGTTCCCCGCGATCAGCAGGCATTTTTCTGCCTGACACCATTGGCAAGTATCACCGAATTAGAAACTTCAAGATAGAAGAATCTGCACCAGACAAAAAGGAGGACTTTGATAAGCGCTGCAAAAACTATCAGTGGCGCTTCGTCTATGAGCACCAAAAATCCAAGAACCTGATGTGGGCCTGCACCGATCGTTTTTCGAGAACCCACCTGGTGCCGCCGATCTACATCCATTTCCTGTCCTCCTACAACAGCCCGCTACAATATAAGGATGTCAGCGATACTCTCGGCATCCTTGAGAAGAACCACGGCCTCAATTTCACCATTTCCGCAATTGACGTGGCCATCGACCTCATACACCCACAGCAGATCGGCCTGCACAAGAGGATGTTAAGGGCCATCAATCCTAAGAAAAAGCGGGACGTGCGTTTCCTGGAGGACAAGAACGGCAAAATCACTACGACACTGGTAATGGGGGCACCAGCTTCATCTAACCGTGTGACCGCCTACGACAAGCGCCGGCAGCTCATGGAGGTGAAAGGCCAGACCCTGCAGGAGGACATCTCACGCATCGAAATCCGACTGAAGCCCCATGCGCTCAACAACTCGATTCGGACCCTTGATGACCTGAAGCAACGTGGATGGGCGTCTAATCTATATGGTCGCTACTTCTCTCTGGACTATCCTCAGCCTGCGTTAAGGTTTTTCCTTGGGCAAGAACTCTCAAAGGAACCCATCAGGAAACTCAAGGGGATTCTGACCGCAAAGCTCGGCTGGACCCCGAACAACTTCAATCGCGACTGCCTTCGGGAGCACAAACGCTTCGGGCCGGCAGTGAGGAAGGCATTGGCTGAGTTCAAGTGGAGCTGACCCCGGCATTAGGTGACGCAATGGCTTTCGGCCTTAACAGCAGGCAAAAATCGGCAACGACATCCCAATCGCAGCATAACCTCGTC
>JADHEF010001631.1_pt1 | contig 12864 bp, 19 predicted proteins | sample 8952391 | NCBI WGS metagenome assembly JADHEF01 (sample SAMN16124439, study PRJNA663245) | bioreactor sludge metagenome | isolation source: sludge (nitrite) | place: India:Bengaluru | collected 2019-02-28
AGACTTTCATCTCACCACCACCCCCCTATCCAGAAGATGTAGAGCACGGCAGCAGAGAGCGCTGTATTGAGCACCTGGAGAGCCAAAATAAGGGTGATGCGATCATAGGGCCTCATTCTATAACATCCCCTTCATATTCAGCTAGATCCTCCGGCAACTCATGATCATTCTGGAGCAGCCAGGCGGCGGCGTCTCTGGCGGGGATCTCCTCAGCATGATCTCGGGAGCCCTGCCACTGTGAGGAGTGGACTATGTAGTATCTGCCCTTAGCGGATTTATAGAGAGTTTCATGGGTGAACTGATCGCCAGTCGCCTTCGATATGTGGTTGCGGCCATCCCATTCTGTGGCCTCATCCCAACTTCGGGCGGCCCTGTCGGTGTCCACAATGGCCCCATCTTCCAGCTTGAAGCGGGCCATAGCTACTCACCCCCCTCTTCATCTTCTTCCCGAGGATCAAAGCCCACTCCTTGCAGCCAGGCGAGAAGGTTCTCATCCTCATGATACATGAAGTAATAGAGGAAACGGGCAACCTCGTTAGACGTGACTGCTATCCAGATATAGGGCCTCATCTCGTTTTGGCTGTAATAGAAGAAGCTGTCCTTGATTGCAGAATGGTGCATCTGCCAGACTTCACTTTCACAATTACAGCCAACGTAGGCCACGCCTCCGACATCCTCATCAAATTTGGCATAGGCAATGCATGATAGAATCTCCTCATAGTGAACTGTCTCAATATGCCTCATGGCCCCATGAAACACCGGCAGGACAGCCCTCTCGCCCTGAATATCAGGCTCCAGCCCGAGAGCCCGGAGGCCCTTCAAGGTCTCTTCAGTTGCCCATGCCGGCTCGCCTTCTATGTCACCGCCCCATGATAGGGCGGTCGAATAAGCATCTCCATTGATGCCCTCGGGAATGTCCTTGATCCGGGCGGCTTGATCAAAGAGGATGAGGTAGACCTTACGGGATTCGGCCATCTATGCCACCCCCGCGGCCCGGGTAGGCTTCCCATCGTCTTCTATGAATGGCTTGAAGGGCTTTCTATCTGGATCCAGTTCAAGCAGTCCATCGGCTTCGGCTTCCTCCCTTGCTGCCCGGACCATCCTTTGATATTGGTAGGGCATCCGGGGCAGGTTTCTTTCTGCCTGCTCCAGAGTATCGGCCATGGTCTGCTTTGTGATGGTCTGCTCTGCGAAGTGCTTTCTTTGATGCTTGCACCGCTGCCCTGGATGCCAGTTATGAGCCGGGCAACTGCAATCCTTCGCGGTCACTGTATAGTAGGCATCCTTCTTATTGCTTAAAACCAGCACCAAGCGGCGCTCTTCCTTGCCCATCTCCACAAATTCGGGCAATGGATCGCTTGATCTTCCTTTCCATGCCAACAGGGCCTTAACGGCTTCGACTGTTTGCGTTTGTGGCTTCTCCACGTTTATGATTGTTCTTGCTGCCATTGTGTTTTCACCAAATACTCTTTTGTATGGAGAGTATATAAATCTATGGCATTTAGAGCCATTTAGAGCCATTAGAAATAAGAAGATATATAAACCATGCCTGCCCATATGGTGAGATATGCGCGAAATAACCACAGAGCTTAAAATAGACAAGTCCGGCAGGGTCGTTATCCCTGAGATGTACCGTGAGGAGTTAAAGATCCAGGGCGGTCAATTGGTGAGGATAACTATCAGCAATCCGGTTGAAGTCAATGATTAAGGCAGGGAAGTTATCCCCGCCTGGCATGGGTCGGTGAAAACACAATGCCAAAATCAATTCTGCTCTTCAAAAATAATAGCATTGCCCATGAACAGGCAAGTTATTTAAAACAGAAATATAATCGAGACTGATAATAGTCAGAAAATAAAAAATGGTTCTGGCAGGGTGTTGGTAGCACCCTGGCAGGAAAAGCCCACGGGAGGGTTTAACGTATGGATAACGTAGCCACAGCCAGAATAAAAGCTTTTGGGCCTTCGTCCGGAGCCGATGAATCGATTTTAGAGATACCTCTTGCCGATCTGCAAGGGCTCCTTTCCGAGATGGTGGAGACCTATAATATCATGGTCGAATTGGTCAAGGACTCCGGGATTCTCCGAGGAAGAGACCTCGCCAGATTGACAGCCAGGGCCTCGGATAGCCTCATGGCTGCCAGATCACCCATTGATAAGATGCTTCTCTTAAATGCCTTCATCCGGCAGCTATTGAGCCGATTAAAGGCCCATATGAAGGCCCAACCAGGGCAGGCAGGGCGGATAGTGCAAGTTGTTTCAAAGATCCAGGCCAGGGCGATCAAAATTGTTGATTACATCCAGGCCAGGGCAGAAGGGCGAAAGGAGATCTCTCTAGACTCCCATGAGGCCCGGACCATGCTGGCGGGCTCGGGTGAGCATGTATCGCGAAAGGAGTGCATCCGAGCCATGAGAAGAGCAGAGACGCTTTGCCCAGCTCTTGAATGTGGCCACAGGCCCGGAGATGGAAGGCAAACCATGAGGCTAACCGGGTTAGCAAAAGATCTCCTAGACTGTGACATATGGCAACGGTCCGGATTGACAGTATAAGAGGGATCTAGCTTAATATAGTCGAAAAATATAAAATTAAATTCTATCGGTCCGAGAAGGATAATATCTTATTCTAATATCGTCTAGCAGTGGATAGATTAGCAATTCGGTTTTAATTCTATTATAATTGCAAAAGAATATTATTCAAATCTGCAAGATTAATCTACAATTCGGACCGTCGCCAAGTGAAACAGCAAAAAGTTCTATGTCATTTTTCGTGATGCCTTCCAGAATGTCATAGAACTAAATCAGTGCTAAGAAAAGCCGAATCCGTGTTAAGCTGATTCTTTCCAGGCTCTTCGTGCATCCATCGCCAGCTTTTAATGGCGGTGGTTGAATGGGCAGGAATTCCCGCTCTCCCCCCCATCCATCCAGGGCTGCCGGATAGATCGCCGGGCAGGTCCGGCAATACATCGAGCAAAAAGAAAGTCGATTCTAGGGTATTTTAAATCAATCGTAAATAAAAATAGAGGTTAGTTCTTACTTAATATCTCCCTGATCCTGCCGATCATGGGCTTGGTATAGATCTTAACTGATTTCATCTCGCGCCGCGTATTCTTTGCTTTGATCCCACTCTTGGATAGCTGCATGCCTAAGCCTGTTGGGGTCAAGCCTACCTTCTCTGCCGCCTCCCTGGATGTAGGCTCCCTTCCAGCTTCCAGTTCGCCCAGGATGTAGGTCAATGCTGCCCGCGCTTCTGTGCTCAGAATGTGCTCACTTTGTGCGCTCCGCTTGTGCTCATCTTGTGGCACAGTGTGCTTATCTTGTGTGCTCACTTTGTGCTCAGGCTGTGCGCGATGATATAGCCGGATATGCTCATCCATGAGTCTTTGGGCAGGCTCCAGAGTCTCGGAGGGCATATTAAAATAGAGATCAAGGGCTTTCTTGATAATGGTTGTAGGGCTTCCATTGGCTGCCGCAATCTTTGCCGCGTGCTCCTCAGAGAGCCTTATACTTGTGTGCTTCATATGTGCTCATAGTGTGCTCATGGGATATCAATTTGTGCTCACTTGTGCTCATGCCGTGCTCAAAATAGGTCTATGACATCATGGATTGCTATAGCTCAAAAAAAGATTGATATCTTTAATTAATCACCTCGAATACACCCTCTCTATCGCCAGCACCCAGCTGGACCTTGCCAAGAATAACAAGAGTTTCTACTATTGCATTGACTCTCCTCTCTGACCTGCCTCTCTTCTTCATTTCTCGCTTCAACAAGAAAAGATTAGGTTTGCTGATTTCTGCAAGGTCTCTCATGGCCTGATAGACTTCTTCTTCTTCTTCGTCTAGCTTCTGTATGTCTTCATGTGTAATTTTTGCCATGCTATCTTCTTGTGTATGTATTGCTATTTTAATGTATGTATTTGTTTGTGTGTGTGAAAGATAAGTGACATAGAACTAACTGCCGCCATAATAAGAGAGTGTGAGGCAAGTACATTTATCAGCCATGCTCTATAATTAGCCTATAAAATAGATATGCATGAACCTTACAGCAGAGTATAACCTTTCGCACCGGCCTGAATGCAGATTTTTAAGAAGTCTAGGCTAACTTATGCCTATAAAGACTGGAATAGCTAAATTCCAGAAGGAAAATAGAGGGAATCCAAGAACGCTAACAGTGAGGCAACCACCATATAGATTAAATCGCTATGCGTAGGCAGTCCACATTTTTATAAATATGTTCCTGGGCCGATATGTAATATGTTAAGCGATGAGGCTTTACGCATAGCGATTATCACCGCCTCGATTTGAAGCAATGATTATCTCATGCAGGCAGGATATCAGAATAAAATTATGTGAGGGGATGAGCCCCATTTGGGGCTCTCCTCGGGTATTCCTTCTCCGCTTGGTAGGCTCATATCTGCATTGCTTCGGAGCTATTTATGGGCTTTGGGAGACCACCGGGCAGGAGTGCGCAATTTCCGCCCCTCCTCCCATCCCATCCAGATCTGCCGGAGGGATCGCCGGGCAGGTCTAGGGAGATATCGAGGGAGGAGAAGTGGCCTTTAAATCGATTTTAAATCAATCGAGAATAAAAATAGCAGTTTGAAAAAGGGAGATTAGAGGCCGTTCGCCTCAGCTACCATGGCAGAGAGCTTTTGCAGAACAGGATTGATCTGCTCCAGGGCAATCTTTGCCGCGGCGATCCCTGCCCGAAGTCGGTCTTCTTCTGCTTTGTAGCCGGGCTCTTGTGCCAGGTCCGAAGGGAGCAATGACATTCGATTTCTCGGGCCGCCTGCTCCTTCGCCCCGTGCCAGCACAAAGAGGTGCCATGCTTCCATAGGGGCGCTTTGAATCGTGTTTGCGTGGCCGGATTTGATCTCCTGGAGTTCATATATTCCGGCTGCTCCATAGCCATCCAAGACCGCGCCGATCTCATCCGCAATCTCTCTGATTCTCATTAGCCTGGCCTCTTCAGCCTGAATTTGGCTCTGAAGCTCTGTGAATGCTGGATCTTCCCGGACCTTCATGGAGCCCTTAGAGTCTATGTAGCTGAATTTCACAGTTTGGCTTCGGAGCTGCCCAAGATTGCGCTCCAGTTCGTGATATTTCCGGGCAATCCTCACCTCCGGAGTATTGGCGATCTCACGGCGAACGCTGCCATCTCTGGCATTGATATACGGGGCGAATGCTTGTATAATGTCCATGTTCTTTACTCCTTTATGATTCTGCCTTCGGATTGGGCCGCCATGATTTCATCACGACAGGCCGCGAACTTCTTTTCATCTTTGCAAATTGCTCTGACCTCATCTATAGTGTAGATACGCTTTTCTGGTAGCGTATTTCCGCAAAGCGGGCATTGTGACATTTCTTTTCACCTTCGAAGGTTTCACATTCACGCCGGAGGGAGGAAGCCCTAACCGACTTAATGAATGGGCCGGGATTCATGCCCCGGCGGCGATCTCCTCTTCCTGATCAGGATCAGGAAGCTCTACAACTCCCTTTGCCAGCAACCGGCGGGATATTTTAAAGTCGAAATGGGCTTTCCGCTTCTCTTCTGGCGATGCATCGGGATCGGCCATTGTGGCCATGTCCTTTTCGATTGTGTCTCTCAAATTTTCGGGCATATCGTCTTACCTTCTCAGTCTTTTTGCAAATCGCCACTCACTGATTATGAGCGGGATGCAAATCGCGCAAATCAGATCATCATGAAAGCCGCTTTGAGCATCAAAACCAGTATGCCCGGACGGCGTTAAGTGATACTTGAAATTGCTTATCTCCTGCTCCAGTAGCGGCAAGGCTTGCAGGTTAGGGGCATAGTCGAAGCGGTGGTGTTGCATCAGGCTAAGAAAATTGCTGATTATCAGGGACTTGCTGATATTATAATTATGGGTCGCAGGATCGAAGCGGGCCGCTTCCCCGCCAGTGAACACGACGGGAAAAAGCTGCCGTCCCCGCTGGTTCAGTACGTGTCTATCTTTAAGAAAATCCTTGATAGGCGCGCCTAATCCTGAGGCATCCATTGCCAGGATAGGGCCTCCGAACGGGTAAGAATCATATGAGCTCATCTCCTTCTCCAGCCGCTCAATTGTCTTTTCAATCAAGTCCACGATTACCGGATAGTCAACCCCTTGTATCCGGTCGAGCCCTATCAAGTGGTATAGGCTATCACCGATAGTGAGATCGTAGGCCATTTCGATAACCGCGAAGCTGGTATAATCGAGGGATTTTCCCAAATCACACCCCAACAGATAACATTTTGTTGCCATGTAATCGCACTCCTAAATTTTCATAGCACTCACTGACGGGTTCGCCAGTGAGCGGAAAAGATCACTGGAAAATATTGAGCCTTCAGTATCCATAATTTTACAATGATATTCTTGTTCGAACCATGGGTTAGTTCTCTTCTCCTCTTCCAAGAACTCCTTAGTTATGCGTGGGCATTGTTCGGCAGGAATTTCGAACCACTGCCAGATATCCCGCTCCTGGTCCCATATCTTGAAGAAATGGTTCTGCTTGCCGAAGGGAGTGCTCATGAGGATATGCCTGCCGTTGCTCACGGCCAGCATGGGGCGCACTGAATTATAGAGTGCATCGCTTACCCTGGCCGCCTCATCCTCGAGAAGCAAAGTCACTGCCGAAAAGGAGCGGGCAGTCTTCTCGCTGCCGGGCCGGGCTACAAACCGATTACCATTGGCGAACTTGACCGCAAGCTTGGTGTCGGTGCTGAGGTAATCGCTAGGCAGTTCGACCGCGCCCCGGAACTCATCAAACTTCATCATGAGTTCGGCTGACTGATCCTGAGAAGGAGCGATCACCAGGCCGAAGGAAGGCCGCCGGTAGATACTCTCGTGGAGCCCTAGGGCAGCGCAGGTTGTGCTCTTCCCGCTCTGCCGACTACAGTTGAGAATGATCTTCCTCGACCGGCTCCGGAGCAGATCAGCCTGCCAGGGGTCGGGGTGGTAGCCAAGCACTTCCCGAGCCCACAAAACTGGATCCAGAGAATAGGCCATATCATCACTTGCGGATGGCATGAACTACCGCCTCCCTGGCCTCGGGGTAGGGCTCCAGGGCATTGATAACGAGGGTTCGCAGCTCCACCCATTCCGGATTATTGATGATCGTGATTTGGGCTGGGGGTGTATCCCTGATCCTATCCAGGGCTTTACCAAGCAGCTCCAGGTACCCCCGCGCCTCTCTGGAGACCATAGCCCATGATTTGGGGTCGCTGTTGTTATGCTGCTCCAGCTTGTCTAAGGCTTTCTTCTGCAGGCCGATAACGAGCTGTAGATAGGTGTCTCCTTTGTGGACATCGGCATGTTCTATCTCATCGGCCAGGGCTTTAAGATCCTTAGATTTAGATAATAACTCTGGTAATTTATTTTCTGCATAATAGTCTAAATCCTGATATCTGATATCGGGAAAATCTTCGACTATTTTCGAATACTCCTCTCCACTGGCCAGCCGCCTTATGATCTCCTCACTCTGAGGATGGGCTTCTATCTTGGACTTCCTGCCCATTAGCTCTCCTCTTTCTGGCTGCCGTCGTACTGCCGCTTATCATAATGCTGCTGTTGGCGGACCTGCTGCCTGGCTTTGCGGCGCTGGTTGGCCACGGTGGAGCGGACCATATTGGTCCGGGCCCTCCGGCAGTGACTTTTTCCTTTGGTCATGCCGGTCTCTCCTCGGGCCATGCCCGGATTTCCACCGCTCCGGTCCCTCTCCAGATCAGTCCGACATCAGCAGAGCCCAGGGCCTCCGCAATCGCTCGGGGCAACGACAGCCGGGCCTGCCCGTTTGCGCTCCGGGTTATCCTTCTCTTGAAGATTAGCTCTTTTTCTGGCAAATTTAACCACCTTATTATCCTTAAAGTACACTTTAAATATATAGGCTTTGTCCTAAAAAGGATAATCACCGCCAGAAAAGCCTATCCACTTTCCGGCAGTGGGATACTCTCGGGGTGTCTTCCTGGATGCTCCTTAACTCAAATTTGTTCAAGCAGATCCTCGGGCCTCTATCGGGCTCGATAGTCAGAAAGCCATCCCTGATCGATATTAGCCGCCCGCGTAGGAGTCGGCCATCCAGGCTGGCAACGACGCGCCTACCTTCCAGAGAGAGGAGATAGTCTCCTCCGGCGAGCCTCATGCCCCGGCCTCCGGCGATTTGGCTGGAGCCCATAGAACCCGAACCCCGGACACTTCGATGGTCCCGTCGGTCCATCCCTTGCCTCGCAGGAATTCAGGCTCTCCGGGGCCCAGGTCACATACTGCCAGGCCACGCATGCCTGCGCCGTCCTTTCTGCCCATCTTCCTTAGCTTGGCGTCGATGGACCGCCATATAGGATCGGTCTCTCCTGATGGAATCACCGGGGGCTGATCCGGGGGCGGGGCCGGGGCGGTGGTTGGGCTCCCATCTCCTCCGGGTTGTGTTATTCTGGCCTGCTCGCTATTATCGCTATCATTCGAAGTGGGAAGGATGTTTTTCGATATGCCTTGACTTCGCGGAAGCGAAGGAAGGATGGTAGGAGGGTTGAAGGAAGGGTGCTTTTCGCTATGCTCTGCCATCGAGGAAGGATTTTCCTCTATTTTCTCGGATTTGTGAGAGAAATCCTCCGAGGTAGCGCCGGAAGGCTCTCTCTTTCTCTTCTCTCTCTCTTTCTCTTTCTTCCTTCCTTTCCTTCCTTCATCTTCCCCGGTAGTGGTTTGCTTCCTTCCCTCATCCCTTCCCTCATCCTTCCTTTGCTTCCCTGGTTCTTCTGATGCTGGTTTCAGCCTAACCACGCCATCAAAACCGGCGAAGCGATCATAATCTTTGAGGCTATAGACTGTCTTATACACCGTCCTGCTATGGGTTTCATTGACCCTGATCATATCCGAGATTTTATTTTCGTTTAGCCGGACTTTCTGCGTTAATCCACCGCTGCCCTTCTCACCTTGCAAAATTTGAGATATCCTCCGCGGCGACACACTGATCTTTTCAGCTAACTGGTCTCTTGTCATCCCTTCCGATCCGGCCAAGATCAACAGCTCTGTCACCTGTCGCTCTTTGGTGGTAAGCCTCTTGACCAGTTCCTCAGCATCCCTGTCACTGAAAAGATCCTTAGCCGTGTTAAAATCGTCCTCGTCCGCCAGGTAAAAGCCATTCTCATCTTTCTCTCTCTGAAATCTACGCATGGCGGCCACGGCAACCACCAAGTCCATGAAGAGAGAGGGATTGCGTCTATTGGAAGTATCCAGCCATTCAATCCTATCACCAAAGGGTATTCTCACATTTATATAACCAAGATCTCTATAAATCTGCATGATTGCCCGGCATACCAATACCCGCTTATCAATGGGCAGCAGTGGTTCGCCTTTGGTGTAGCGCTCCACCGTCTTATCATTGACTCGCTTGGTCAGCTCCTCGGAATCATCCACATTGATCGGTAGTTGGCGGTTTAATACCTGGATATCCTGCGATCCATCAACCGATGTAATAGCCCATACCTGTTCTTTCCCTATGGTAAGGGTAGCCGCCATCTGATTTATGACAGTCCGGTGAGCATAGGGCTGATGAAATTCTGAGGATGTTTGTTTAATAACAGTGTCCAAGTCCTCATTCCCTGCCTGGTAATCGTCCAATATCCTAAGCACCCGGTCTCCGTCGTTGTGGTAGAACCCGGCCTTATTGGACATTGATCCCTTTATGACCATCTCGGCGGGCAGGTGGTGAGCAAAACTATAGACGGTTATTGTTTTGCCGCCGCTTGATTCACCGTTGAGTTTAGGGTGCATGCCAGCCGTTTGATTGATGTTTTGAGCAGATATGCAGCAAACCAACTTTTTAAACGCCGTCTCTGCCCCCAATACAAACTGCCCGCAGCTATCGGTAATATATTGCAGTGGATCGGTCCGCCTTATGATCTTCCAGGCCAGGGCCTTGACTCTCCAGTCAAATTCCTCTTTTTTGGACTTTGCCACCCTGGGGATAGGATACAAATCCTCATAATCTATACCAAAAGTGGCCAGCACGTCAGCAAATGTTTTCAGAGTTTTTTGTATCTGCGCCTCCTCTTTTAGAGGCATCGTTCCAATTCGGACAAAAATTTTCGCCTTGGACCGAAGAAGTCTCCACCCCCATTTATCAAATTTTGGTGTCTGCTCTGCTTCCTGCTCATGCTCCAGGAGCACGGCCAGAGCATCAAGCACGGTCTTGCCCTTTGCTTTGCCTCTATCTGCCCGCTCTTGGTCCTCTGTGTCTCCCTGGAAGTAGGCGACTGCATAATCACCCGGTCGTCTATCACACTCCTCAAGGGGGTTACATGCTCCCAGATCTTTGAGTCCGAGATGAGGATATCCAGCACCGTCATTCTGGATAGTCTGGCATGTGGGGCATGAGATAACGCCGAAAGTAGTATCAAATATATGATCGGCTCCGCTCACGCCGTTCCTATCTGAGACCGCCTTAACCAGATTCCATGCTTCGTCCTCTGTCCATCCCATATGATAGAGGAAAGTGGAAAGAACAGCGGCGAACCTCGTCTTGCCCTCCCCATAATTCGGAGTATCTATGATATGCCTAATGCAAGGTGGGAAGTACTTTTGATCTATACCTTCTGTAGATCTCCAGATTTCGCTAAACCTGGCGGATTGCCGGGCTCTGGCGCTCTCCTCATCCTCATCATCAATGAATGTGTCTAGCAGCTTGAATAGTGCTGTGCCTTCATCCGGTTCGTATGTGGCATACCAGCTCCGGGCATCGGCCAATACATCTTCATTAAGTGGTAGCTTCGCCCTCTCAAAGTCTATCTCGACTTTTTCACGATTAAGAGGAATAACTGCATATGGCTTACTCTTATGAATCGATAGGATGCACTTGAATACCCGCTTGGAATTATTCAGAGCATCATATTTAACTTTCCCTACATATTCAGGATGTGCCTTAAAGAACTCCTCGGAGACGTGGCGCAGCAGCCGGTTATATCGATCCGTCAGAGCCCCAAAGAATCCAGCTCTGCCTTTCGCCTCGGGGCGCTGGCCTATGCCGTGGTGGAGCATCACATAAATTCCACCGCCGCTGAAAAGTGGCCATACGCTCCTATGAATGCCGTTCTCTTTCAGGTAATCGATAAGGAATTGCGCCGCTGCTTCAACTGCCCGCTTGACCACCGGCTCCTCGATGTCGTAGCCGTGCCCCTTATCGATGTCACATCCGAGTGTATATGCCTCAGTCCCCGCCGGGGTTCCCATCGGATTGTCTGAGGTGATCTCCTCCGGTGCTCTGGTTTCGAGCCATATACTTTTATCAAAAACATTAAGGGTGCAATACAAAGTTCGATAACTTGCGGTGATGTACTCATAGTCCATCTCGGAATTCAAGAGTCGTGCAAGACGCAAGTCGGTCTGCTTGCTGGTTCCATACTTATACCATCTGTGGAAATCCCCATTAAGGGCTCTCCATGCACCCTCGCCGGGCATCGCGTATCGGGTGACGATCTCCTTAACCTCAGGCCGCAGATAGTGCTCTCGGGTCTCATCTGTCGCGGTCACGGCCATCAGCACCCCCCCGCAAACCTACTGAAAAGCATATAAGGAAAGAACGCATCATAGAACATGGCTAATGCTCCTTCTGGGAGAGTCGGAGAGCCGCCCGCCCTGAGGCAGTGCCTGCTGCCTCTTGGCAATCTTTTAACATTCAATCCTCTTGGCTTGCACTCCTAAAGCTAAAATCTCCCTCACGGCTTCAGCTTGTGTTTTGTCGCTGTCTCTCATAATTTTCTCTACCTCCCGTCGCACTGAGACGGGGATATGGACGTGGACCGTCCCCGCATACCGCGTTGATGCAGGCATAGGATGTAATTACATGCAGCCTCCTTATTATCAGTTTCGCTGGCAACTTCCCCAAAAAGGAACCTTTCAATGTACACTGTATAGCAACGTGCGCAAAAGGAATACTTTTTGTGGGCAAAAATGAATACTTTTTGTGTGTCAAAATATATACTATTTATGTACTATATATATAGCCATATATATGACCGTATATGTATCCATATATCTATCATAGCCGTCTGCTATCGATTCCTGCATTTAGTTCTATGACATTTTCTCCGATGCCCGCAAAAGTGACATAGAACTATTTGGAGCAAAAAAAAGAGAGAGCCGTCCTTCATTCAATCAGGTGGCCTTCTTCCATCTCATGGAGTGCATGTCATCGGACCTCGCACCCGGCCTTCATGGAGCAGCACCCCGAGAGCATCAGTCAGAGCAGCCTTATCCTTGTCTTCAGTCACAAGGACCATAGGCACCTCTCGATAGGTCAACCACCCCTGCCTGGTTGCCCCTGGCTTCGGCCTGGCCGTCTCTATACCGGCCTTCTGGAGTATTAGCTTGGCTTCGGCCAGGAGAGGCCCTCTGAGGCCCTCATTGCCCTCTAGGATAGGGGCATGGTCGCACCTGTCCACAAGATGAGCCAGAGTGGCCAGCAGATCAGGCAGGAGAGCGCAGAGCTCTCCATTGCGGCTATCATCCGGACCCCCGAGCCCTCCGGGATGGATGGGGAAGGACGCCAGAGCATTACCGTCTTTATCCCGGAGCTGGCCGCGGTCGAATGACCACGGGGCATTAAGGCTATCTGGAGCGCGCGTGGCCATTACTGCCCATCCCCGGCATTCAGCACGTTGTAGCCGTGACTCTCCAGCTCCTTTACGATCTCCTCAACCGGCCCGGCAGCGGTGCACTGCCTGCCCTCCCTATCGAGATAATAGACTTCTTTCACGTTGGCGGGAAGGTGCACCTCAGTGCGTGTTATCCTCAAATCAAAGCCCACGTCTAAGGGAAGAAGTGAGACTTTCATCTCACCACCACCCCCCTATCCAGAAGATGTAGAGCACGGCAGCAG
>JADHEF010001582.1_pt1 | contig 12852 bp, 9 predicted proteins | sample 8952391 | NCBI WGS metagenome assembly JADHEF01 (sample SAMN16124439, study PRJNA663245) | bioreactor sludge metagenome | isolation source: sludge (nitrite) | place: India:Bengaluru | collected 2019-02-28
GAGCACCCTCTGCTGAAAAAGCGCAACAAGTCCGGCTGGCAGACCCGCGAACTGCTCAACCAGTACTTCGACACCCCCGAGCGTGAGCTGTCCGCCGCCCGTGTCGCCCTGCGCCTGCGCCGCGACGGCGACGCCGTCATCCAGACCCTCAAGTGCCGCGGCACCAGCGTGGCTGGCCTGTCCGAGCGCAACGAGTACGAGTGGAACCTGGACAAGGTCAAGCTCGACCTGAAAAAGCTGGACGCCACCTGCTGGCCCGAGCAACTGGCCAACCTGGACAAGAAAACCATCAAGCCACTGTTCACCACCGACTTCAGCCGTGAATACGCCGAAATCGCCTGGGGCCGTGGCAAGAGCAAAGTCGTGATCGAGGCTGCGTTGGACCAGGGCTTCGTGATCGCCGGCAAGCGCAAGGAAGAAATCTGCGAGCTGGAGCTGGAACTGCGCGAAGGTGAACCGCAAGCCCTGCTGGAGCTGGCCGCCGAGCTGGCCGCCAGCTTGCCCCTGATGCCTTGCGACATCAGCAAGGCCGAGCGTGGCTACCGCCTGCTGGAGCCGGACAGCTACGAGCTGGGCCTGCCGCACACCGAGCTGGACGCCGAAATGGCCGTGGACGATGCCTACGCCGCCCTGGCCTGGCAACTGCTGGGCAGCAGCCAGCGCCTGGCCGAGGACGTGCGCTGGGGCCAGTTCTCGCTGGAAACCTCACGCTGGCTGCTGGCCCGCGCCTGGACCGCCGAGCGCAAGGGCCGTGGCGAGCGTCAGGGCAAGGCGCAACTGGCCAGCTGGCTGGGGCACCTGCTGGGCGAAGAAGGCCGCGCGTTGAAGCTGCCGCTGTACACCCAGCGTCCGGAAGACCTGGCCGAGCAATTGCCACGTATCGAACAGCTGCTGGCCTGGCTGCACCATGCCCGCCAGGTACTCGAAGCGCCGCAGATGGACCGCCTGTATGGCGACCTGAAGAAGCTGCATGAGCTGGCTGAGTTGCCGATCAGCGATGAAGTGCTGGAGGCGCGTATCGAGCAGGCTCGGGCGGTAGACCAGAGCCGTGGCTGGAAGCACTTGCTCAAGGCTTAAGACCGCGTCGGATTGTTCGCGGGCATGCCCGCGAACGATTCACCGCGACAGTGGCAGGCTGGTGGTGGATTTGATCTCCGACAACGCCACAATCGAATTCACTTCCTGAATGCCCGGCACGTTCGACAGCTTTTCGAAGAAGAAGCGCTCATAGGCCTCGATGTCCGATGTGACGATCCGCAGCAGAAAGTCCACCGACCCCATCAGCACATAACACTCCAGCACCTCCGGAAACCCGCGAATCGCCTCGGTGAATTCGGTGAAGTTGGAGCGCCCGTGGGCATTGAGCTTCACCTCGGCGAAAATCTGCGTGTTAAGGCCGACCTTCTTGCGGTCCAGCAAGGTTACCTGCCCACGAATCACCCCCTCCTCCTTCAACCGCTGAATGCGCCGCCAGCACGGCGATTGCGACAGCCCCACACGCTCGGCGATCTGCGCACTGGACAGCGAAGCGTCTTCCTGTAGCAGCTCAAGAATGCGACGGTCGTAGGCATCCAGCTCGCTATGCATTGATTATTCTCCAAATAGGCAAATTTCGAATAGATCTATTCGACAAGTCCGCAAAACAGCCAAATCATAGCGAAAAAATACCGCCCCCAACGTGCAAGAATTTCTCCAACATTTGCGGAGACCAGCATGAACGCACAGCCCCGTACAGACGCCTGGGCCGCCAGCAACGCCCACAGCACCGTGCACTATCGCCTGCAAGCCGAAGCCGAGCCTGACAGCCTGTGCCGGGTGCTCAACCTGTTTGCCCTGCAGTTCCTGACCCCGCACAGCGTGCAGGTCAGCCAGCAGGACGACTGGCTGAACATCGAGGTCGGCATTGGCGGGCTGAGCTGGCACCGGGCCGAGGTGATTGCGCAGAAACTGCGTAACCTGGTGTGTGTGGGTGAAGTGAGCCTGACCAATCAGCAACGGGTGGAGCTGGCGGTGGTCTGACAGCCACAGCAAAATCCCGAAACCCTTCAACTTCGGTGCCCCTCTCCTATCCGTCTAGCCTTGGTCAGGACTCCCTCATCAGGCACGGACGCCAACATGCACACCCCCAACAACCCGGCACTCGACCTCAGGCGCGTGCTCGAAGCCCTGATCGCCAACCAGCACCTGCACGCCAACGACACCTTGCAAGTCCTCGAATACGCAGCCGCCCACCCGGCCGGCCACCCGCTTGAGCAGATAGCCGCCTGCAGCCTGGAAAACCGCCAACACCCCGGCCAGCTTCTGGACCTGGACCGCCTCTGCCAATGGCTGGCGAACAAGGTCGGCCAGCCCTACCTACGCATCGACCCGATGCAGCTCGACCTGCCCCAGGTCGCCGGCCTGATCTCCCCCGCCTTTGCCCAGCGCCACGGCATCCTCATCGTCGCCGCCGACCCTTCCGGCATCACCGTCGCCAGCGCCCAGCCCTACCAGGATGACTGGCAGGCAGACCTGGCCCGCAGCCTGGGCCGGCCGATCCGCCGCGTGCTGGCCAGCCCGGTGCAGATCCGCCAGTCAGGGCAGTCGTTCCAGCGCTTGGCCCAGTCGGTGAAAGGCGCGCAACACCAGCAGTCGGCCAGCCTGGGCGAGCTCGAACAGCTACTGGAGCTGGGCAAGCGTCAAACCGAGGCCAGCGCGGACGACGCGCACATCGTGCATATCGTCGACTGGCTGCTGCAGTACGCCATCGAGCAACGCGCCAGCGATATCCACCTGGAGCCACGCCGCGAACAGGGCCAATTGCGCTACCGCATCGATGGTCTGCTGCATACCGTTTATACCTTTCCCGCCAATGTCACCCTGGCGCTGGTCAGCCGCCTGAAACACCTGAGCCGCATGGATGTCGCAGAAAAGCGCCGGCCACAGGACGGTCGCCTGCAAAGCCGGCTGCCGGGCGGCGGCGAGGTGGAGCTGCGGCTGTCTACCCTGCCGACCCCGTTCGGCGAAAAACTGGTACTGCGCCTGTTCGACCCGCATCAGCTGCACGAGGGCTTCGACCGCCTCGGCCTGGAAGGGCCGCAACTGGCCCAGTGGCAAAGCCTGCTGCGCCAGCGCCAGGGCATCATCCTGGTCACCGGCCCGACCGGCTCCGGCAAGACCAGCACGCTGTACGCCAGCCTCAAGCTGCTGGCTACACCACAGGTCAACCTGTGCACCATCGAAGACCCGATCGAACGCCTGGAACCCGCCTTCAACCAGCTGCAGGTGCAGCCCGCGCTGGACCTGGGTTTTGCCAACGGGGTGCGGGCCATGCTGCGCCAGGACCCGGACATCATCATGATCGGCGAAATCCGCGACCGCGAAACTGCCTTGGTGGCAGTGCAGGCGGCATTGACCGGGCACCTGGTGTTGTCGACCCTGCATACCAACGATGCCTGTTCTGCAATCACCCGTCTGCAAGAGCTGGGTGTAGCCGATTACCTGATCAAGGCGACCCTGGTCGGGGTCATGGCTCAGCGCCTGGTGCGTACTGTGTGCACAGACTGCCAGGCCCATGCATCAGCAACCTGCCGAACCTGCCGTGGCACTGGGTTCCACGGGCGCACTGGGTTGTTCGAACTGCTGCAACCCAGCGAAAACCTGCGCGCCCTGATTGGACCGAACGCCGACCTGACCCATCTACGGCGCCAGGCGCTGGTCGATGGACTGATTGACCTGCGCCGTTGCGGGGAGGCCAAAGTGGCTTGCGGGCAGACCCGCCCAGAGGAAGTGCTGCGCGTTTGCAACTGACGAAAAGTCCTTTGTATTCAAGGAACTTGCCTCACCGGAAAAGATCCAACGGCGCATCTTCAACCCCCACCCTTCGAGGTGTTTCAACATGCGTCTCAAAACCGCCATCGCCGCCGCTGCCTTGCTTTCTCTGCCTATTGGCTCGGCCATGGCCGATACCTTTTGGCGTAACGTGATGACTTCCGGTGCAACCACGGCATCGAGCTACCTGACCTCGCACGATCACAAGCTGGTAGTAGCCGCACAGGATGATGCCGGCAGCTTCGTGGCCAGCGAAGGCGCCATTCGTGGGCCGTTCCTGGAGGCGGCGTTGAAGCAGGTGCGGGCGGAGAATCCAGGCATGCAGGCTTCTGATATGGAGCTGGCGAATGCCATTCTGGCCAAGAATGCGGTAGCCGAATAACCGCGTCGCCTGCTTCGCGGCTAAAGCCGCTCCTACAGGGACCGCACAGACCTTGAATGCTGTGCAGTACCTGTGGGAGCGGGTTTACCCGCGAAGAGGCCGGTACAGGCAAGCAACGATCAGCGATACGCCTCCACCGGCACACACGCACAGAACAGATTCCTGTCCCCATACACGTTGTCGACCCGGTTCACCGCTGGCCAGTATTTGTGCTGACGCACATGCGCACTAGGCGCCACCGCCTGCGCCAGGCTATAGGGCCGATCCCACACCCCCAACATATCTTCCAATGTATGCGGCGCATGCTTGAGCGGGTTGTCCTCCGCCGGCCAGTTGCCCTCCTGCACCTCGGCAATCTCTGCACGAATCGCTAGCATCGCCTCGACAAACCGGTCCAGTTCGGCCTTCGATTCACTCTCGGTCGGCTCCACCATCAGCGTGCCCGGCACCGGGAATGACATGGTCGGGGCATGGAAGCCATAGTCCATCAGGCGCTTGGCCACATCCTCTTCACTGATGCCGGTCTGCGCTTTCAGCGGCCGCAGGTCGAGGATGCACTCGTGCGCCACGCGTTGGTTGCGCCCGCGGTAGAGCACCGGAAAAGCACTGCCCAGCTGGCTGGCCAGGTAGTTGGCCGAGAGAATGGCCACCTCGCTGGCATCAGCCAGCTGCGGCCCCATCATGGCGATGTACATCCAGCTGATCGGCAGGATGCTCGCGCTGCCCCAAGGGGCGGCGCTGACCGCGCTGTTGTTCGGGTCCAGGCCAGGCACCGGCACCACCGGGTGGCTGGCGACAAACGGCTTGAGGTGCGCGCGAATGCCGATCGGCCCCATGCCCGGGCCTCCACCGCCGTGGGGGATGCAGAAGGTCTTGTGCAGGTTCATGTGCGAAACATCGGCCCCAATGTCCGCCGGGCGCGCCAGGCCCACCTGGGCATTGAGGTTGGCGCCGTCCATGTACACCTGGCCGCCATGCTGATGCACCACCTCGCAGATTTCGCGAATGCCTTCTTCGTACACGCCGTGGGTCGAAGGGTAAGTGATCATCAGGCACGACAAGCGCTCGCCAGCTGCGTGGGCCTTGGCTTTGAGGTCAACCAGGTCGACGTTGCCATGGTCGTCGCAATCGACGATCACCACCTCCATGCCGGCCATCTGCGCCGAAGCCGGGTTGGTGCCGTGGGCCGATGACGGGATCAGGCACAGCGTGCGCTGTGGTTGATGTCGGCTGCGGTGATAGCGGGTAATGGCCATCAGGCCGGCGTATTCACCCTGGGCACCGGAGTTGGGCTGCATGCAGATGGCATCAAAACCGGTAATCGCGCACAACCAGCTTTCCAGCTCGTCGATCATCGCCTTGTAGCCCGTGGCCTGGCCTGCCGGGGCAAACGGGTGCAGTTGGGCAAAACCGGGCCAGGTGATAGGGATCATCTCACTGGTGGCATTGAGCTTCATGGTGCAGGAACCCAGCGGGATCATCGACTGGTTCAGCGCCAGGTCCTTGTTCTCCAGCTGTTTGAGGTAGCGCAGCATCTCGGTTTCGCTGTGGTGCTGATTGAACACCGGGTGCACGAGGAACGGTGTACGCCGCACCAGGTTGGCAGGGATGCCTTCAGGCAGGGCCAACTGGTCGAGGGCGGCAATTTCCAGGCCGTGATCCACCCCCGCGAAAATGTCGAGCAAGCGCAGCACCGTCTGTTCGTTGCAGGTTTCGTCCAGGCTCACGCCCAAGTGCCCACGGCCGAGGATCCGCAGGTTGATCTGCGCAGCTTCAGCGCTTTCGATGATGGCCGCCTGGGCCCCGCCAACATCCAGGGTAAGGGTGTCGAAGAAATGCTGGTTGAGGCGCCTGATGCCTTTGGCCTCAAGCCCTGCCGCCAGGATAAAGGTCAGTCGATGCACACGCTGGGCGATGCGTTGAAGACCTTCCGGGCCGTGGTACACCGCATAGAAGCCGGCAATGTTGGCCAGCAGAACCTGGGCCGTGCAGATGTTGGAGTTGGCCTTCTCGCGGCGGATATGCTGCTCGCGGGTTTGCAGGGCCATGCGCAGCGCGGTGTTGCCACGGGCATCGCGCGACACGCCGATGATGCGCCCCGGCATGGCCCGCTTGTAGTCGTCTCGGCAGGCGAAGTAGGCCGCGTGGGGGCCTCCGTAGCCCATCGGCACGCCAAAGCGCTGGGTCGAGCCCAGTACTACATCGGCACCCAGCTCGCCGGGCGGTGCCAGCACTACCAGGCTGAGCAGGTCGGCGGCCACGCAGGCCAGCGCTTGCTGGCCGTGCAACTGGTCGATCAGCGGGCGCAGGTCGCGCACCTCGCCGTGGGTGTCGGGGTACTGCAACAAAGCGCCGAACACCGCGTGTTTGCCAAGGTTATCCACAGCGTCGACGATCAGCTCGAAGCCAAAGCCTTCGGCGCGGGTCTTCAGCACCGACAGGGTTTGCGGGTGGCAGTGCTCGTCGGCAAAGAAGGCGTTGCTCTTGTTGCGCGCCACCCGCTTGGCCAACGCCATGGCTTCGGCGGCAGCGGTGGCTTCGTCAAGCAGGGAGGCATTGGCCAGCGCCAGCCCGGTCAGGTCGATAACCAGTTGCTGGAAGTTCAGCAGCGCCTCCAGGCGGCCTTGGGCGATTTCAGGTTGGTACGGCGTGTAGGCGGTGTACCAGCCGGGGTTTTCCAGCACGTTGCGCAGGATGACCGTGGGGGTGATGGTGCCGTGGTAGCCCATGCCGATCAGGCTGGTCCACACCTGGTTCTGTTCGGCGTAGGCGGCGAGTTTGGCCAGGGCGGCCTGCTCGTCCAGCGCCGGAGGCAGGTCGAGGGGGCGGTTGAGGCGGATGTCGGGGGGGACGGTCTGCTCGATCAGCTCACTGCGGGTGGCAATACCCAGCGCGTTGAGCATGGCCTGCTGCTCTGCGGCATCGGGGCCCAGGTGGCGACGCAGGAAAGGGTTGAGCTCATGCAGTTGATGCAGGGATGGCGACTGTGACATGACGACGCTCTCTTCCTAGACCGGGTCTCATGGAGAATTATAAGTCTAGGAAGGATTGCCGATTCTGCGGGGAATCTTGCTTTGCCTGTTCCGGCCTCTTCGCGGGCAAGCCCGCTCCCACAGGTTAAGCGCAGGCCCGAGGTACGCGCTATCCCTGTGGGAGCGGGCATGCCCGCGAAGCAGGCGGTGCGGTCTTACTCGCCGATGGCGGCGGCGTAACCGGCAGCATCCAGCAGCTTGTCCAGCTCGGCCGGGTTGCTTGGCTTCAGTTTGAAGATCCACGCACCGTAAGGCTCTTCGTTGAGCTGCTCCGGGCTGTCGGCCAGTTCTTCGTTGACCGCAATCACTTCGCCACCGATCGGTGCGTAAATGTCCGAAGCGGCCTTCACCGACTCGACCACACCAGCAGCGTCGCCTGCAGCGAACACCTTGCCAACTTCGGCCAGCTCGACGAACACCACGTCACCCAGGGCTTGCTGGGCGTGGTCGCTGATGCCCACGGTCACAGTGCCGTCGGCTTCCAGGCGAGCCCACTCGTGGCTTTCGGCGAAACGCAGTTCGGCGGGGATATTGCTCATGTCTGGACTTGCTCAGCGTAGGCGAGAAACTACCACTGGTGATCTCCCCTTCGCCAATGCCTGATACACGCACCACCTGGTGGGCACGCAACACGCCGCGCTCTTCCAGCACCAGGCCGACCAGTTTTTCCTGCACGCCGTGCTCGATTTCCGCCAGCAGGCCGCTGCGGCCGATGAAGTCGCGCTCAGCCGGCTCCCAGGCGATGCTCCAGCCCAGGTTGGACGTCAGCGGGGTGTGGGTTTCATCGATATCCTGGCCGTACAGGTTCATACCGGCTTCCAGCCGCAGGGTATCGCGGGCGCCAAGGCCGCTGGGCGCGATGCCGGCGCCGACCAGGTCGTTGAAGAAGGCTACGGCCTGCTCACCCGGGAAGATGATCTCCAGGCCGTCTTCACCGGTATAGCCCGTGCGGGCAATAAACCAGTCGCCTTCGCTGACGCCCTCGAACGGACGCAACTCGCGGATCAGTGCAGCGCGTGCAGGGCTGAGCAGGGCGGCTACCTTTTCGCGGGCATGCGGCCCCTGGATGGCGAGGATGGCAAGGTCGGGGCGGGGCTGGAAGTCCACGGCAAAACCGGCCCGCTGCAGCTGTAACCAGTCGAGCACTTTGGCCCGGGTGGCGGCATTGGTCACCAGGCGGTAGCCGTCTTCTGTGCGGTAGACGAGCAGGTCGTCGATTACCCCACCCTGCGCGTGCAGCAGCGGGCTGTACAGTGCCTTGCCGACGTCGTCGAGGCGGGCCACGTCGTTGGCCAGCAAACGCTGCAGCCAAACGCAGGCGTCGGTGCCATCGACATCGATCACGGTCATGTGGGAAACATCGAAAACGCCGCAGTCACTGCGCACCTGGTGGTGCTCCTCGACCTGCGAGCCATAGTGCAGGGGCATGTCCCAGCCACCGAAATCCCATGGGTTTCTCCTTCCGGGCGTGGCGAAGCGGCGGCGGTCGATGACGTTGGTCGTCAGCTCTTGTTGTAAGGACCCGCCGCGCGAATGCCGCGCATTGTAGCCGCAAGGTCGCGAGCTGGCACCCTCAGTGACTGTGACCGGGTCGACGCGCCGAACGGCGGATCAGGCCGATGACCGGCAGCAGGCCCACCAGCACCAGCGTCAATGCTGGCAGCGAGGCACGCGCCCACTCGCCCTCGCTGGTCATCTCGAACACCCGAACGGCAAGGGTGTCCCAGCCGAACGGTCGCATCAGCAAGGTGGCCGGCATTTCCTTGAGCACGTCGACGAACACCAGCAGCGCAGCGCTCAGGGCGCCGGGCACCAGTAACGGCAGATACACCTTGAAAAACAATCTCGCGCCACCGACACCGAGGCTGCGGGAAGCCTCGGGCAGTGACGGGCGGATACGCTCCAGGCTGTTCTCCAGCGGCCCATAGGCCACCGCGATGAAGCGCACCAGGTAGGCCAGCAGCAACGCCGAGAGGCTGCCCAACAGCAGGGGCTTGCCTGCCCCGCCCAGCCAGCTGGACAACGGGATGACCAAGTGGTTATCGAGGTAGCTGAAGGCCAGCATGATCGACACCGCCAAGACCGAGCCAGGCAACGCATAGCCCAGGTTGGCCAGACCAACCCCGGCGCGAATGCCGCCAGTCGGCGCCTGGCGCCGGGCAAAGGCCAGCACCAGCGCCACGCACACCGTGACCAGCGCCGCCATGCCACCGAGGTACAGGGTGTGCAGTACCAGGCCGACGTAACGTTCATCCAGGTCGTGCCGGCCGCGTTGCCAGAACCACGCCAGCAGTTGCAGCAGCGGGATGACGAAGGCGCAGGCGAACACCAGCAGGCACCAGCCGCTGGCAAGCACTGCCTTGAGCCCGCGCAGATGATAAAGCGCCTGCCCCCGCGGCCGTTCATTGCCGGTGCGGCTGGCACCGCGGGCACGGCGCTCGCCGTACAGCACCAGCATTACCGCGAGCAACAGCAGGCTGGCCAGCTGTGCGGCACTGGACAGGCTGAAGAAGCCGTACCAGGTCTTGTAGATGGCGGTGGTGAAGGTGTCGAAGTTGAACACCGCCACCGCGCCGAAGTCGGCCAACGTTTCCATCAGGGCCAGGGCGATGCCGGCACCGATGGCTGGCCGCGCCATGGGCAGGGCCACGCGCCAGAACGCTTGCACCGGTGACAGCCCCAATACCCGTGCCGCTTCCATCAGGCCCTTGCCCTGGGCCAGGAAGGCCGTGCGCGCCAGCAGGTAGACGTAGGGGTAGAACACCAATACCAGGACGATGATCACCCCGCCAGTGGAGCGCACCCGTGGCAGGCGCATGGGCCCGAATACCTCGCGCAAGGCGCTTTGCACCGGGCCGGCGAAGTCCAGCAGGCCGACGAAGACGAACGCCAGCACATAGGCAGGGATGGCAAATGGCAGCATCAACGCCCAGTCCAGCCAGCGCCGGCCGGGGAACTCACAGAGGCTGGTGAGCCAGGCGAGGCTGACGCCCAGCACGGTGACGCCGATGCCGACGCCCACCACCAGCGTGAGGGTATTACCCAGCAGGCGGGTCATCCGGGTGTCGAGCAGGTGCGACCAGATCTGCATATCGATCGACTGCCAGGACAGTAGCAGGACGCTCAGGGGCAACAGCACCAGGGCGGCGATCAGGGAGACCGGGAGGTACCAGCGGCGTTGGGGGGTGTGGGGCAAGTTCAATGTCTCTGTGGCTGATTTGCGACCGCTTTGCGGTCGTTCGCGGGCAAGCCCGCTCCCACAGGGACCGCACAAGGTTTTGACTCTGTGCAGTTCCTGTGGGAGCGGGCTTGCCCGCGAAAGGGCCCTTGCGGGCCCCGAAAGGATAAAGCCTGGCGCTTAGTTGTAGCCAGCCCGATCCATCAGGCGAATGGCCTCAGCCTGCCGCTTGCCGGCGATTTCCACCGGAATGGTATCGGCCTTGAAGTTGCCCCAGGCGGCCACTTCCTCCGATGGCTTCACCTTCGGGTTGGCCGGGAATTCCTGATTGATGTCGGCGAACAGTTTCTGCGCTTCTTCACCGGTCATCCATTCCACCAGCTTTTTCGCGGCTTCCGGGTGCGGCGCGTGCTTGGTCAGGCCGATACCCGACAGGTTCACATGCACGCCACGGTCTCCCTGGTTGGGCCAGAAGATCTTCACCGGCAGCTTCGGGTTCTGCTTGTGCAGGCGGCCGTAGTAGTAGGTGTTGACCACGCCCACGTCGCACTGGCCGGCCTCGATGGCCTGGATCACCGCGTTGTCGTCGGAGAACACGTCGGTGGACAGGTTGTTGACCCAGCCTTTGACGATTTGCTCGGTCTTGGCCTCGCCATGGGTTTCGATCAGGGTGGCGGTGAGCGACTGGTTGTACACCTTCTTCGCCGTGCGCAGGCACAGGCGGCCTTCCCACTGTTTGTCGGCCAGGGCTTCGTAGGTGCTCAGTTCTTCGGGTTTGACCCGCTCGGTGGAGTAGATGATGGTGCGCGCGCGCAGGCTCAGGCCGGTCCAGTCATGGGACGAGGCGCGGTACTGCGACGGGATGTTCTGGTCGATGATGTCGGACTTGATCGGCTGCAGGATGCCCATCTGCTCGGCCTGCCACAGGTTGCCGGCATCGACGGTCAGCAGCAGGTCGGCCACGATCTTGACGCCGGTTTTGGCGGTATAGGCATCGAACACCGGCTTGATCAGCTCGTCGATGCGCGAGGAGTACACCACCACTTCGTCCGCCGCTTGGGCGGTGCCGCCGAACAGGGTCAGGGCCAGAGCGGCCAGTAGGGGCTTGCGTGGCAACATGTGAAGCACTCCTCGGATCGTTTGAGAGGTGCAAATGGTAGTGAATCCCATTTTCTGGCTCATCTACCTAGCCGTTACCGGATGTTGCAGAGGGGGCCGCTTTCCGGCCCCGACAATCTCAAGCCTTGGCCAAATCCGGCAGGTCCCCACTCAAACCCAACGCCTGGCGCACAAATACCGCCTTGGCCTCTGGCATCTTCTCCACCAGCTTCAACCCACTATTTCGCAACCAACGCAACGGCAGCGGATCAGCCTGGAACAACCGCTCAAAACCTTCCATGGCCGCCATCAACGCCAGGTTGTGCGGCATGCGCCGCCGCTCGTAACGGCTCAACACCTTCACATCTGCCAGCCGTTCACCACGCTCGCAGGCATTGACCAGCACCTCTGCCAGCACCGCAGCATCCAGGAAGCCCAGGTTCACACCCTGCCCGGCCAGCGGGTGAATGGTGTGCGCGGCATCGCCGATCAACGCCAGGCCCTCATCCACATAGCGCTTGGCATGGCGCTGACGCAGCGGCACGCACACCCGTGGGTCGGCCTGCAACACGCCACCCAGCCGCCCCTCGAACGCCCGCTCAAGGGCCTGCAAGAAGGCCGCTTCATCCAGCGCCATCAACTGCTCGGCATGCTCCGGCGTGGTCGACCACACAATCGAGCACCAGTCCTGCTGGCCGTCGCGGCTCAACGGCAGGAAGGCCAATGGCCCCTCATCGGTAAAGCGCTGCCAGGCCGTGGCCTGGTGCCCGGCGCTGCAACGCACGCTGGTCACGATGGCATGGTGGAGGTAATCCCACTCGCGGGTTTCGCAGCCGGCCAGGCGTCGCACGGCCGAATTGGCGCCGTCGGCCGCGATCACCAGCGGCGCACGCAGCTGGCGGCCGTCAGCCAGGGTCAGCAGCCACTCATCGCCGGAGCGACGCAGCTGCTCCAGCCGGGCGTTGGGCAACAGGCCTATGTCACTGTCGTGCAGGCGCTCCAGCAGGCCGTCCTGCACCACCCGGTTCTCGACGATATGGCCGAGCACCTGTGCATGCACACTGGCGGCCGAGAAATGAATCTGCCCAGTGCCACTGCCGTCCCACACATGCATGTCGGAATACGGTGTGGCACGCCGTTGGGCAATGCCGTCCCAGGCGCCAAGGCGTTCGAGAATGCGCTGGCTGGCCGCCGAAAGCGCACTGACACGCGGCTCGAACGGGGCCTGGGCATCGAATGGCTTGACCGTGAGCGGCCCGCCATCGAGCAAGAGGATTTGCAGGCCACTGTGGCGCAATGCCAGGGCCAGGGCGCTGCCGACCATACCGGCACCGACAATCAACAGATCTGCG
>JADHEF010001632.1_pt1 | contig 12848 bp, 6 predicted proteins | sample 8952391 | NCBI WGS metagenome assembly JADHEF01 (sample SAMN16124439, study PRJNA663245) | bioreactor sludge metagenome | isolation source: sludge (nitrite) | place: India:Bengaluru | collected 2019-02-28
CAACCCTCGGCGGCTGCGCCACCTACGACTACGTCGGCAGCGATTCCCCCGGCGGGTACTACCGCGGGCAATCTCGGTCGACTTATCCGGGCTATTACGGCGGTTTCCCGGATGGCTACTACGATGGCTATTACGGCTATCCGGGCGGTTACTACATGCCCGGCTATTACTACGGCGGCGTCTACTACTACGGTGGCCATCGCTACTACCGCCCGCCACCGCATCGCCCGGACGGCGACCACGACGGCGGACACGACCGTCCGCCGCCCTCCGGCAACCCCGGCGGCAGTCGCATGCCTTCGCCGTGGCGCGATCTGAACCGCATTGGCGAGCACCAGCAGCATCGCAACGACGGTCCACCGCCGCGCGCGTATGGCCTGCCGCAGGGCCAGCCACCGCAACCGGCGATGCGCCCGCCGCAGCCATCCGGCGCACCGCCGGCCCGCAGCCAGCCTTCGCGACCGGCGATCCTGCCCGGCTTCCATCGTCCCAAGGAGCACCGGCAGGAGCCGTGAGCCGCGCCGGGCTTGCTTTTCGCCCGACGTTGCGGTCAACTTGCCCGGCCGTGACCGGCTGCGTCAGTTTTGGCCCAGATCGGATCATGTCAGTCCATGCCGATGTCCGGTGGGAAACTCTGGATCCCCCCTGTTCCGGCCCCTGCCGGATGTCGGCGCCCAGACGCACGGAAAGCCCGGCCCCGAGCCGGGCTTTCCGTTTGGGCTGGATCCCGGAAAGAAAAGGGCCGGGGAAAGAATGGGGCCGACGACCTTGCGATCGCCGACCCCCGTGCTCCCCCGCCACGCGCGCGGCCGGCCCCTGTTCCAATTCCGGCAACGCCCGATGGACGTGGCGCCGCGGCGGGTGCAATGGAGTTATCCGCACGAACCGTGCCAACTTTAGCCCGCCGCTTGCCCGGCGATAGAATCCCGCCGCAGCCACCTCCCGGACGCCGCCATGCCTTCCGCCCTCCGCCCCGATGATTTCCACCACCACGACGTCATCGTGATCGGCGGCGGCCACGCCGGCACCGAGGCCGCGCTGGCGGCCGCCCGCGCTGGCGCGCGCACCCTGCTGCTGACCCACAACATCGAAACCGTCGGCGCGATGAGCTGCAACCCGGCCATCGGCGGCATCGGCAAAGGCCATCTGGTCAAGGAGATCGACGCCTTGGGCGGAGCGATGGCGCATGCGGCCGACCACGCCGGCATCCAGTGGCGCACGCTCAACGCCAGCAAGGGCCCGGCGGTGCGCGCCACCCGCTGCCAGGCCGATCGCAACCTGTACCGGCTGGCGATCCGCCGCATCGTGGAGAACCAGCCCAACCTGACGATCTTCCAGGCCGCCTGCGACGATCTCGTCATCGAAGGCGATGCAGTGCGCGGAGCCGTCACCAACACCGGCCTGCGCTTCACCGCCGGAGCGGTGGTGCTGACCGCCGGCACCTTCCTGGCCGGCAAGATCCACATCGGCCAGACCCAGTACGCCGCCGGGCGCATGGGCGATGCGCCGGCCACCGCGCTGGCCGCGCGACTGCGCGAGCGCCCGTTCGCCATCGACCGGCTCAAGACCGGCACGCCGCCGCGCATCGACGGGCGCACGCTGGACTACGCGGCGATGGAGCGCCAGCCCGGCGACGACCCGCTGCCGGTGATGTCCTTCCTCGGCGACGTGGCCGAGCATCCGGCCCAGGTCAGCTGCTGGATCACCCGCACCACCGAGCGCACCCACCAGATCATCCGCGGCGCGCTGGACCGCAGCCCGCTGTACACCGGCCAGATCGAGGGCATCGGCCCGCGCTACTGCCCGTCCATCGAGGACAAGGTGGTGCGCTTCGCCGACAAGGACAGCCACCAGATCTTCGTCGAGCCCGAGGGGCTGGACACGGTGGAGATCTACCCCAACGGCATCTCCACCTCCCTGCCCTTCGACGTGCAGCTGGAGCTGGTGCGCAGCATCGTCGGCTTCGGCAATGCCCACATCACCCGCCCCGGCTACGCCATCGAGTACGACTTCTTCGACCCGCGCGGGCTGAAGGCCACGCTGGAGACCAAACAGGTGGCCGGGCTGTTCTTCGCCGGCCAGATCAACGGCACCACCGGCTACGAGGAAGCCGCCGCGCAGGGCCTGCTGGCCGGGCTCAACGCCGCCCGCCACGTGCAGGGCCGCGAAGGCTGGTGCCCGCGTCGCGACGAGGCCTACCTGGGCGTGCTGGTGGACGACCTGATCACCCACGGCACCACCGAGCCGTACCGCATGTTCACCAGCCGCGCCGAATACCGCTTGCAGCTGCGCGAGGACAACGCCGATGCGCGGCTGACCCCGGCCGGCCGCGCCCTGGGCCTGGTGGACGAGCGTCGCTGGGCCGCGTTCGAGGCCAAACGCGAGGCAGTGGAACGCGAGACCGCCCGCCTGCGCGCGCTGTGGGCCACCCCGGGCAACGCGCTCGGGCGCGAGGTGGAACAGGTGCTGGGCGTGGCCGTCAGCCGCGAAACCAACGTGCTGGACCTGATCAAGCGTCCGGAACTGGATTACGCCAAGCTGGCCTCGGTGCCCGGCATCGGCCCGGCGGTGGACGATGCCAGGGTGGCCGAGCAGGTGGAGATCGGCGTCAAGTACGCCGGCTACCTGGACCGCCAGCGCGAGGAAATCGAACGCCAGCGCCGCCACGAGGACACGGGCATTCCCGCCGGCTTCGACTACGCCTGCGTGCGCGGGCTGTCGGCCGAGGTGCAGCAGAAACTCGAACGGGTGCAGCCGCAGACCATCGGCCAGGCCCAGCGCATCCCCGGCATGACCCCGGCGGCGATCTCGCTGTTGCTGGTGCACCTGGAGCGCGCGCGACGCGCCAGCCGGGTGGCCTGAGCTGCCGCGCGGCGATGTCGGCACCTTGCTCGCCGCCACGGCAATCGTGTTGCCTCTGCCGTGCCGGAAGCCTGCCTGCATCGCACCGTCGCCGGCCACGCCACCCGACTTCATCCAGTCCGCCGCACTCCACCGGGCGCGGGCATGCCGGCACGCAACACCGCCTCGTTTCAGGGGCTTGCCGGGCGCGCGCGGGCGGCCGAGGAAACCGGTCGCCACCCCACCCAGGCGGCGGCATGGCGGTCTTCCACGTTCACTACGTGGTCCGATGTCGGCAGGGTCAACCCAGGCCTTGTCGCCGGCGCCCGACCGCAGGCACGGGTGCTCGCTCTCGCCCCGCATGGCCAACGGGGCGTTGCTGCCGCGCGACAACAGCACCGCGGCACGCGGACACGCTCCGGCTCGAAGCGGTACTGCTCGGCCGCGCGCCCGTCGCTGCATGCCGGATCGCCCGCCAGTGCCTGCGCCACGCAGGCATCGCGCACGGCCGGCGGCAACGCACCGCGGCCGTGACGAAATCCGATGCCGCCGCCTCCGCCGTGACACGCGCTCGCTCCGGCTCGGCGTTTTGCACGACGCCGGCAACCATGGCGCACCCGCGTCAGTGTCCGGCACCCGCCCCATTGGCGGCGGCCGGCTGCGCGTCGGCACCGCCGCCGAGCACTTCGTACAGCGTGACCCGGTTGCCGGCTTCCTCGGCCTGCAGGCCGATCAGGTCGCGCCGGGCCGCATACAGCGCGCGCTGCGCGTCCAGCACCTGCAGATAGCCGTCCACGCCGCTGCGATAGCGCGCGTTGGCCAGGGTGTATGCGCGCTGCGTCGCGGCCACCAGCGCCTGCTGCGCCGTCATCCGTTCGGCCAGATGGTCGCACTCGGCCAGTGCATCGGCCACGTCGGCGAATGCGCTCTGGATGGCCTTCTCGTACTGCGCAATGGAGACCTGCTTGCCGATCTTCGAGGCATCCAGCGAGGCCTTCAGCGCACCGGCGTGGAAGATCGGCGCCGTGATGCTGGGCACGAAACTCCACGTGCGGCTGCCGGCCGAGAACAGCGTGGACAGCGCATCGCTGCTGCGGCCGGTGCCGGCGGTAAGGCTCAGACTGGGGAAGAACGCCGCGCGGGCGGCACCGATGTCGGCATTGGCGGCCTTCAGCGCATGCTCGGCGGCCAGCACGTCAGGGCGTCGCAGCAGCACGGAAGCCGGCAAATCCGCCGGCAGCGGCGCCAGCGCGATGCCGGCATCGAAATCACCGGCACCGGGCAGCAACGCGACGTCCACCGGCGCGCCCACGACCAATTGCAGGGCATCGATGGCCTGCGCCAGCACGGTGGACTGGCGAGCGACATCCGCCCGTGCACTCTCCACGCTGGTCTGCACCTGGGCAAGGTCCAACCCGGACGCAATGCCGTCGTCATGCCGGTACGCGACCAGCTTGAGGGTTGCTTCCTGGCTTGCCAGCGTCTGCCGCGCCAATTCGAGCTGGCGCTGCGCATTGGCCACGGCCAGCCAGTCGCTGGCCACTTCGCCGACCAGGCTCAGGCGCACGCCGCGCTGGGTCTCGCCGGTGGCCAGCCAGGTTTCCAGTTGCTCACGCTTCAGGCTGCGCAGCCGGCCGAACAGGTCGATTTCCCAGCTGCTGGTGCCGATCTGGGCATCGTAGTTGCGGGTCACCTGGCTGTGCCCGGTTTCGCTGCCCGCATCGGAAACGCGTCCGCGGTCCAGCTGGCCGGTTGCGTCCACCGCCGGCAACAACGCCGCGCGCTGGATGCGGTACTGGGCGCGCGCCTTGTCGATGTCGAGCATCGCCACGCGCAGGTCGCGGTTGTTGTCCAGCGCCAGCGAGATCACCCGTTGCAACCTGGGGTCAATGAACACGTCCTGCCATGCCGGCATCGCCACCGGATCGGGCGCCGCCTGCGCGGACGTGGCGGCGTTGGCAAACCGCGCGGGCACCGGTGCGTCCGGCCGCGCGTAACGCGGCGCCAGCGTGCAACCGGACACCGCCGCAACGCAGCCCAGTGCAAGGGCAAGGCACGACAAACGATGCGGGCTCACGGCGTCACCTCGGCCAGGTCTTTCGATTCCGATGCGTCGTGCCGGCCGGCGCCGGCCATCCGCCGCACCAGCACGTAGAACAGCGGCACGAGGAACAGGCCGAAGGTGATCGACGCCAGCGTGCCGCCGGTGACGCCGGTACCGAGCGAATGCCGTGCCGCCGAACCGGCGCCGCTGCTGGTCACCAGCGGCAGCACGCCGAGCAGGAAGGCCAGCGAGGTCATCAGGATCGGCCGCAACCGCAGTTGCACGGCATGCAGCACGGCCTTGATCAAACCTTCGCCGCGCGCTTCCAGCTCGCGCGCGAACTCCACCACGAGGATCGCGTTCTTGGCCGACAGGCCCACCGTGGTCAGCAGTCCCACCTGGAAATACACGTCGTTGCCCAGTCCGCGCAGGTTCATCAGCAGCGCCGCGCCGAACACGCCCACCGGCACCACCAGCATCACCGCGAAAGGCACCGTCCAGCTTTCGTACAAAGCCGCCAGGCACAGGAACACGAACACCAGCGAGACCGCGTAGAGCAGCGGCGCTTGATTGCCTGACAGCTGCTCCTGATAGGCCATGTCCGACCACGAATGGCCGAAACCGTGCGGCAAGGTGTCGGCCAGTCTGGCGATCTCGTCCATCGCCGCGCCCGAGCTGATCCCCGGCGCCGCCTGGCCGGTGATCTCCATCGCGGCGACGCCGTCGTAGCGCTCCAGCGCGGCCGGCGCGCTGGTCCAGCTGCCGGTGGCGAAGGCCGACATCGGCACCATCTGGCCTGCGTCGTTGCGCACCGTCCAGCGATCCAGATCCTGCGGCTGCATGCGCGCGCCGGCATCGCCCTGGATGAAGACCTTCTTGATGCGACCCTTGTAGATGAAGTTGTTGACGAAGTCGCCGCCGAAGGCTTCGTCCAGCGTGTCGTTGATGTCGGCCGGGTCCACGCCCAGCGCGCGTGCCTTGTCGTCGTCGATGCTGAGTGAATACACCGGCGTGTCCTCCAGGCTGGCGTAGCGCACGTCCATCAGCTTGGGGTCGCGCGCGGCCAGCGCCAGCAGCTTCTGGCGTGCGGCCACCAGCGCGGCATGGCCGGCACCCGAAAAATCCTGCAGCTCGAAGGTGAAGCCGCTGGCGTCGCCGAGGCCGTTGATCGCCGGTGGTGAAGTGATGAACACCTGCGCGTCGGGGATGTCCTCGAGCTGCCTGGTCAAGCGCGCGGCAATGGCGTCGGCGCTGTCCTTGCGATCGTCCCAGTCCTTGAGCCGGATATAGGCCATGCCCACGTTCTGGCCGCTGCCGGTGACGCTGAAACCGGCCGAGGCCAGCACCGACTGGATCTGCGGGTCTTTCATCGCCACCCGGCTCAAACGGTCGGTTACCGCGCGGGTCTGCTCCAGCGTGGAGCCGGCCGGCAGCTTGATCAGCGCGTTGAGCATGCCCTGATCCTCGTCGGGCAGGAACGCACCGGGCAGGCGCCACAGCAACAGCGCCATCAGCGCCACGATCAGCGCATAGGCCGAAAGGCCCAGCGCGCGATGCCGCAACACCGATTCCACGCCGCGCCGGCTGCGTTCGGACAGGCGATGGAAACGGGTGTTGAACCAGATGAAGAACCAGCCGAGCACGCCGGTGGACGGGTTGGGATGATGGCCCTGCGGAATCGGCCGCAGGATCGTCGCGCACAAGGCCGGAGTGAGCGACATGGCGATCAACACCGACAGGATCATCGAAGCGGCGATGGTCACCGAGAACTGCCGGTAGATCACGCCGGTGACGCCGCTGAAGAACGCCATCGGCAGGAACACCGCCGTCAGCACCATGACGATGCCGACCAGTGCGCCGCTGATCTGGCCCATCGCCTTGATAGTGGCCTCCTTCGGCGGCAAACCCTCCTGGCCCATGATGCGTTCGACGTTCTCCACCACCACGATGGCGTCGTCCACCAGCAGGCCGATGGCCAGCACCATCGCGAACATGGTCAGCGTGTTGATCGAATACCCCAACGCGGCCAGCACGCCGAACGTGCCCATCAACACCACCGGCACGGCGATGGTGGGGATCAGCGTGGCGCGCCAGTTCTGCAGGAACAGGTACATCACCACCACCACCAGCGCGATGGCTTCGATCAGGGTGATCACCACTTCCTTGATCGACACCGTGACGAAGGGCGTGGTGCTGAAGGCGATGTGGTAGTTGTAACCGTGCGGCCAGTAGGCCTTGAGCTGCTGCAGGCGCGCGTCGATGGCCTTGGACACGGCCACGGCGTTGGCGCCGGAATTGAGCTCGATGCCGAGCGAAGCCGACGGCTTGCCGTCGAACGTGGTCACGCTGTCGTAGGTTTCCGGGCCCAGGCCTATCGTGGCCACGTCCGACAGATGCACGGCGCCGCCGGCCGCGTCGCTCTTGAGCACGATGCGGCCGAACTGCTCGGGCGTCTGCAGGCGGCTGCGCGCGGTGACCGTGGCGTCCAGCCGCTGCCCGCGCAAGGCCGGCTGGCCACCGATCTCGCCGGCCGACACGTCCGCGTTCTGCGCCTGCAGCGCGGTTTCGATGTCCGACGGCATAAGCGCGAACTTGCGCATCTTCTCAGGGTCCAGCCAGATGCGCATCGCGTATTCGGAGCCCATCGGCTGGATGTTGCCCACCCCGTTCACGCGGCTGATCTGGTCGTCGATGTTCGACTCCATGAAGTTGGCCACGTCGAAGTTGTCCATGCTGCTGTCGTCGGAGGTGAACGCGACGACTTCGAAGATCGAGCCGCTGGACTTGGTGATGGTCAGGCCGTTCTGTTGCACCGATTGCGGCAGCGTCGCCATCGCCGCCTGCAGCTGGTTCTGCACCTGCACCTGCGCCGCGTCCGGGTCGGTACCGGTGCGGAACACCAGGTTGACCTGCGCCGAACCGTCGGAGGCGCTGGTGGAGGTCATGTACAGCAGGTGGTCCAGGCTTTGCTGGGATTGCTCGATCACCTGGGTGACGGCGTTCTCCACCGTCTGCGCGGAGGCGCCGGTGTAGCTGGCGCGCACGGTGATGGTGGGCGGGGCGATGTCCGGGTAACGCTCCACCGGCAGGATCGCGATGGCCAGCAGGCCGGCCAGCACGATGACGATGGCGATCACCCACGCGAACACCGGGCGGTTGACGAAAAAGCGGGCCATGTCGGTCGCCTCAGTCGTTGCCGGCGGCAGCGGCCGGGTCGAGCTGGGCTTCGGTCACCGGATAGGGCCGCACCTTGGCGCCGACTGCGGCGTTGCTGGCGTTCACCACCAGCAGGCGCTCGCCGGGCTTGAGCCCCGCGGTCACCCGCCAGTCGTGACCGACCACGTCGCCGGTGGCGATCCGGCGTTCGACGACGGTGTCGCCGGGACCGAGCAGCTTGACCTCCGGCTCGCCCTTGGCATCGCGCGTGACCGCCTGCTGCGGCACGAGGATGGCCTGGTCGTCGTCGGCCAGCGGCAGCACCGCGCGCAGGTACATGCCCGGCAGCAGCAGGTGGTCGGGGTTGGGGATCACCGCGCGCAGGGTGACGTTGCCGGTGCCTGTATCCACCGAGGTGCCGGTGAATTCCAGCGTGCCCGGATGCGCATAGGCGCTGCCGTCTTCCAGCAGCACCTTGACCTGCGCCTTGCCGTCCACGGCCTTGATGCGGCCGTCGGCCAGCTGCTTGCGCAGCGCCAGCAGCTGCAGGCTGGACTGGCTGACATCCAGATAGATCGGGTCCAGCCGCTGGATCGTGGCCAGCGCCGCATCCTGCTGCGCGGTGACCAGTGCGCCGGCGGTCACGGCGGAGGTGCCGATCCGGCCGGCGATCGGCGCGAGGATGCGCGTGTAGCCCAGGTTGATGCGCGCCGATTCGAGCGCGGCCCGCGCCGACGTCACGGCGGCCTGATCCTGCTGCAACGTGGCCGACGCGTCGTCTGCGTCCTGCCGGCTGACCGCATCCACGCCCAGCAGCGTGCGGTAGCGCGAGGCCTTCAGACGGGCGGTGGTCAGCGCCGCCTCGGCTTGCGCGAGCTGGCCGCGCGCGGCATCCAGCGCCGCTTGGTACGGCGCCGGGTCGACCTGGTACAGCACCTGCCCGGCCGCCACCTGCTGGCCCTCGGTGAACAGGCGCTGGCGGACGATGCCGTCCACCTGCGGCCGCACTTCGGACACCTCGTAGGCCAACGCGCGGCCGGGCAAGGTCTGTTCGAGCGGCAGCGAGCGGGCCGTCAAGGTCAACGTGCCGACCTTGGGCACGGCAACCGCCGCAGACTTGTCCGCGGAACATCCGGCCAAGGCCAGAAACGGCAACAACGGGGCACAACGCAACAGGCGACGGGACGCGGAAAGGACGTCGGACATGACGGCACGGCAAGGCGGAGGGGATTCGGTCGGGCACGCTACCCGAGAATCATTTCGCAATGCAGCATGGCCATTGCGCGGATCTACCGCCAGTTCACCAATGTCGCAAATTTGTCGAAACCCGCCTCCGTCAGCGGCGCCAGGCCAGCACTAGCGCCAGCACGCCGAAGCCACCGGCCACCCAGGTCGATACCGGCATCGGCCCCCAGTACGGTGCGGCCATGTCGAACCAGCGCAGCAACACCGCCACGCCGAGCAGGCCGATGCCGGTCACCGACGCCACCACGCGCCGCTGCGCCCCGGCCAGCGTGCGTTCCAACCGGGCCAGTTCGGCCGAGCGCATCTCCAGCTGCTGGCGCCCGTCCACCTGCTGCTGCAGCCAGTCGTGCGGCATGTCCGGCGCCTGGGTGACGATGGCCGGCAGGCGGCGACGGAATTCGCGCGCCAGCCGGCGCGGGCTGTAACGCCGGCGCAGGATGCGTTCCAGCACCGGGTGCGCCACCGCCCAGATGTCCAAGTGCGGGTCGAGCAGGCGGCCCAACCCTTCCACGTTGAGCAAGGTCTTCTGCAACAAGATCAATTGCGGCTGCAGGGTGAGCTGGTACTTCTGCGCGGTACGGAACAGCTTGACCAGCACCTCGGCCAGCGAGATTTCGCTGAGCGGCCGGGTGAAGTACGGCTCGCACACCGCGCGCACCGCCGCCTCCAGCTCGTCGATGCGCACCGTGGCCGGCATCCACCCGGCCTGCACGTGCAGCTCGGCCACGCGCCGGTAGTCGCGGCGGAAGATCGCCATTAAATTTTCGGCGAGAATGTACTGGTCGCGGTCGGACAGCTGGCCGATGATGCCGAAATCCAGCGCGACGATGCGCGGTTCGCGCGCGCGCGCCGGGTCGTCGTCCACCCAGATGTTGCCGGCGTGGGCATCGGCGTGGAAGAAGTTGTCGCGGAACACCTGCGTGTAGAACACGCGCACGCTCTTGGCCGCCAGCGCCTTGCGGTCGATGCCGGCAGCGTCCAGCGCGGCGAGGTCGTCGGACGGGATGCCGCTGACCCGCTCCAGCGTCAGCGCACGCTGCGCGGTGTGGCTCCACACCACTTCGGGCACGTACAGGTCCGGCGAATTGTCCCAGAACCGGCGCAGCACGCTGGCGTTGGCTGCCTCGCGTTGCAGGTCCAGCTCGCCGGCGAGGGTGGCGGCGATCTCGGCCACCACTTCGCGCGGGCGGATCTTGTCGGCGCGCGGGTGCAGGCGTTGGACCATGCCGGCGGCGGCATCGAGCAGGGCGATGTCCGCGTCGATCTGTTGCTCGATGTCCGGGCGCAGCACCTTGACCACCACGTCGCGGCCGTCGGGCAGCACCGCCGCGTGCACCTGCGCGATCGAAGCCGAGGCCAGCGGCTGTGCGTCGAACACGGCATAGGCTTCGGCCAGCGGCCGGCCCAGCGCCTGCTCGACGATGCGCGCGGCCTGCGCGCCGTCGAAAGGCTTGACCTGATCCTGCAGCAGGGCCAGCTCGTCGGCGACGTCCGGCGGCACCAGGTCGCGGCGGGTGGACAGCACCTGGCCGAACTTGACGAAGATCGGCCCCAGCTCCTGCAAGGCCAGGCGCAGGCGCGCGCCGCGCGACAGCCCGACCACGTCGGCCGACGCCGCCGGCACGAACGCGCGCGCGGTGCGCACCCAGCCGGGGGGCACGCGGCCGGCGTCGAACAGATCGTCCAGCCGGTAGCGCAGCGCGACGCGGCCGATGCGCCAGGCCCGCAGCGCCGCCTTCATGCCGCACCCCGCAGGCGCTGCACGCGTGCGGCCAGCCGCTCGACGTCGTCGCGCAGGCCGTCCACGTCGTCGTGGAAGGTGGCCTGTTCGCCGCGCGGCACCACGTCGCCGGTTTCCTCGGTGACGAACTCGGCGCCGGTTTCGGCGAAATCGCGCGCGGCCTCGCGCAGTTTCAGCAGGCCGGCGCGCACCGCGTCGGCCACCTGCACGCCGGCCACGTCGCCGAAGGCACGCACGAAAGGCAGCTGCCAGTCCGGATCGAAACGTTTGGCCAGCGCCTGCAGGCGGCGCGCCAGCTCGGCATCGCCGGAAACGCGCACGCGTCCGGCCGGCGCCGCGTCGCCGCGCTGGCGGGCGACGAACGGCAACTGCCCGATCAACCCGGCCAGCGTGCCGCGCACGGAAAGGTCGGCCTCGACCCCCAGCACCGGCCCCACCTGCAGGTAGCCGCCGGCCACGCGCAATTGCAGCGCCAGTGGCGGCGCATCCACCTCCAGCACGAGGCGGCGGCCGTCCAGCGCGCGCAGCGCGTCGCGGGTGTCCGGGTCGAGTTCGAGCGCGCGGTTGAGCGCGGTTTCGAGCGCACGGCCGGCGAGCGGCCGCAGGGTGTCGAGAAAGGTGGCAGGCATGCCGGCATTCTACCCGTGCCGCTGCGGCCGCCCGCGTCGCGTGGCGCACGCGAAAGGTTCATGCTGTGCGCCCGTTTTCAGACAGTGCTGGAGCATCACGGATGGACAAGGCCCGGGTCGGGATCATCTTCGGCGGCAAGTCGGCCGAACACGAGGTATCGCTGCAGTCCGCGCGCAACGTGGTGGCCGCGCTGGACCGCGGCCGCTTCGAGCCGGTGCTGATCGGCGTGGACAAGCAGGGCCTGTGGCACCTGTGCGACGAAGCCGACTACCTGCTGCATGCCGACGACCCGGAGCGCATCGCGCTGAACACCGCCGGCCCGTTGCTGGCGGTGGTGCCCGGCGACGAAGCCGCGCCGTTGCGCCTGCTCGACGGCGGCGTGCCGCTGCCGGCGCTGGACGTGGCGTTCCCGGTGGTGCACGGCACCCTTGGCGAGGACGGCGCGCTGCAAGGCCTGCTGCGCATCGCCGGGCTGGCCTGCGTCGGCTCCGGCGTGCTCGGCTCGGCCGCGGCAATGGACAAGGACGCCACCAAGCGCCTGCTGCGCGATGCCGGACTGGCGGTGGCGCCGTTCGCCTGCGTGCAGGTCGGCGACGACGTGGACGGCGATGCGCTGCTCGCGCGGCTCGGCCTGCCGCTGTTCGTCAAACCGGCCAACCAGGGCTCGTCGGTGGGCGTGAGCAAGGTGCGCGACCGCGCCGGGCTCGATGCCGCACTGGCGCTGGCCTTCGAGTACGACCGCAAGGTGCTGGTGGAATCGGCCATCGTCGGCCGCGAGGTTGAATGCGCCGTGCTCGGCAACGAGCGCCCGCAGGCCAGCACCGTCGGCGAGGTGGTGCTGCACGACGAGTTCTATTCCTACGAGACCAAGTACATCAGCGCGCACGGCGCCGAGGTGGTGGTGCCGGCGGTGATCGCCGATGCCGAGCGCGAGCGCGTCCGCGCCGTGGCACTGCAGGCCTACCGCGCGCTTGACTGCGCCGGGCTGGCGCGGGTGGACGTGTTCCTGCAGGTCGACGGGCAGGTGGTGGTCAACGAGGTCAACACGCTGCCCGGTTTCACCCGCATCAGCATGTACCCCAAACTGTGGCAGGCCAGCGGGCTGGGCTACGGCGAGCTGGTCACGCGCCTGATCGAGCTGGCGCTGGAGCGCCACGTGACCGAAGCGGCGTTCAAGTCCGGCCGCGCGTG
>JADHEF010001633.1_pt1 | contig 12832 bp, 8 predicted proteins | sample 8952391 | NCBI WGS metagenome assembly JADHEF01 (sample SAMN16124439, study PRJNA663245) | bioreactor sludge metagenome | isolation source: sludge (nitrite) | place: India:Bengaluru | collected 2019-02-28
TATATGGAATACCAAGAGTTTCCGACATAAGAAATGCGGCCGCTCCCATAATTGGAGGCATAAGCTGTCCTCCTGTCGAGGCAGAAGCCTCAACAGCTGCTGCGAATTCAGGTTTATAACCCAGTTTCTTCATCATCGGAATTGTAAAACTTCCGGAACCTACAGTATTGGAAACCGAACTGCCGGAAATGGTACCAAGCATCGCAGATGTAATGATAGCAACCTTGGCAGGGCCTCCGGCAGCAAATCCTGCAATCGCGTTTGCGATATCAATAAAAAACTTTGCTATTCCTGTTTTATCAAGAAAAGCCCCGAAAAGAATAAAAAGAAAAATAAACGTGGCGCTTACCCCGAGAGGAACACCGATTATCCCTTCCGTTGTATAAAAAAGATGCCCGACAACCCGCTTCAATGAATAGCCCCTGTGGTTGAGGAAACCTGGCATATAAGGCCCCAGAAAGGCATAGGTGATAAATACCACTGCAATAATCACAATCGGCCAGCCCACAACACGCCTGCATGCTTCCAGTACAAGGATTATGCCTATGGCGCCTGTAATAATATCCTGAAGATTGAACGCCCCTGCCCTTTCAACAAGAGCCTCATAGTTAAGGGTGATATATAATGCTGTATAAGAGGCAAGTATGGAAATGGCAATATCGTACCAGGGAATGGTATTCTGCCTTGAAGATTTCAGAAAGGGATACAGGAGAAAAACAAGCAGCAGGACAAACGAAAGATGAAGCGATCTCTGCATCTGCGCAGGCAAAAGGCCGAATGAAGCTGTCCAGAGCTGAAAAACCGAAAATGATATTGCGATAACCGAGACAATCAGATGGAAACGGCCTGTCAGTTTGCGATAGCCCGACTCCTTGTCCACTTTTACCAGAATATCACTTATATCCAGCGGCTCCCCTTTTTTATTTTCCACTTTTAGTTCACCCATGAAGAGCTCCTTTCCTGAAATAATTAAAAACAAGTTCTGCCGCAGATAATCTGTCAGCCCTGAATCTCAGACTTGTCTGCGCAGGAGCGATATCAATCAGCTTTATATCGCTTTCAGGCAATATAAGGTGATGATCAGCCACAGTCCCTACAAAAACAACAAGATCATCAATTTTCCTGTTAATACCGGAATAATTGATCTCATCCTTCTCAATTGAAAAAAAACCAGTTCCTTCAGGAGAAGATGCGACACCAGCCCCGAAAGAAGAGAAACGGCTGGATACAAGAAAAACTGTACCATCCTCATCGATTGTAAAAAAATCGGTTATTTTACTTTTATTCACAGAATGAATATATGATATACCGAAACCCATCTTCGGCCCGCAGCCTGCTGAATAAAGTATTGTGCCGCTTTCGGCATTTTCAACAACAAGCTGCTTTTTTACCGGATAAAAAAAAAAGAACACCAGCATTACTGCCGGAACTATCATAAATACCCTGGAAAATAAACCGGGGAGCTGCCTGCCCCCTGACATTAATAAAACACTGTCAGGAAACAGACCCCGTATACGGGTGAACATCCCCGGCCTGGATAAATTATTCACAGTATTATTTAATTAAACCCATTTCCTTGTAATACTTTGCAGCTCCTGCGTGGAACGGTACTGAAACACCCATTACTGCATCCTGAAGTACAAGGTCATTTCCTTTGGCATGGGCCTGGGCAAGTTCAGCCTGTTTCTCAAAAAGTGTCTTTGTGATATTATAGACAACATTTTCTGAAAGGCTGTTGTTTGCAATAAGGGTAGCTTTAACTGCAACAGTTGCAGCATCCTGCTCCATTCCATTATAAATATCCTTGCTTATTGTGAATTCAGTGTAAAATTTATATTTTTCCATAAGCTTCTGTTTTGCATCAGCATCGATGGAAATAAGCTTTACACCGCCTATTGTCGCAATTTCCTGTATAGCCGCGTTCGGGATACCTGCTGTAACAAAAAACCCTTCAATCTGCTTGTCTTTGAGTGCAGCGCCTGATTCCTTGAAAGAAAGCCTTCTTGCGTTAAGGTCTTCAAAGGTAAGCCCGTAAGCTTCCAGTATCTGTTTTGCGTTAGCCTCAACTCCGCTTCCGGCATCTCCAACAGATATGGTTTTTCCTTTCATGTCTGCAACAGAATTGATCTTGCTGTCTTTTGCAACAACAATCTGGATTATTTCAGGATAAAGCGTCGCAACAGTTGAAAATGTTTCTATTTTTTCACCGTCAAACAGTTCTACGCCGTTCATTGCATAATCCATAACATCATTCTGGACAATTGCGAGTTCAGCCTCTGCCTTGCCTACAAGTCTGATGTTTTCCTTTGATGCGCCTGTTGACTGGGCTGTAACATTCATTCCCTTGATATTTGTGTTCCATATCTGGGCCATGGCGCCGCCAAACGGATAATATGTGCCTGATGTTCCGCCTGTTGCCAGAATCAGATTCGCATTTTCAACAGCAGCTTCCTTTTTTGCGCAGCCTGTAAAAAAGCCTGCAATAAGAACAACAGCAATCAATACTAAAACTATAGATTTCTTCATGATTATTAGAATTCCTCCTTTTTGTTATCTAAAACATCTTTAATAAAGTGTTATCACGAAAATTTGTTATAATCAAGAATATATTCATTATATTCCCTCATACTGCATAATTATACCATACAAGTGTAATAATATTCCATGTTTCTGCTAACGGGAACGAAGGGCATGGACAGCCAGGCAGTAATGAAAGATCGCTTGTATAATAATGCGAAAAGGGGTAAACAGCAAAACATGTCAGGACCCGCCGGAAGGAGAAAGCCGTGAAACACTTTTCAGCCGATGATGAGGAAAACACTGCAATACTATGCGGGCTGCTAAATCAGCTGTTTCCGGCAATAATCAGGGATTTAAAGTATTAAAACAAATATTTACCACCCCATATTTGATATTTTACGCAAAAATATTCCGTCAATTATCAATTACCGGCAGTTGTTAATATCATGATTTCAGGTTATTATGTAAATATGCATGGTTTTCATATATATTTATGTGGGCAGCTTAGTGAGAACACCAGCGCAATACTTGTCAACTATTGTCATTAAGGTAGTTTCAAACTATAATAATGGCGAAAATATTCTTTAAAGATGAGGATAAAATAATGGCAGAAAAGAAAAAGGTTACTATCGACGGTAATGCCGCCGCGGCTCATGTCGCCTACGCATTCAGCGAAGTAGCAGCAATCTATCCTATTACTCCCTCTTCCACAATGGGTGAGTATGCAGATGCTTGGTCATCTGCGGGAAGAAAAAACGTATTTGGAAAAACTGTTGATGTAATTGAAATGCAGTCAGAAGCGGGAGCGGCCGGAGCAGTACACGGTTCACTTTCGGGAGGATCTCTGACTACAACTTTCACAGCGTCGCAGGGACTCCTTCTTATGATCCCCAATATGCATAAAATTGCAGGTGAAATGATCCCTACGGTTTTCCATGTTTCAGCAAGATCACTGGCGGCTCAGTCCCTTTCAATCTTCGGTGATCATTCTGACGTAATGTCGGTAAGGAATACCGGATGGGCCCTCATGTCGGCCTCTTCAATCCAGGAAACTATGGATCTTGCAGTTGTATCACACCTTGCAACACTCAAAGGGCAGGTTCCGTTCCTTAACTTTTTTGACGGTTTCAGGACATCACATGAAATCCAGAAAGTTGATGAAATATCCTATGACACAATCAAGGAACTTATTGAACCGGAATACATAGAAAGATTCAGGGCAAGAGGTCTCAGACCGGACAAACCAGTCCTTAAAGTAGGGGCGCAGAACCCTGACGTTTACTTTCAGGGACGGGAAACAGTCAATAAATACTATGACGCACTCCCAGAGATTGTACAGTCATATATGGATAAAGTCGCCAAAGTAATAGGCAGGAAATATCACCTGTTTGACTATGTCGGAGCAAAAGACGCGGAAAAAGTCATTATCGCAATGGGTTCAGCCTGCGATACTATCGAACTTGTTGTAAACTATCTTCTCGCGAAAGGCGAAAAGGTCGGCCTCCTCAAAGTAAGGCTTTACAGGCCTTTCTCTGTAAAAGCGTTTATCAGCGCAATCCCTGCTTCCTGCAAAAAAATAGCAGTCCTTGACAGGACAAAGGAACCAGGCTCAATCGGAGAACCACTTTTTACAGATGTAGCAACAGCACTTTACGGAAAAAACATAAAGATAATCGGCGGAAGGTACGGCCTCTCAAGCAAGGAATTCACACCATCAATGGCAAAGGCTGTTTATGATCACCTTGATGGAAAAGCTTTCCATAATTTTACAGTCGGTATAAATGATGATGTTACAAACCTTTCAATACCTGTAAAAGACAAGATTGACGTAGCTCCGAAAGATGTTATCAACTGTATATTCTGGGGATACGGATCAGATGGAACTGTCGGGGCAAACAAGAACTCAATCAAGATCATCGGTGAAAACACTGACATGAATGCCCAGGCATACTTTGTTTATGACTCAAAAAAATCCGGTGGTGTAACAACTTCTTACCTAAGATTTGGCAAGAGTTCAGTGAACATGCCCTTCCTTATTGACTACGCTGATTTCATCGCATGCCATAACCCGGCATATATCGGAAGATACGACATGCTGAGCGCCATCAAACAGGGAGGAACATTCCTTCTTAACTCAGAATTTGACAGCGCTGTTGTTTTTGAGCATCTCTCCAAAGAAGAGCAGAAGATAATTATGGATAAAAAAGTAAAATTCTATAATATCAATGCACTTAAAATCGCTGAAGAATCAGGCCTTGGCGGAAAAATCAACACAGTAATGCAGGCTGCTTTCTTCAAGATTTCGGGAATTCTCCCTGAGGATGAGGCTATCAAGCTTATTAAAAACTCGATCAAAAAATCTTTCAGCAAGAAGGGTGAAGATATTGTAAAAATGAACTGGGACTGCGTTGATAAGACATCAGCAGCGCTAAAGGAAGTAAAGGTTCCCTCTTCAATTACAAAATCATACATGCCTCCCAAACTGATCGGCGACAATGAATCAGAGTTTGCAAAAAATATTATTGAACCGATCATGCACCAGAAAGGCGATGATATACCGGTATCGGCAATGTCTTTTGACGGGATTATCCCGACAGCGACAACACGACTTGAAAAAAGGGGAATTGCCCCAAGGGTTCCGAAATGGGTATCAGACAACTGTATACAGTGTAACCAGTGCGTAATGGCATGCCCCCACGCAGTTATCAGGGCAAAGCAGATAGCGCCTGCCGACCTGAAAAACAAACCGGAAGGGTTCAGCACTATTGCATCAAACACAAAGAACGAGAGAAACCTTGAATACAGAATTCAGGTTTATATCGAAGACTGCACAGGATGCGGTGTCTGTGTTGATGTCTGCCCTGGCAAAAAACAGGCCAAGGCACTTGAATTCAGCACACTTGAAGTCGAGAGAAAGGAAAACATGGCAAAATGCGCGGAATTTTTTGATAAACTTCCGAATAATGTCATGGATGGAACTGCAGAATCAAATGTAAAGGGAATCGGTTTCAAAAAACCGCTCTTTGAATTCTCCGGCGCATGCGCAGGCTGCGGTGAAACTCCTTATGTAAAGCTTGTAACACAGCTATTTGGCGAAAACATGATTATCGCCAACGCGACAGGATGTTCTTCAATTTACGGCGGAACATTCCCGACAATACCCTACTGCAAGGCTGACAATGGCAGAGGCCCGGCATGGGGCAACTCACTCTTCGAGGACAACGCGGAATACGGTTTTGGAATGAGGCTTGCGGTTGATAACAACAGGGCGCTTCTTAAACAGAAAGTCGAAAACCTGCTGAAGTCAGGAACAACTCCTGAACTCACAGCATTGCTGAAAAAGGCCCTTGAGAACTGGACCAAAAAGGACAGCGAAGCTATTGCGATGCAGGATAAAATAGGGACACTGCTTGAACCTGCATTAAAAGCTGCCTCAGGGGATTCAAAAGAAGATCTCAGGAAAATCATCGAACTCAAGGAATATTTTACAGACAAGAGCGTCTGGATATTCGGCGGTGACGGATGGGCCTATGACATAGGGTATGGCGGTCTTGACCATGTTGTTGCATCAGGAAAAAATGTAAATATTCTTGTTCTTGATACAGAAGTTTACTCCAATACTGGTGGACAGGCATCAAAATCCACTCCTATAGGAGCAGTTGCCAACTTTGCCAACGCAGGAATGAGACTTGCCAAGAAAAACCTTGGTTTCATGTGCATGAGCTACGGATATGTCTATGTTGCATCAGTTTCGATGGGGGCCAACAGGGCACAGGTTATAAAGGCATTTATGGAAGCCGAGGCCTACAACGGTCCATCAATAGTTATTGCATACGCACCATGTATCGCACATGGTATCGACATGGCGAAAACACAGACTGAAGAAAAACGGGCTGTTGATTGCGGATACTGGCCGCTCTACAGGTATAATCCGGAACTTGAAAAGGGAAGCAGGTTTATATGGGAAACAAAAGAACCCAAGGAAAGCTTCCAGGATTTTATCAGAAGTGAAAGAAGATATACCGCGCTTTTCAAGACCGCGCCTGATGAAGCAGAAAAGCTTTTTGCTGAAGCAGAGGTTGATGCTAAGAGAAGAATGGATTTCTTCAAAAATCTGGGCGGACTGCTTTAAGATATTCTGTAATATAAGCAGAATTAACCAAGGCATAAAGATTTTTATCTTTATGCCTTTTTTTGTCTGTATCAAATATTTTTTGGTTCGGTATACATTTTTTTAATCAATTTCTAACCATTTACTAACCTATAAATAGCCCATGCTCATCCTTTTTCTATTGACGATTACCATTGGTAATTATTATATTATATATGGAAAATAGAGGAGGAAGATATGGGAATAATAGCAATCCTTTTAACAGTAGCGGCTTTTGTTCTTGCTCTGGTTCATGATGCAAATACCATTTCAAATAGCGTAAATTAGTACATTATGTTTGCATTATGAGTATTGGAAGCCCTGTCCCGGTCAACACCGCTGGACAGGGTTTTTTATTATTTTGAGCAGTAGAGGAGTTGAAAAAAAGTATTTCGGAATATGGTCATTAAGATATTTATCTTAATTTATGAATAAATTTCTGCATTATTATGTAGTGTTCTCCGGAATTTTTGATATAAAAAGGAAAAACAGCGTAACTCCTCCCAGAATGAACATTGCCGAGTTTAATGATTTATCAGCTATAAACCCAATTAGCGGGTAAAGAAAAAACTGAATAATTCTTTCAAGCATTGAAACACCGGATAAAACAGTTGCCCTGTTTCTGCTCTCAATCAGATGATTCATCAAATCAGAAAGAAGCGGGGCCCTGAACTGTTTTAGCCCCGTAATCAGAAAAATTGAGGGCAGAGATATAAATGGTGAAAACGTAAACCCCAGCAGGATAAAAAGCATCCCCGGAAGTAAAGCTGAAATAAAAAGAAGCTTTTTTGTTCCCAGCCTTTTATCAAACCATGGAATATTTATTAAAAGGATTAACCCGAAAAGATTAAATCCTGCACCTATAAAACCATTAAGTTCTACCCGCAACCCTGCAAGTCCGGTTATTTTCTGATAAAACCAGTAAATATAAAATGTTGTTGATGAGATAAGGGCAAAATTAAAGCTGTAAAGCTTCATATCAGAATGCCTGAAGATAAACAGAAACCCTCTTACTCCTTCTTTTAATGGGTGACTGATCTTTTCGTGTCTCTGCGGTTCTTTTACAAGAAGAACAACACCTCCTGCAAGAAGGAAGGATATTCCAGAGAGGATAAATGTCAGTGGCAGACCGCCCGGATATGTAATTACAGTGTTTCCTGCAAGCAGAGAACCAATGGGAAACGAGAGAAGTATTCCGGCAGTACCAAAAGCGTCTGAACGGGAAAAATAATGCTTTGCATCGTTTCCCTCACCATACTGGAGAAGAATATCAAAAAGGATTGCCCTGTCTGCTCCGGAAATAAGAGTCATTCCTGTTGCACAAAGAAAGTTACCAAAAAAGAAAACAGCGTAACTGTTGAAAATTCCAAAAAACAGAAACCCGCAACCTGCAATCACACCTCCTGCGACAAGTGATACCTTTCTCCCAAATCTGTCAGCTATAACCCCTGTTGGTATTTCAAGCAATACAACAAAAAGAACAAACGCAGCTTCCAGTATAAAAGCGCGGGTATAATCCAGGCAGGCCCAGTCAAGATAAAAAAGTATTGCTACTGAACCAAAGAAGAGAAGATTTGTAAATGCTTTAAATACATAGAGGGTATAAATGCTTTTCCTGAATATTGAATCATCCATTCCAGACTCCGGCAGTTGTCATTTTCAATAAAGCGTTGGTTTATTGCATTATCCTCTATTGCAGGAAGTTTCTCAAGAATCCAATCCTGGTTACGGACTGGATTCTTGTATTTAAAGTACTGCAATAAAAACTAAAAATGAGTCTGAGTCTGTATTTTAACCCTGCACTTCATTAATCCTACACAGTAAAATATCAGTATTATCTTCTGCTTTTCCGTGTAGCTACATCAAAAACTACGGCTGCCACAAGCACGGCGCCCCTGATCACATACTGCAGTGAGATATCAACACCCATTAGATTCATGCCATTCATCAAAGACATATATACAAGAGCTCCTATCAATGAACCTGTTATTTTTCCGATTCCGCCCCCCGCTGAAACACCGCCGATATATGCCGCAGCTATTGCATCAAGTTCAAACAGTGTTCCTGCGGTAGGGGTTGCAGACTGAAGGCGGGATGCAAAAAGAATACCGGAAACACCGCAAAGCATCCCCATTGACCCGAATACAATGAATGTAATTTTTTTTACACTTATACCAGACAACTCCGCAGCTTCGGGATTACCACCCACGGCATATATATGTCTTCCCAGGACTGTCTGCCTTGTTATATAGTCATAAATTATAACTACCGCAAGTACTATTACAACAGTCCACGATAGTCCGTTATAACCCGCAAGTATCCATGTAATTATACTCAGTATTATTGAAATAAAAACAAGTTTGACAATAAAAAGATCTGTGGGAAGAACACTGAAACTATATTTCTGCATGTTTTTTCTTGCGCGTATATCATGAAGAATAAACCATAATATAAAAAGGACACCCAGCAGCAAAGTGAGTTTATGAAGCCCGGGGAGAAAAGTTGCATCCTCAGACATTATATCAGGAATAAAGCCGTTGCCAATCGCGTTAAAAGTATCACTTGGGATAATTATTGTACCGGTTTTTGATGTTAAAAGAAGAAGCACTCCGCGATATATAAGCCATCCGGCAAGAGATGCGACAAATGATGGTATCCCCAGCTTTGCGACTGGGAAAGCTGTTATAAGCCCTGCTATTGTGCCAAGTATCAAAACGAGTAAGATGACTAAAAAAACCGGCAAATTCCACGAAACAATTGCTATGGCTGCAACTGCTCCAAGAAAGCCAGCCAGAAAGCCAACAGATAAATCAATGTGCCGTATGACAATTACAAGAGTCATCCCTACAGCCAGAACAGCTATATAGCCAGTCTGATCCAGCAGGTTGGCTATATTTCTTGATGAAATGAATATGCCGTTTGTTGCAAGGGAAAAAATTGACATAATAATAAACAGCGCAATATACATCCCGTATTCGCGGATATTTTGTTTTATGATAACCTTAAAATCATTCAAGATCATATCTGCTCCTCTTATTAGCTTGTCGCCATCTGCATAATTTTTTCCTGAGTTGCGTCTGCTACCGGTATTTCTCCTGTTATTCTTCCATTAGACACAACATATATCCTGTCGCTCATTCCTAGAATCTCCGAAAGTTCTGAAGAAATCATTATTATGCTCATTCCCTTTTCTACAAGTTGGTTCATTAAAGTATATATTTCGTACTTGGCACCGACATCTATACCTCGTGTCGGTTCATCAAGAATCATAACATCAGGCTTTACAAAGAGCCATTTGGCAACAGAAACTTTCTGTTGATTGCCTCCGCTCAGATTAATGACCGTCTGCTCAATGCTAGGAGTTTTAATGCTTAACGCATCCTTGTACTCATTAGCAATCTTTACTTCAGTATTTTTATCAAGAATTCCCCTCCTGGAGATTTCCCTGAGATTAGCCAGTGTGATATTCTGCTTGACATCCTGAATCAGGATCAGTCCGTTGCCTTTCCTGTCTTCACTTGCATATGCTATACCGCTTATTATTGCATTACGTGTATGAGGCAGATGGCTCGGCTTATTATTTATAAGGAGTTCCCCATCTATAATATAACCGTCAGGATTTCCAAATATACTTTTTGCAAGTTCTGTTCGTCCTGAGCCCATCAATCCGGCAAATCCGATTATTTCACCTTTCCTTAATTTAAAGTTTATATCCCGGAGAACAATTCTTCCAATTCTTGAATCATAGGCACTCCAGTTCTTTAATTCCAGAACTGTTTCATCAAAAACCATGTGCTTTCGTTTCGGGAATACCTCACTGATTTCACGGCCTACCATATGTTTAATCAGCGTGTTTTCATTTACTTCATCGCATTGAGCGTCCAGTGTGCATACTGTCTGTCCATCGCGAAGAATTGTTACCTTGTCGGCAATTCTGATAACCTCTTTAAGCTTGTGTGTAATGAGCACACATGTTACACCATTCATCTTCAGATGCCTTATAAGGTCAAGGAGATTATCACAATCATCTTCATTCAGAGCGGCTGTAGGTTCATCAAGTATAAGCAGTTTCACATCTTTACACAGCGCTTTCGCTATTTCCACAAGCTGCTGCTTACCCACACCCAGATCCTTTATTTTAAGTGACGGATTTACATCAAGACGTACTTTTTTAAGCATCTCGCTTGCTTTTTTTATAGTTTCATTCCAGTCAATTGAAAAGCCCTTACGTATCTCATTACCCAGAAAAATATTCTCGAAAACAGTCATTTCAGGAACCAGAGCCAGTTCCTGGTAAATTATCGCTATACCTGCCTTTTCACTGTCAGCAATACCGCTGAATTTCTGTACATTTCCCGAAAAAATAATTTCACCGCTATATGAACCATGCGGATGCACACCGCTCAGAACCTTCATGAGTGTTGACTTTCCTGCGCCGTTTTCTCCTACAAGGCAGTGGATATCACCTTTCTGAACGCTGAATGTTACATCGCTTAAAGCTTTTACTCCTGGAAATGTCTTGGTAATTTTTCTCATCTCAAGAATCGGTGTATTCATTTATTGGTCCTCCGCTTACACAAGGCAGGACAGTATACAGTTTTTTATGTGCACACCGTCCCGCTTTTCGTGAGTTTTATAGACCTGTAAAAGTGTTTGCCGGATAATACCCTGAATCAATAATAGCAGCCTTAACATTCTCTTTTGTTACTGTAATAATAGCTGTTGGTTTCGCAGGTACTTCAACTTTTCCATTATTATATGTAGTTGTCTTGGCAGGAACACTTCCCTTGAGATATGCCATTGCAGCGGCAATAGCATCGCTTACAAGTGTTCGTACATCCTTAAGAACTGTCATGGACTGTTTACCGTCTATAATGTACTGTACAGACGGTATTTCCGCATCCTGACCAGTAATATAATACATCGTAACATCCTTGTCTTTTGCGAAAGTATCAGCTATTGACCGCGCTGTCCCGTCATTTGGCGCGCAGATATAAACTTTACCTTTCATCTCTTTTGTAGCAGATGTCAGATTTGCTTCAGCCTTGCTTATTGCGTCACTGAAATTCCAGTTTGTTGTTACCTGACCAATTATGCTAGCCTGTTCATCCCGAGTCAAATTAGATTTTTTTGATAGCCCAACTGCCTTGCTTGAGTTTCTGACTATAAAGGTTCCATCAGCAATCTTTGGCTGAAGAACACTCCATGCTCCCTGGAAAAATAGAAATGCATTGTTATCAGAGGCAGCCCCTGCATATAGATAAAGATTATTTCCCTTACCTGATGCCTTGCTTACAAGATAGTTTCCCCATGCAGCACCTACCTGTACTGAGTCAAAGGTTACATAATAATCAACAGAGGCAGTATCCCTTATCATTCTGTCATATGATATAACCTTTACACCAGCCTTCTTTGCAGCATTTGCCGCTGCAGCTGCCGCAGTTCCATCATGAGGGCAAATTATGAGAATTTTTATGCCCTTAGTGATTAAAGTCTCTACATTTGCCTTTTCTTTGGCTGAATCACCCTGGCTGAAAACTACTTCGGCAGTTACTCCCGCGGTTTTTAGCGCGCTAAGAAACCGGGTCTCATCCTGAATCCAGCGGGGTTCATCCTTTGTCGGAAGTACTATACCTACCTGTACCTGAGCAAACAGAGAACCAGCCGTTACTATCATTAATATCAATGACACAAGAAATAGAGCACGTTTTATACGTTACCCTCCTCCTTTTAAATAATACGGCATAAATGTCGTATGTCTTGTTATACATTAATAATAGTTGATGATATTTATGGGTGCAAGATTTTTATTGCATATAAAGCATTTTTCCATTGACATTTATGCAATTTATTTGAGAAAAAACACGAAATAAATAATTAATTATTATAAACTGGTATATAACACAAAGAATATTATTGAGGATTAATTCAGGCGCATGTTTTCATCTATTTATAATACATTTGTCTGGGCCCTTACATGCGATTCACGAATATACATTCTTCTGAGGGCTATCACTGCTGCGATTCTTTCATGTATTGTGAAAATGCGTCAAGATCCAAACAACATCCAGCACCTTGAAAGATATGCGGTTATAATTGTACAGCGTACACTGGATTAATAAAAAGCCTGGCTTCCGCCCCTTCCGCTTCACTACAGGGGTA
>JADHEF010001634.1_pt1 | contig 12831 bp, 10 predicted proteins | sample 8952391 | NCBI WGS metagenome assembly JADHEF01 (sample SAMN16124439, study PRJNA663245) | bioreactor sludge metagenome | isolation source: sludge (nitrite) | place: India:Bengaluru | collected 2019-02-28
TGTAAGCGTGGAGCAAATCAATGACTGAAATTCAACAAACAAACATTGCTGTGGCTAACTTCATCATTGGTGAGTTGCACAAGGACAAGCCTTTTAATTTGGTTTTGGATGCAGGTGAAACGGGTGCTTTGTACCATATTGCGAGTCAGTCACATCACTTGCACAGTAACTTCGTGCGGAAACTGGAAGCAACCTTAAGACAGCGCGTAAATAATGGTACTGGTGTGATTCTTGATGTTGGTAGTGATGCGGATTTGTATTATCACGTGCTGAGTAGCTACATCGCAAAGCATGACAAGTTTGGAGTGGTTGAGAGTTTGGGAGAAGTGTCGTGAAAGCGAATGATTGCATCAAAAAGTTTGGTTTGGATTTGGCAAAACTCGATGTGCGAGCGTTTGAAAGTGGGTTTATAAAACGTGAGGATATTGTAGAGCATTATGGGTTTGACATTTTGGACGACCTAAAACGCCTTGTTGAAAGTCATGAGTTGGTTGAATGGCATGGCGGTCTGAAATATGCAAAAAGCTATTTCGAGCGCAATTCAAAGGAATATCCAAATGCAAAGGGATGGGATAAGTTGGCAGAAGCCATCGCAGACGTGGAAAGTTGTATGGAGGTGAAAAGTGAAAATTAAGCTAAATGAAATGTCGCAGCAAGATAAAGATATGCGTTTAGATCGCTTCCTTGCTGCATCAGATCAACAATTGTTTCCGCAGGAAGATGTGGCAATTTACCTCTCCTGCTCCATCCATACCTTACAGCGCTTGCGTTGTGTAGGTGGTGGAATCCCTTACACCAAGGTAGGCCGATGTGTTACCTACAAGAAGTCAGATGTGCTGGCTTACCAAGAGCGACAGACAGTAATGAATACAGCCCAACTTGCCTCTTAATCGAAGCAGTTGAGCTTACCTTGATACACGGCTTCAATGTCATTCATTGCAAGCCGTAATTTTTTGAGTGATACCTGCACATAACCACCAGTCACATCATTTTTAGCACCAGATCTATGGTTGAGTAATCGCTTAATCGTATATGGACCATAGTCTAAATTATTGCAGATTGTCGCAAAGGTTCGGCGTAAATCATGCAGTGAGATTTCAATACCAGTCTGCTCCCCTATTGTCTTTAACATGCCCTGAGCACCTGATATGTGTTTTGCTTCAGTGGACATATTGGAACCCGGAAAGACATACTCATTACTTTTTAATTCATATCGCTGTTTGATAATTTCAAATAAATGGTCGCCCATTGGCAGTAAGTGATCGTCACCGTTCTTTGGGTCCTTAAATACAAATAAACCCTTCTCGATGTCTACATTCTCCCACTTTAGGGCTTGAGCTTCATTTCTACGACACCCGGTATACATGATGAATAGCACAAGGTCGCGTGTAGCATTCTTAGAGGCATCTTCATACAAAGAACGCTCAGTGAAGTAATTTAAAACCGCATTGTAAAAAGTATGGATATTGCTTTCATCTAAGTGACGTGTACGTACTTTGGTTTTATTCCAACCGCGTTTTGCAGGAATCACATCAACTGGGTTTTGTTTGAGAATCGGATTTTCATCGGTTGAGCAATGGATTTGAGCAAAGCGCCAGATAGCCCCGAACATTTTTAAAGTAAGATTGGCTTGAGTTGGGCTGTACTCTGTCAGCTTAATGAATCGATCAAACACATCTTTTTTGTTGATTTCAAATATAGGCCGTTCTTTCCAGTCTGAAAGAAAGGTGTTGATGCAGTGGTTGTAGGTATCCACAGAAAGCGGCTTTAACTTTCTCTGGTTTAGGTACAGATCGAAAGCCTGCCCCAAGGCTATCTTGCTATTTAAAGCATCTTTCTTTTTCTCAAAAATGCCATTGGCTATATCAGCCAAAATAGACTGAGCCTTTTTTCTAGCTTCCGCAGGTGTAATCTCATTAGTCTTACCTAACGTCACACGGAATAACTTTCCAATATGTCGGCGTTCAACAATATAAGATTTGCTTTTGGTAGTAGCTCGGACTGCAAAACCAATTAAGTCTGAGTCACGATAGATGGCTTGCCCTTTTTCAGTTAATGCAATAGCATCAACATTAGTCTTGTTGAGTTTCATTTCAGACTTAATCTACAAATTCGACACTTGCATTTTAAGCCTGAAATTACTCAACAGTCTACATATAGTCTACACGTTATTTTTTAGTGTAGACTTTATGGATAATAAGCTACTTAATAACAATAACTTGAATCACACCATATTTTCTATCCATTAGAACTTCCAGTTATAGAAGACATCGATGGCACGCTCTAATGACTGACTCGCCTCTAAGTACATACGTTTGTTCATTTGATAACGCAGAGTCAGTTTATTGACTGGTGTAAAGACACCCACACCATAACGAATATATAAGTCAGGTGTAATATACCCCGTCAGACTGACTTGTGTGTCATCCCCTGTGCCTTGCGCATCCAACGCCAAACCACTTAAGCCAAAAGTACGTCCAATTTGGTTCGTAAAAGCGCGTGTACCGCCTAAACCTAAACTGATCCCTGCGGCAGCAATGGTGTTGTTGACATCTGACTTGAAGCCTTCCGTTTGACTTAAACCAGTTGTACCTTCGTTAATACGACCTGTAATTAATGCATTCAAAGCCTCTTGCTCAGAAAGCCCTGCATCGTTATAGACTTGAATATTGGGTGATGTTGCTGTACCCGTTACACGGAAACCCACCGTACTACCTTGTACATTTTTATTTGCATCAACATCCAGTGTTGGGTTGCTCAACACACCGTTAAAACGTGCAATGGCACGGTTTAAATCCAAACTCTGTCCATAAGCTTCAATTTTAACTTTCTGACTTACCCCAATTGCACCATTGGCACGCATTGCGGTTTCAGCACCACGCTGCGATAGATATAAACGCCCTAACAATGGAATACGGCTATTAAACCCTTGGAAGAAAACTTGATTACCTAATCCGACCATCACATCGGCACGAATATCCCAAGGTTTTGCGCTATTTAAAATCGCTAATTGGTTTTGACCTTCTCTGACCACGCGTACATCAGATGATACATTCACCACAGGTACAGATGCTTCAGGCATCGAAATCAACGCACGAGGAACTTGAATTTCACCGTTTAAGGTCAACTTCTTACTCAATGGTAAAACATCCAGTGTGATTTTAGGCGTCACTAGCGCGGTAATTAATGGCGCTTGGCGAATCAGTAGATTTTCTCCATTCAACTGAAGCTGAATGCGTGGATCATTTTTCCAATCTACCGTCCCTGTAAGTGTGCCCACACCACGACCACTGTTAAAAGCACCATTGATGGTGGCTTGGTCTTGGCGTATAGCCGAATACAGCTGAATATTGGTCAAGTTGACTGGCAATGAAATCATACTAATCGAACCGTCTTTCAGACGGACATCGCCTGTAAGTAGTGGTGCTTTTAGCGTTCCATTAATCTTACCTGCATACGAAATTGTTCCACCCATCGAACGTACATCCGCAATGAAAGGTTTAAAGACTTTAATTTGTACCTGATCAAATGCAATTTCACCGCGCATAGGCATGCTGTCCCGATACGGATCAATAACCACATTGGCATAGCCCATACCAATTTCAGGTGTTTTGACATCCAAACGGATTTGTAATCCTTCTGCGATGCTTTTGGCAACCAAAGCCACTTGTTCGTATTTTAAGGTTGAACCCATATCTTGTGGGTCATCGGCAGCTAGACCAATCACACCATCACGGGTGACTAAGCGCGCATCAATTTTTGGTTTAGATCCTTGTGCCCAAACCGCTTTAGCATGTCCATTTAACTTACCTGTAATCGCTAATCCTTCAGGCATAAAGGCAGCAAAGTCGTTTAGGTCGAGGTTTTGAGTCAAGAATGAAATATTGCCACGTGTTTTACTGACTCGAATCGGTTGGTCAAAACACAACTGACTTTGTTGACTCATCCAACAATGCGCACCAATCAACAAATCTGCTTTGGCACTGTTATAGACCACGGCTGCACTTTGGCGCTGTACCAAACGTGCACGTAAAGAGTCAAAATCACCTTTTTGGATCTGACCTAACCAATCATTTTGCGCATTAAAACCACCTGCCAATTGCACATAAAATTTCGACTTTTCGTTTTGTGCAGAAACTTTTAATAAATGAGCTTTGCGAATACCTGCCAGTGAAATTTCACCTTGTTGAATTTCACGATTACCACTTCTTAAGCTTTCCATTTTTGCAGTCAATAATGATGGCGTTGTTTCCGATGTCGGCAATTGCCCGACAATGCGTAATTTACGCATATCAATCAGATCTTTAAAGCCAAAATTATCCACTGCTAAGTTTGCCGTAGCCCTTAAACGTGGTTGAGATTGAATATTTAAATAACCGTAGGCACGGCCACGTAAACCCGCATAAATTTCATACAGTGCAGGCGCATTAATATTCAGTCTTAAATTTTGCGCATTACCCGTCGCTTGCACTTGGTTTTTGGCATAAGCCAACAGTAGATTATTCGCTTCAAACTGTTGCGGTAAAAAGCCCTTTTCACTGGAGTTGAGCACCAAAGCTAAATTACCTGTACCACGCAGTGGTTTATTATTGAGCATGCCTGCGAGGTTTAAGCTCTCAATGTTAATGCGTTTTAAAGCATCCGACCATGTGCCTTTAGTTTTCACTACACCAGACAATTCGCCTTTAACACTAGATGCAAAATATTGTGGTTTAAAACGAATGAATGCTGCATTCACATCCCAAGTGATACCGTGAATAAAATGCACCAAACCACTGGCATTAATTTGACCTGCCACACCATTGTGTTTCAACTCAGTTACTTTAATAAACTCAGGCGTTCCTGAAAGTTTTAGGTTTAACGCACCCTGACTCGCTTCAAACTGGCTGGCTTTTAAAGCGCCATCATAGTTCACTGCATAGCCTTTGAAAGCACCACCAGCTTTTTCATCATTAAACAGGAGTGCCGCGGTTGACTGACCCGTTAAGTGAACCGTTTCATTATTGCCCACCAGTTTTCCAGTCAGATCAATGCCCTGTAGCTGAATGATTTGCTGATTCGGTTTGGCATAACCACTTGCTTGTAGCTTTCCATTTAGTAAATTAACCGGTGAAGCTTCTGCTACCATTTGCGGGTTAAAATCTTTCGCGTTTAAAGCGGCCTTCCACTTCAGTTGACGTTTCTCATCTGGTAGCTCAACCACCGCATTACCACTTAAGCTTCCCTTGCCTGCCACATAACTAAAACTCGGCACATTTAAATTATTATTTTTAAAATTTAACTGTGCGAGGTAATTACCCGCAGGTAACGTCGCTTTTTCGTGTTGACTCACAACAGTAGCAACATGAATATCTTGCTGACCTTCAACCAACGCCAGTTTTACATCCCCTGAAGCACTACTTAACCAGCCGATATAAGGCACGGCACGATCAATATTTTTCCAAGAGACATCCATCAACATTGGCTGGACTTTGTTATTTTTCTCTGGGTTTTGGTCTAGTGCGAGATGCCATGCTTCATAACGATCAAAGTCTAGATCTGCAGTTAAGTGTAAACCCTTTTCAAGCGTACCTTTGGATGCAATTTTTGCATCCAAACTTGGTGGTAGAAAGTCAGAAACTACTTGTGGCAGTACATCATCTTTAGGATTGATTTTATCTAAACGACCTTGTATGTCCCAAGTGACATGATCTTTCCAACTCACCACACCCCCCAGATTGACCGAACCTTTCATCAACTGAGCATTTAGGTTATCAATATCAAGTTGATGAACCAAATCGGTATGCATCAAAGCAGTATATTGACCTTTTGGAATATCTTTACCACTCAGATCTGTATTTAAGTCGATATTTAAACGTTCTATATCACCTGAAAATTTAGCAACGCCTTTTTCAGCATAGAGTTTGTAATCGGTCAGGAGCGGTAAGTTGTAATGATTAAATTTAAGCTGACCTTGCATCGGTACATGCTTACGTACAGGGTGCAAAATAGCCCAACCTGTCAACAGGTCAGGTGTCCGCGTTGCAAAACCCGCTTGAATAGTATCCAATGTCCCTGTTGCGTGTACAGCAATATCATGCACATTTAAACTATCACGCAGTGCCGGTAGGTTGGCTATAGCAGTCGCCTCAAGTGGATATTTCCCTGAGAATTTCATTTTCCCAGTTGCATTACGAACTGCTAAATAGCCCATGTCCATACGAGAGTCTTCAAACTCAAGTTCTGTCCCCGACCAGAGGGCATTATTTAAATGCACATCATAAAAATCTACTTGGGCATCGGATGCGGTACGGATATTTAAATGATCAACATCTGCTGTATCTAAACGTAAAACAAAGGGTAATTTAATTTCGCTGAACTTAAAGGGTTCATCACTCGGTTCACCTTTGGTAATGATGCGCAAATTGCGCACATCAGCTTCACGTAGATGAATCTCTTTATCTAAGATGGCGCGCCAGCCTAAAACCACATCGGCACGGTCAATTTTGACATCAACAGGTTTTAAGGTGACCACCACATTTTTAAGGATAATGCCTTTCCACAGATTACCGCCTTCATATTCATATTGGATAATCTGCTGGCGTTGTAAAACTTGGTCAAGTAAGAACTTACTGCCTTTATCGGTAGAAAACATGACTGCAAGCGATATCACCAACAAGATGAGCGTCAACAACAGCGTCAAAAGGACACTTCTAAAAATACGTCGCTGTTTGGCAAGCGGCGTAGGTGGTGTTGGTTCTTGCTGCTGTTCTACTTCAGCCATAGTCTTCCCAAAAAGTGTTAAATTTTATAATAATGAGCCAATAAAGAAATGCACACGTATCGGATGACTATCATCAGAAATTCCTGAAGCTACATCTATACGAATCGGGCCTATCGGCGATGCCCAGCGCACACCAAGACCGACACTGTATTCGGTGTCATTGCTAAAATCTGTATCATAAGCATTACCAAAGTCGCTGAATACTGCCGCACGCCAGCCTTCTTTAAATTGGTAATTGTATTCCATGGAGCCCACAGCTAAGGCTTGACCACCTACTTTAAAACCATCGACCACAGGTGACAAACTCTTGTAGTCAAAACCACGAATGCCTTGGTCTCCACCCGTGAAATAACGTAAGTTATAAGGAACTTTATTAAAGTCTTCAGTAAAGATATAACCGAGATCACCACGTCCGACAAACTGGTGGTTGTCATTTTCACCCAATGAATAGATAAAGCGCCAACCCGCATTTACGATGGCCATATCTGCATCTGAAAGTAGGCTTTCGCTTCCAAGTTCAATTTTATAAGTTTGTTTAATTCCCTTACTTGGGTTTACACGTTTATCGCTATCGATTCTAGAAATTTCATAACCCAATAAAAGCGACTCTTGCTCAGGATCATTATTTGCAATAAATGCATCCGGCAAATCATCTACATTCGCTGAACCCTTTTGCGTCAATCGATCTAAACGGTAACGTACACCATAAGTATGTTGCCAATTTCCCATTGGATTTTTAATAACACGGTCAGCCCCAGCAACAGCAGACTCAGTGAGTAAGTTTACGCCTTGTCCGATGTCATCTCTTTCTTCACGCTCATACCCGCCCACGAGACTGATATAATCATTTAGTGGATGTTTATAAGGAATATTATAACGACCATCGATAGATTGACGAATTTCTGAAAGTTCTAAGTTGGCATCAAAAGAGTGTCCACGCTGGTTCACAATCGCACGGCGATACTGTGTACGTAAACGAGCACCTGAGTCACTACCATAACCTGCCCCGACTTCGACACTATTTAACTGGTCTGCATTTAAAGTAACTTTAACAGGAATTACTTTTGTTTCCCGAGCTTCAAGTTTTAAACGCTCTTCTTCACTTTGTTTGGTTTCTTGTGCGGTGCGAAGCGCTGCTTGTGCTTGATTTTGCTCGGCATCATTGACACCGGCAAACTGTGCCTCACTGACCACAGACTGTGTCACTTCACGATTCGAAGCAACCTCCTTTTTCTCTTGAACCAAAACATCCTGACGAGAAAGTTGTTGATCATCGACCAACTGCTGTAAATCAGGCGGTAACTCACGGATTCCTTCAATCGGATCAGGTCGAACAGCATCTACCAAACTGTAGTTGAAGTAACGTGAGTTGGTCAAATTATTGGCCAAACCATTAACACGCCAAAAGGTATAGTCCGCGCCAGGCTCCCAAGTCACTAAACTTTGTAAAACATCTAAATCAATAGGCAGTGGTTTGCTTGGATCACTCATCACAAACTCAACACCGCCGAGTTTATAACGTTCACCTGTTTCATAACGTAAGTTAATGTCTGCCGTATTTTGTGGCTGTTCAACTTTCACATCGTGTAAACGCCAGTAACTATCAAAGAAACCGTTATTACTAGCAGCTTCATTAATTCGTGCCTTAGTAGACTCATATAAGCCATGGTGTAATACATCGCCGACATCTTGCTCTGGTAAGACTTTAATCACTTGGAACTGCGGTAAGTACTGACCTGCACCACTGAACTCGATGTTTTGTTCTTCAATCCGCACAGGGTTATTCGGTACAACTTGAATGCGCACACGATTACTGCTGGTTTTTTCAAACTTAAACTCAGCATTATAAAACCCGACGGCTTGGGCAGCTTGGTTGGAAAGTGTCCGCAACTGTGGCAGTGCTGAAGGAAAGTCTTCAAAAGATTCTTCAGTAAAGCTCGAAACCTTGCCTTCAATATTTTCTTTTAAATTGACCAAAGCAGCCTGATACGCTTTATTGGATATCTCGCCTTCATATTTCGCCTTGATGATTTCAACATCTGCATTGATTCGCGGCACTTTTGCAGTATCTAATACTCTTGGTGGTCGAATTTTATAAAGCATGCGCTTAAAGAAATTGGGTTCTTTGGCAATTTGCTCTTCAGCACTCATGCCGAAGTCTAAGGTATTGCCTTCCGTGTTGGCTTCTACTGAAATCTTACTGTCTGCTTGAATACTTTGCATCAGTTGATCAACATTGACCGGAGCTTGATTAATTTCCGCCATTTCCTGTTGAGTTGCATCGCTTAGCACCAACTCGGTCTTTTGGCCACTTCGGTAAGCTTGGGCTTCTGCTTTCGCTTGCTCAGCTACCTGATAAATATCATTGGCCATACCTTGGTCAACTTGGACAGTTGGCAAGTCCTCAAGGTTATCAAACTCAATCGGTGCAAATTCAGGTAAATTTTTTAAAGCCGTCTGTTGCTGTTGCAACATTTGCATACTGTCTGGAACCGTGGGCTGAACCACAGAATTTTCAACTTTTTTTAATTCGTCCGCACTGCCCATACCTTGGCGAATTGCTTCTTTTTTTATGTCTTCAGTGAATTGTGTAGAAATTTGTGGATTGACTTCCGCGTTACTTGGTTCAATCGCAACGGGCGTTTCAGCCAAAGCAGCTTGTGACAAAAGCGTTAAAAAGATACTCAGACACAAATATTTATTGTTATGATGCCACGGTATGAAAGAATTCATACTCAATGAAAGAGTCGACTTTTTAAATTGTGTTTTGGCAAGCATATAAAACTCTAAATTTATTTAATCGTTATGGATTTGCTCTAATGAATTGTCACAAAAGAACTGAAATCTATTGATTATTTTAACCAGTTTCAGGTTTTAAATATCTTACATGATTTTATTGAACGTTTGAGCAATTAGTCACATTTCTTAATAAAACTTAATGCAGTGCAAAAAGCATGAAAAACAATGAACATCTATTAAGTACCCGTCGTTTTCTTCCCATGTTTATTACCCAATTTTTTGGTGCTTTAAACGACAATGTCTATAAACAAGCTTTGCTTTTAGTCATTACTTATGGATGGATTAATCAACAAACCGCGGATGTCAGTACCTTAAATAATTTAGCCGCGCTGTTATTTATTTTGCCTTACTTCATTTTTTCTGCAACTGCAGGACAAATTGCCGATAAGTTTGAGCGCTCACAACTCATTCGTGGCATCAAAATTCTAGAAATTGTGATTATGCTCATCGGTTCCGCGGGTTTCTTGTTGGGCAATTTATGGCTGCTGCTCTTGGCTCTATTTATGATGGGCACACACTCTACCTTCTTTGGCCCCATTAAATATGCCATTTTACCTGAGATTCTAAAACCGAATGAACTCATGTCGGGCAATGCGCTGTTTCAGTCAGGCACATCTATTGCCATATTGGTGGGCATGATTTTAGGTGGTGCGGTCATTTCAGCGTCAAATGGCAATTTGTTTTGGATCAGCCTGACTGTCGTCATCATTGCCATTTTGGGTTATCTATCCAGTCGATTTATCTTAAAACAGCCGGTCAGCTCACCCGACTTAAAAATTGACTGGAATTTCTTTAGAACCAGTTTTCAAACACTCAAATATGCCAAAAGCCTCCCCCTCATCTTTATGATTTTACTGGGGAATTCATGGTATTGGTTTTACGGTGCAACCTATCTCACCCAAATTCCACAGCTGACTCAACAAAACTTACATGCATCAGAAAATGTCGTCAGTCTTTTACTCACGTTCTTTTCTGTCGGGATTGGAGTCGGTTCCCTGCTGTGTCGTAGAATTGGTGGCTCTGAAGTGAATATTAAAATGGTGCCTATCGGTGCGGTTGGGCTCACCCTATTCGCTTTTTACTTGGCTTTGAGTCTGGCTTTTGTACCTGACCGTACAGGCGCGATGATGAATGTCGCGGATATGTTTAACCACGGTGCAATTTACTACCATGTCATGCTTGCGGTGACCTTGCTCGGCATCAGTGGCGGTTTTTATATTGTGCCGCTATACGCCATGATGCAAGCCTATTCACCGCGTTCACACCGTGCACGTGTTGTTGCCGCAAACAACATATTAAATGCGGTGTTTATGGTGTCTTCTGCTATATTTTCGATTATCATTTTAAGTGTTTTGAAGATTGATATTAAAATACTTTTCAGTATTACTGCTGTATTAAGTGCGGGATTTACGCTGTGGTTGTTATATCGACTCAAACCCATGCTAAAAACCGTACAACCTGAGTTAGAGGACTAAAGTTATGCGTCATTACACTGGCATCGATAAATTTATCAATTCTTTTGATCAAGCCCTGCGTAGCTTAGTTCCGGGCACGACGTCTGCTCAACGTGAAAACCCAAGCAAGGCGGTAGAAACACAACTCGCAGTGAGTGAAGCGCGTCATGTTGCAGGTTTAATGCGGGTCAACCATAGTGGCGAAGTCTGTGCGCAAGCGCTTTATCATGGGCAAGCTTTAACGGCAAAACTGCCGAATGTACGCCGCGAAATGGAACAAGCCGCAATTGAAGAACAAGACCATCTTGCATGGTGTGAAGACCGCTTAAAAGAGCTAGACAGCCATACCAGTCTGCTCAATCCAATTTGGTACGGCTTATCCTTTGGTATGGGCGCAATCGCAGGCATTGCAGGCGATAAATATAGCTTAGGTTTTGTCGCAGAAACTGAACGCCAAGTGAGCCTGCATTTACAGCATCACATCAGCCAACTCCCTGCTCAAGATGACCGTTCACGCAATATTCTTGTGCAAATGAATGAAGATGAATTACATCACCGTGATACAGCACTGAATGCTGGCGGTGTCGATTTGCCAATTCCTGTCAAAATCACCATGACGGCTATATCAAAACTCATGACCAAGACCAGTTATTTTATTTAAACCAAAATGGTTTGAACCAATAAAAAAGCAGTGGTGTTCCACTGCTTTTTTATTGACTTAATGCTGAGTTATTCCACAACGATCGGCAGTAATAAGGTATTACCCGCTTGCTTTAAATTCGCCGTATATTTTAGCGCTAGTGATGGGTTGGATGGATAGCTTTTCCCATTGTACTTCAGTACGACTTGGCCTAAACCACGGGTATAAACCGACAAATCACGCCAACCTTGGGTTTGGGTACTTAAGGCATAAATCGGTGGAGATGAAACAGTCATTTTGCTATGCGGTTGAAAACTTCCATTTGCAAGACCTTTAAAGACCAACAATGTACAGCCACCTGAACCACACCACTCCATCCCACTTAATAGCACCACGGCATCATCGATACCGTCTTGGTTTAAATCATACAGACTACTTTGATAATCCGATTGATCTTGCGTATAGGCCTGTACAGCTAGTTTTAGCCCTTGTTTTTCACCAGTTTGAGAGATACTCGTTGTATCCATAGCAGTTGTAGTCGTCGCTGTCATCTTAGACGGTGTTGAATGACAGCCCGCTAGAAGCACTGCTAAAGAAAGAGCGCTCAAAATTTGTATTTTCATGAAAATAGCTCGCTGTGAATTGTGTTTTATGAGCATGTTAAGCCAGTTCAAGTGCCAATCACACTTCGATATGTTACTTAGCTTCCAAACAGCTCACCGTTGGAAATACATGCGCTTGATGTTGAAATGCATTATCCTTCCACACATCGAACATTGGAATTTTAACGTCTAGAGCCAAAGGCAATTTTTTGGGATTGAACTGCATATATTCTAAGTCTCTCCCCCATGCAATCAAATCGACATCTAGTGAAATCTGATGCGATGGACGAATACGCCCAGATGTAGCTTCCATATTTTTCAGCAATACTGAAATATCGGTAACAGACAAAGACGATTTCAGCAAACAGGCTGCATTCCAATAATCTGCCCCAACCCCATCACGGCATGGAATTAAATAAATATTCGAAAATTGTAGTTGCCCAATTTTAGCAAGTTGCTCAGAGGCATATAAAAAATGTTGCTTTGGATTATTATTACTCGCCAGAGCTAGGGCGAAAATCGTTTCGGTGGCGTTCAAGACGAATTCCTACAGAATTTGCTTGCGCGATAATG
>JADHEF010001635.1_pt1 | contig 12829 bp, 21 predicted proteins | sample 8952391 | NCBI WGS metagenome assembly JADHEF01 (sample SAMN16124439, study PRJNA663245) | bioreactor sludge metagenome | isolation source: sludge (nitrite) | place: India:Bengaluru | collected 2019-02-28
ACCACCTTGACATGGTGGGGGTCGTTGGTTCGAGTCCAATTGTGCCTACCAAACAAAAGCCCCGGTTTCCGGGCACTTGAAGGGCGATCCGAGAGGGTCGCCCTTTTTGCTTTTGCAAAACTTTTGCAAAATTTTTGCAAAACCACCCACCTCTATCTGGTCTTTGTGAGCTTTACCGCTCGTCAGATGGCCAGGTCAGCCTTCACTTCGACGTACTGAATTCCCTTCGGTTCGTGCCCGTCTTGATAGCGCTCTGTCATCTCGGCAGTGGCGTGCCCCATCAGCAACTGAACGTACTCGGTTGAAAATTTCTGCTGCTCGTACAGCCAAGCGCCCAGGGCCCGAATCTCATGGAAAGTTGGACGCTCTTCGAATTCTAGGTGGTCGTAGGCCTTCGCGGCGTCCCTGGCCTTCCTGAAACTCTTGGACAGGTAATCTGGGGTAACCGCAGTCCAGTGATCTTTCGCCTCGATCTGATCCTGACGGCGCGCCTTCGGTCGATAATGGATCAGGAGTGGTGAAATGATCGGCGACCGAAAGCACTCGTTCACCGTCTCGCGCAGTGCCTTACCCATGATGATCTGCAGGTGGATCGGCGTGTCGTAATTGTCTGTCTTGCCTGGGGATACCTTAATGGTGTTCTTGATCAGGTCCACTGCCGACTTCTTCCAGGTCACAATGTCTTCACGGCGCTGCAGGCTGGTCAACCCCAATCGAATGGCGCGTTTTAGCCACCCCGGAGTTGTATCGGCGTCGAGGATCTTCTGTACGCCCTCCAGAGTGTGGCGCTGCCGCTTCTTCTTGGCTTCCTTCTTTAGCAGGGTCATGTCGGCGGCGTTCCGCTCCACCATGCCCTTGGCGATAGCGAAGGTCAGCAGGCTGACTAGCAGGGCGCGGTGCTTCGTGTAGGCATTGTTGCTGAACTGGTCCAGGTATTCCGCTGCCGCCAATACGTCGAACTGCCCCACCAGCATGTGCCCGATGTCCGTCCGGTACCGCTTGAGCTTATAGCCGATCTCGTCCAGCGACGAACGCGCATAACCGCGGTCGGGCAGCCATTCGGTTTCGAATCGATCGATCAGAGCGCCGATAGTCGGCAGGCGGTCGCCGGTGATGGTTGCCAGTATCTCGCCGTTGTCGGTCATCAGGAACGCCAGCTTGGCATTGGCGGCTTTGGCCAGGCGCACCGCCTCGTCATACGGCTTGTTGATACTGGTCATCTTCCCGGTGATCGGGTTCTTGTACCGCCAATACTTCCCGTTGGCGTAAAGGTTGGGCGGAAGCGTCTTGTTCTTCGAGCTGCGAGGGCGCGGTGCCATTTCAAATTTCCAACATCTGGGCCAGGAGCGGGTCCGTGGATCCGATCACGGCGGCCTGTAGGTCGACGAAGTACATTCCGCCGCGGACCTCGCCCGCCAGCTCTCCGTCATCAATCCATTTCTTGAGCTGTTGCAAGCTCGGCTTGCCGCCGGCGTAGCGCAGCTTACGATACTCGCCCACCTCCATGAGCCTGGGGAGGGTGGCAGTAATCTGAGCTATGACTTTAGCCATGGCTGTACCTCAGTCGTTACTTCGGCCCGACGCCTGACGCGTCAGGTTTTGGTTGTCACGCAGATCTGCCGCGTCAGCTTCTCTTGGCTGGCGGCAGCGCCGGCTTTGACTCAATGAACGAACTCGAACTGTTCTCCCCGCCGATATGGCGGAAGTACTCGATCTCGACCTTGGCGCTGTCGATCAATACCCGACCGATATCCGAGACCGATTGGGCACGCTGGACTTCCTTCTGAAGGTTTTCGTCACTGGCTTCGCGGACCGCCTCGAGCTGGGCGAAAAGATGGTCACGCAGGTCGCTGAGCTTATTTTTCATCGGTCTTCTTCCGTATCGCTCGTTTGAGTTCGTGTTGGGCGAGGATCACTTCCTGCAAGTCAGCCGGGTACTTGCGCACCTGGTTGAAGCGGCAGTGCATGTCCTTCGTGACCAACATAAGGTTGTCCAGGTCGGTGTTTTTGATGTTGCCGTCCCTGGCGACTATCACGCAGTCGTCGGGGACAGGGCCGTTTGCTTGCTCCCACACCCACCTATGTTTGAGCACCCAACTGCCATCTGGCAGCTTCACCCTGATATAGCGCCCGTCATCACGCTTCTCGCCTGGCTGAATCCAGTTGTGGCTTAAAGCGCCGCGGGCCCCATGCTTGAAGCGGGTAGCATCGAGAAACGACTTGTCACGTCTCAGGCCGAGACACTTTGCCTTGTTCTTTATTTGGCAGGCCGTCCTCCCTACTTTGGCCTCCAGCTCCTGCATAGGCGTGAGCGGGTAAAGCTGGGTGAGCAGGGCGACCTCCCCATCCGTCCAGCGCGTCACTGGGTTGTCCTCGGCTTTCCCGTAACGACCCGACTGCCCTCGGCGTCATGCACCGTCACCGTGGGCGCATTCCTCACCATTGAGCCGTCGGGCATTTGGGTGTAGGTGGGAATGCCGTAGAACGGCCCATCAGGCGCGAACGGGTCGGGCAGGGCGCCAGGGTTGTCCAGCAGCATCTGCTCGAACTGGCGCATGCAGGCGTTGAACAGTGGGCCGTCCTTGAAGTCAGGCTGATTGCGTCCAGATTTGGTGCTGGCGCTGTCTTCTAGGCCGGCCACGAATGCCACTCCGGAGAGCGAGCCCCTGGCTTCGCAGGCATACTTGGCAGCCTCAGATCGATGCACCGGGTTGACCGCCAAGACATCAAGGATGGTGTCGAGGCCGTGCACGATGGTCAGGTAGTCGTCGGCCCGAAGCAGCCAGTCCGCGATCGCCAGGAAATTATTCCGACGACTCTTGCGACGAGCGTCACGCTGCGCCTCCAGCTCTTTCACCTTGCTGACGGTGAACGGCATGCCCGTGCTAGCCACCTTGATCTGCTCGGCGTAGTAGGCATGGTCGTTCTCACGCTCGGCGCACATATGGCGAGCAGCGCGTCGAGCGATAATCAGGGAAATCAACGGCTCGACGTTGCCACGGTTGGCCAGCTCAAGCAGCCGGCGGGCATGCTCAGGTTTCATTCGCATGGGAACCCCCGAAAGTGATCGGCCAGCACCCGTCGCCCGTCCAAGCCGCAGGCCGTGGAAAGGTCGATGACTTGGCCAAAGGTGGTTTCACGATGCTGCAGGGCATCCCACAGCAGCAGTAGTAGGCCGGCCTGATTCATGGCTGCTGCTCCTGCACCACCTGCTGCTCCTGCACCACCTGCTTCTGCAAGGCTTCCAGGCGCAGGGCGGTATCGATCTCCTGATCCAGTTCTTCGGCGGAGAGCCAGTTATCGCCGCGCACCACCAGCAGGTCTTCGTCGGGATCTTCGATTCGCTCACGGTCACGCAGCCAGCGGTACCGGCGTGCATCAGCCACCAGCTTGACGTGGTCGTCGATGTCGAACGCTGGCGCCTCTTGGGCAGTGCCTTCGGCGACCCGGCGCTGGTGGATCTCCTCGCGATCAACCACCACTCCACGCGGGGCCTCGATCCCCAGGCGGACTTGGCAACCGTTAACCTGGGCCACGCTGACCCGGATGTTGCCGCCGATGATGACGGCCTTGCCGATGTTGCGACTTAGCATGAGCATGTTTGAATCTCCTTATTTAAGGCGAGCGAGTACCCGCCGAGTAACTTGGCTTTCGAGAGAAGTTGCGGTTTTACCGGGTGGAAGTTATGCCTTGAACAGGCTGAATACTTCGCGCTTTCCTTTGCCGACCATTCCAGCGATTGCGGATACTTTCAACTGAGCATCGGTGTGACGCTTGATCTGGTCGGCATCGAGTTCGCCAAGTCGAGTATTCTTCATTACCTTCTCGCACTTGCTGAACTCTCGTCGAACTCCCTGCATGGCGTTGTCGACAGCGATGAATGCCTGATCGCTTGGTGGGACGATCCGATAGCCTTTGCCGCGCACGCTGACGATGTAGATTTGATGCTGAGTCAGCAGCGCTTCTTTGAACTGCTCGACACGGTCCAAGATAATGAACTGGCAGTTGACCATTTCCTTCGCACTGGTCGGCTTCGGCAGGTTGAGCGCCCACTCCAGCCAGGCGTGACTGATGAGCTGGCCGTCTTCGAACTTGTCAGCCAGGAACTGCTCGATGGCCTTGTCCAGGCTCCAGCTGTTCGGCTTGAGCGGCACGACTGGCATCACAGCACCTCCACGGCGAAGCGGCCGAACTTCGGGCGGTAGTCGCCGACGCCGCAGTACTGCCCGGCGTCTTCCAGGCACTTCAGCACCTGGTCACGGTCGATGGATTCCTGGTCGTAGGCGATTTCGCAAACCACGGCCCAGGAGCGGAAGAGAGGGCGATACCTGGTGATCCTGGCGGTGCCGACCTTCACGCTTCTCGCATCGTAAAACTGCTCATCCCACAGACCCTCAACACTGCGCGGGCCTTCGTAGATAATCGGGCAGCGGGTGTCCATGATCTCGACGGAGCGCTTGAGCTGGGTCCCCATCTTCGAAAGTTTGCCGCCAGCGACGAGTGCGGATTCGATGTTGATGCCGGGCAAGTACGGGCCGACATCCTCGGAGAAGTACAAACCACCACGCCACTCACTGCGGGCAATAAGTTCGTGATCTTCGTCGGACTTTTTGCGCTTAGAAGTCAGTTGCTTATGCGCTTTGGTCAGTTTGTTCAAAGGGTCGGCGAACACGTCGGCGTGCACGAGAAGCGGACGGGTGCCCGTGAGTTTAACTTTCAAAGTTTGCATGGAGTTCTCCAGTAGATAGCTGCGTGTGCCTTTTCGCCCAATGCGATGCACGGTGCTTTGCGTGTTGGAACTTCAAAACAACCTCTCGGGAAGTTGCTTTGAGGTTGCCACCAGATACGCTGGTGACCCCGTGCGGATTACCGCCCTTGCCAATCCGCGCCACGCCAGACCCAGCCTCGCCATGCCCAGCCGAGCACTGCCTTCGCACCGCAATGACCTCTCAATGAAAGGCCATTACGCTGAATCAGCCCTTGCCCCGCCATGCCCCTCCCAGCCAGGCCGCGCCTTGGCGCACCCCGCCCAGCCACATGATGCTTTCGCACCGCTCAACCACCTCCAGGAAGTGGCTGAACGCTGAATCAGCCCTTGCCGCGCCTTGCCTTGCCACGGCGTACCTTGCATCGCCCAGCCATATGGTGTTTTCACACCGCACAACACACCCGCGGATGCGCTGTACGCTGAGAAATCAGCCCATGCCTCGCCGAGCCGGGCCTGGCCCTACCAAGCCGCTCAACGCCAAGCCATGCCGCGTGGTGACTATCGCCACCGGAAAGCCCGCTCTGTGAACGGACTCGCCGCTGATTACAGCCCTTGCCGAACCCGACCTGACCAACGCCATGCCTAGCCGAACGCTGCCGCGCCAAACCTCATGATGCCATCGCACCGGACAACGCCCTCACCGAAGGCGCTCGCCGCTGCTACGCCAGCGCAACCTGTTGCTCGACGCGCCGAGCGACAGCGCGAAGCTCGACCTTCCGTTCGCTGCCGCCGCCACTCCGGCGCACCCGCAAGAACTGGTCATCGCTGAACGAACCGTGGACTGCGAGGATCGCGGCCAGAATCGCAGCCGGGGAGATCAGACCCCTGCGCATCGCTTCGCCGATCAGCGCAGCGCGTCGGTTTACGCCAAGCTTGAACATCGCGTTGCTGAGGCGCTTCTTGACCGTCCCAGGCTCAATATCGAAGCGTTGAGCGATCTGCTTGTCGGTCCGACCTACCGCTACATCCAGCACAAACGCGAGCTCCCTTGGAGCCAGCCCGCGACCCAGGTGACCAATCCATCCTTCGGTGCTGATTGTCTGTGCTGCTGCGGTCATAGTGGCTCTCCGTGATTTGTGCTGATGGAGGATAAATTAGCGGTGCTTTATTTTTGTGTCAACAGCGTGGCTAATTTATTTTTTGAAGGCACTAAAAAACCCGCCAGCTGGCGGGTTTATGGTGTGCCGATTCGTCTCATAACCGGCTGAGAATCTTGCTTGGCGCGAGGATGTTGCCCACGTAATGAATCTTATCTATGTCAGACCAATCGATGGTCCGGCGCTCGTATGCCGAGTTCACCGACATAACGCTCACTCCATCCTCACTTTCGAAGAGCAGCTCCTTGACCATGCTCTGCCCATCGGCGGTGGTCACCATCACATATTCTCCAGGAACCAGGCGATGGTTTGGCTCGCATACAGCTACCCAGCCGCTACGGATCGCTGGCGCCATTGAGTCTCCCTTGAGCCGTAACGCATAAGCATCCTCGTCCCGGGACCAAGTCTCCACCCAACCATCCGAGTTATCGAGGCCAATCCAGTAGCCGTCATTCCCTAGCTGGGCGGTGCCCACGATTTCGATCCTTCGAGGTGCAGTGGTAATTGGAGGGCCAGGCTCTACGTTGCCCGCATGGATAGACGGATATGTGATGTGTTGAACGGTCTGAGCAAGCCTCGGGCTGACTTCCTCCGGGGGAAAGTCTAGAGCCTTGGAAAGGCGCATAAGGGCATCAAGGTTCAGGGCAAGCTTGCCACTCATGTATTGGTTGACAGTGCTCTGGGGGGACTTCCACTCACAGAGAACGCCGACCAATTCTTGGGTCAGATGCTTTCCTTGGGCGCGAGCCTCATTTCGCCGGCGAATGTAAATGGCCTTCAGCCTAGCGCATTCGTCAAGCTCTTCTTGGGTAAGGGTGCGTCTGTGCCTAGTAATCATCAGCCTAACCTATTAGCAAAGCTTATTTCTTTCAACTAGCGTGGCTAATCTTTCCTTGAACGATAAATCAAGCATGGCTAATATCTCGGTGAAATCCTGATCGAGAAGTCGTCATGAAAGAGATCAAGCTGGCCGATTTCCTTCGCTGCAAGGGCACGCAGCCCCAGTTGGCCAAGGCGATCGGTGTCACTCAAAGTGCAATATCGCAGATGGCTAAATCTTCTCGCGATATCCGTGTCCGCGTTTTTGAGGATGGCCGCATTGAGGTGATTGAGTTACGCATTCTCAATCGTTGCGCCGCTGTCCGCGATGAAGCTCCGCCGAACATGCCTGTAACGATACCGGCAATCGGCCATCAACACATCACCCCCAGCGGGGCTGTTCACCCATCCAGTACCTCGCAGGCCTCCCCATGACGGCCTGCCCATTCCAGTTTTTGCTGAGCGGCTGAGCTTTTCGACCGCCCACAAAAAAGCCCAGCCTTAGCTGAGCTTCTTAGTCGGCACCCGCGCCAACGGGTGTCTTGGTATCACTTTGTCTTGAGAAAGGACAAAACAATGAAACACGAAAATACCACCGCGCCATCAACGGCGCAAGCCCAGGACTTGTTCCGCCTACAGCGACTGCATCGTGGCTCGCTGGCCGCATACAGCGTTGTTCGAGTTCTACGGGAGAGCCATGAGTTTGGTGATGATAATCCACTCACCGATCGTGATCAGCACGGTCTGATGCTGGCGCTTGAGTTCATTTGCTACGACTTGTACGCACACCATGAAGCCGAGCTTGAGCTTGGCGAAGGTGGTGCCCAATGACCCCCCTTGTTACCCAAGATACTCGCTTCACCTCTTCCGGTGTTGAATTCGAGATCAAGTTCGGCACGTCTTGCAATACCGCCATTACTGCCGCAGGCGCGATGCTTTCGAGCGTTAACTGCCTGCTCGGCAACCTCATCGGAGATGGCGCTGAAGGCAGTTGCGAGCTCTATGCGATCCGCGTCCTGACTCTCCAGTGCGAGGCTCTGCTCGAAGCGATCGAGATTCCTATGAGGGATATGGAAGACCTCGCGCCACAAAACCCACCCTCGCCAGATCGTGGCGCGGAGGTATCTCAATGAAGACCGCCCAATCCATTGCTGTCGAGGCCTACGACAGCATTCAGTGTCTCCAGGCCCGGCTGGAAGACGCCCGCACTTTGTTCCGGGCCATCAGCAAGCTGGCAAATGAATTGAACCTTCCCGCCAAGCTCGCGCTTATGGGCGATGAGCTTTGCGAAGAGTGGGTCAATCACGCGGACGACTGGATGAGAAAGATGGATGCCAGCTTAATTGCCATTGATGCTGAAAAAACCTCCGCGCCACAAAAACCTGCCCCTGCAAAACGTGGCGCGGGAGGTGCGGCATGAACCTGGTCACCACCGCCTCCGACGCCATGGACACCATCGAACTGCTGGCGCTGGTCAATGACGCTCGAGCCGAGTTCGGTGAGCCCACTGTAAGGCGAAACGTTTTTGTCGAGCGCTGTAAGGATGAGCTTGAAGGCGAGCACTACAAAACTTTTGTAGTGCAAAATTTGAACAATACCCAGTCCGAAGAACTTCGCCTCACCGCCGACCAATGCAAGTTGGTTGCTATGCGTGAGTCGAAGGGGGTGCGTCGGCGCGTCCTGGCTCGACTGAACGAACTGGAAGGCCAGGCCCGCCGACCTATGACCCAGGCCGAGTTGATCGCAGCTAGCGCGAACCAGCTTGTGGCAATCGAGCGCCAGCAGGCCGAGCAGCAGCTGGCGCTGGAGCGTGTCGAGGATCGCACCGCCAGGCTTGAGCAAATCCGCTACCTCGATTCGGTGCCCAGTGGCTTCGAGACCATCACCACGATCCGCGACCGCATCAATCGCCGTCACGGCCTGCCGGCCTGGGTGGTGAATGCTGTGATGCGGGAGGTTTCCTGTGCTCCGCTGCCGTACGCCTTTGTCCGCAGTCGCCACGCTGATGAAGGCGGGCAGCCCTTCGCTATCTGGCCCAGGCCAGCCGTCACCCAGAGGTTCGACCGGTTCGTGACCGAGTGCGCCTACGAGACCGCGGAGCGCGCTACCCACCCCGAAATCCCCCAGGGACGGTTCAAGATTCATCCGAGGCAGCAGCCATGAAGAAACCAACTAAGCAGCAACTAATCGAGCGCATTGCCGAGCTGGCTGTTGAGCACCGCCACGCCCATTACGCGGTCACCTGCCTGCGAGAAGACTACAAGGGCGAGGTGTTTCGCTACTTCCGGGTTCATGGCGAGCCGTACCCGAACCGTCACGGCATCGACTATTCCGATCCTGCCTACGACGGCGTCATCCGCGCGACCGCCCAAAGCTATGAGCGTATGAGCCAGGCCAAGCAGCATCGGTACAACGTCAAGCGGCGTCTCGACACGGCTGTGCGAAACCTGATGGACAACACCGGCGACCAACTGAAGCGTCCGGCCCCGGCAGTTGTGAAGCGCGCCACGCTGAGCGGGGAGACCCTGCAATGACCACGACCCCGAACCCCGCCCAGGCGCTCCCACAAAGCGTGGGCGCAGCGATCATCAGCGGCCCTTGGCCAAGCTATGCCGCATTCCGAAATCTACCAGAGCGCGAGCGCTGGGTGCTGTACGGCAGCGCGAAGGCGTATCGCGAGGCGCTGGAGCTTCAGGGATTCCAGATGGCCGAGAGCTACGACCAGTTTGTCCGTCGTGTCTGTACTGAGTTGGACCTCTGAGCCATGCATTACTACAAGTTCAACATCAAGGATTGGACGCGGGATACCGCGCACCTCTCCGTGGAAGAGGAGGGCGTCTACCGGCGCCTTCTCGACCACTACTACGAGAGCGAAAAGCCGATCCCACAAGAAACCAAGTCGGTTATTCGTCGGTTGCGATTAGCGGGCCACGAAGAATCGGTCGGGGTGATTTTGGGGGAGTTTTTCACGTTGGAATCTGACGGGTATCACCATCATCGGTGTGACGAAGAGATCGCGAAGTACCACGCGAAAGCGACTGCAAATCGTGAGAACGGGAGCCGTGGCGGGAGGCCAAAGAAACCCGTTGAAAACCCAAGTGGTTCCCAAGACGAACCCGACCATAACCTTAACCAAGAACCACTAACCATTAACCAAGAACCAGAAGATCAAGAGCAGTGCGCCGCTGGCGCGCCGCCTGGCCAGGTTGAGCCAAAGCAGGATGGCCGAAAGCGCGGTACTCGCCTGCCTGATGACTGGGTTCTATCTCCAGAACTGGCTGCATGGGCGAAAGCGGAAAGGCCGGAGCTTGATGACCGAATGGTCAAGGCGATGGCCGACTCGTTCAAAGACTTCTGGATCTCCAAGACCGGTAAGGACGCCACAAAGCTCAACTGGGATGCGACCTGGCGTAACTGGGTGCGCAACCAACGGGTCAGTGTTAATCCGCGCGCCAGCCCTGCGCAGGGCCAATCGCACCACACCGACCTCGACAAGATTGACCACACCGAAGGCCTGGTTCGCCAGCCAAACGGGACTTACCGGGTAGCAAGATCATGACCACTCCAAAAACTCTCGAGTTCAAACCTGGCCAGTGCCGTGTGCACGGCGACTTCACTGACGAACTGATCGAGTCGTTTTCCGGTGACCACTTCTGGCAGGGATGTACTCGCTGCCAGTTCGACGCGCTGCATTCTGCCGACGAAGCAGTCCGCAAGCCGGCGCAAGCTTTGCGGCGCGACTGGACGATGAATGTCAGCCTGATGGCCGCTGAAATCCCACTGCGCTTCCGCGGTGCCACCCTGGACACCTACCGCGCCGAAACCGAAGGGCAGGCCGTGGCCCTGAACGAGTGCACCGAGTACGTGAATGGCTTCGAGCGCAACTGGGAGCTGGGTCGCTCGATGCTGCTGCTGGGAAGCGTGGGCACCGGGAAGACACACCTGTGCTGCGCAATTGCCCAGCAGGTGATCCGCAGCTACGGAGCGTCAGCACGCTACACCATGGCCATCGAGATCATCCGCGACATCAAGATGACCTTCGACAAAAAGTCCGAGCAGACCGAGCGCGATGTGTATTCCTCCTTGCTGGCGCCGGACCTGCTGGTGATCGACGAGGTCGGCGTTCAGCACGGCAGCGACTTCGAGCGGCAGGTGCTGTTCGAGGTGGTCGACTCACGGTACCGGCAGCTGATGCCGACCATCGTGATCTCCAACCTGGGCCTAGCTGGCCTGCGCAAGTGCCTGGGAGACCGTGCTGTCGACCGACTGACTGATGCTGGCGGGCCTGCTGTCCTGTTCACCTGGGCTTCGGCGCGAGGTGAAGCATGAGCGAACTGGTAATGGGCTACCCCGAGGCCGAGCACGGTGTGCTGGGGGCGATCATGCTAGCGTCTCTCGATGGCAACGCCGCGCTTGTGGATGACATCGTGAGCCAGATGACCAGTGCCGATTTCCTCTACGACGACCACGCGGCCCTGTTCGACGTGATTCGTGATTGTCTGGAGCGTGGGCTGCCGGTTGATGCGGTGACGGTCGGTGATGTGCAGCGCACTCTGCCGAGCGGGCAGGGCACCCTGGCATTCGCAGTGGACCTCTGCCGCAACGTGCCCTCGGTGGCCAACGCGATGGCCTACGCAAAGCAGGTCAAGCAGTGGGCGGTGATTCGCCAGGTGGTCGATATCGGCCATTCCGCGAAGGCTGCCGTAGCAAGCGGCCTGGTGCCGGACGAGATCATCGCGCAGGCCCAGCAGTCCATCGCTGACTTGCGTGACCTGCAGGGCTCGGGCAAGGCCGGGTACAAGCGCATGGCCGAGGTGTTGCCCAAGGTGTTCGATGGGATGCAGGAAGTGCTGGATGACCGCGCTCCACCGAAGCTCTCGACCGGCCTGGTCGACCTGGACAAGCTGATCGGCTTCCTTCGCCCCAAGAGCATGGTGGTGATCGCCGGCCGCCCAGGCAGCGGCAAGACCATGCTCGGCCTGCAGATCGTCAACCACATCGCTATCCGTGGCGCTGGCGTGGGTCTGATCTTCAGCCTGGAGATGGACGAGAAGGAGTTGACCGTCCGCACCATCGCTTCCCAGGGCGGGATCGACCTGCGCCGGATGGAGGAGGTCAAGAGCCTGGATGAGGACGAATGGCAGCGCATTGGGACGGCCGGCAGCAAGATCGAGTCTGCTCAGCTGTACCTGAACGACACGCCCGGCTTGACCATGAGCGCTATCCGGTCAGATGCCAGGCGGCTTCAACGCGAGCAGGGCCTCGACATCCTGATGATCGACTACCTGGGCCTGGTGGGCACCGAAGGCAAGAACCAGAGCCGTACCGACGCTGTGGCCAAGATATCCATTGCCCTGAAGAACTTGGCCAAGGAACTGAGCGTTCCGGTGCTGGTGCTGGCGCAGCTCAACCGAAACCCGGCGAGCCGCCCCGGCAAGAAGCCACAAGCCAGCGACCTGCGCGACTCCGGCCAGATCGAACAGGACGCCGACGCCGTGATCCTGGTCCACCACGACCCAGAGTCGGAAGCGGGTGAGCAGGGTGTCACCGAGCTGATCCTCGACAAGGGGCGCCAGGCCCCGCAGGGCTCGTGCCTAGTCCAGCGCCAAGGGCAGTACGCCCGCTTCGTCAACTTCGCCGGCAACCGCCTCCCGCCTGACGACGAGGTCGAGATGGGCCGCGTCGTGAATTTCTCCAAACACCGTAAGGGGAGCAAGCACCATGAAACTTTCTGATCTGTGGCCAGGCCACAAGCCGCCAGCCCGCAATCCTGCAAACCCGGTTGTCTCGGTGACTGTGACCAAGCGAGCCGGCGCCGACCAGCCTGTTGCCACTGGCAATGCCCCGAAACTCGCAGAAGCGCATCCACGGCTTGTGGGGCCCCGCGAGCTGCCGGAAACCCTTGAGGCCTGCGAAGCCCTGCACGAGCAGCTGGTGAGTGACGCAATTCGGCTGGAGCTGGCGCTGAGCCAGGCGCAAGAGGGCGCTGTTCAGGGGCGTCCATACGACCGCAGCTGGTACAACCGAGCAAAGGCTGCGCTCAAGCACATCAACCATGACCGCACCCGCCTGCTGTACCGATGCGGCCAGTTGCGCAAGGAGGCCAAGGCGCACGCCCAGCAGAACATGGACCGGGTCATCCTCG
>JADHEF010001636.1_pt1 | contig 12813 bp, 7 predicted proteins | sample 8952391 | NCBI WGS metagenome assembly JADHEF01 (sample SAMN16124439, study PRJNA663245) | bioreactor sludge metagenome | isolation source: sludge (nitrite) | place: India:Bengaluru | collected 2019-02-28
TCCTGTTGTTGCCGCCCGTGAACGCCCGCATGCGTGTCCATGCCTGCGTCCATGCGCCATCTGCCAGCCCCGCGTCAGACGCGGAGTCGCGCGGTTTGGGGACAATGTTGGTGCGTGCCCGGCAGAGCACCCAGCAGGTCCACGCCGTCTCCGGTCCACGCCGAAATCAGTGTGCCCCGCAGCCGCAATAGATTATACTATGACCAACGCGTCGACCGGCGTCGCGGATGGCTCCGGCGCGCGCGTGAGGGAGGGCTTGGCGATGACGTTCCGTTCAGCGGTCTCGTTCGTGGCGGCTCCGCCTGCCGCGCTGCGTGTTGCCCTCATGCTTCTGAGCGGCCTTCTCCGGCCGCTTTCAGACGCCCGCGCGCAAGCGCCGGTTCTGCCCGGCCTGGACATCATCCTGCCGCACATGGACTATCCCGACGAGCAGACGATGGACCGCGTCTCGGGAACCGTCACGGCGGTCTTTCGCGCGCAGGGCAGCTTTTCTTTCCCCAGAGGCGACTCGGCTCAGACGGTCGAGCATGAAAGCCTGGATTTGACCCTGACCGTGCGCTACAGCCTGGCCCCCGGGGCCAAAGAGGCGACGGTCACCCGGCAGATCCAAGGCACCAAGCGAAACGTCATGGAAGACCGGTACAGCCGCCGGGTGAAGGTTGAGACCTACTCCGGTTCCGGCACCGTCAAGTGGCCCGCCCTCGATGTCCATTGGAGCAAGGCGCGACAGGCGGCCTGCTTTTCGTTCCCCGGCGACGTGGCTTTCGCCTTCGAGCCCGGCAATACGCATATCGAGGAGGACCACGTTCAGTGGGGCGACAAGAAGACCGCGCATCACGATCATGAAACCCACGACATGCAAAGCGCGGGTTTCGTGTTCCTTTTTCCCTCGCACAGCATCGCGGCGACCAAGTTCGCCCGGTATCTGAACAGCCACCCCGGCTCGGAGAACCTCGGGGGGTGGGTTGAAGGGCCTTCGCCGAAAGGGGCGACCAGCGGCTCCTACACCATGCCGATGTTCTTTGAATGCGTGGGCTGGCACTCCGAGGGCACCTATCGCGCGAAGGGCCAAGACCCGCGCAAGCCGCCGGGTGGCTCGGCCCTGATCATTTGGCCGGGCTCCGTCCAGGTGGTCTGGTCGCTGGGTAACAGCCTGCCGGAGGGCAAGATGACCCTCGCCGCGGATGATCCGGGCGAGTATGCGAAGTGGATACCCGCCCCGATCGACGATGACCGGTTCGGCCCGGCTGGCGCCCTCACGTTCTCCGCCCGCATTTTGCCCAAGGAGGAGGGCAAGCCGGCGCCGAAGGGCAAGATCGACTTCTGGCTGCGCGACGTAAGCCGCGAAAAGGGGCTGTGCCTCAACGATCCTCCCAAGGGCGTAGCGGAGGAGGACCTCCGGTTCAAGGCGGGACAGGACGGCTTGGTCATCGACCCCGAGAATCCGCGCCACGCCACCACCAAGGAGGCGGTCGAAGCCTTCTCCGTGAGTGTGGAGGCCTTGGACCCGGGGGCCTACGGAAACGTGCAGGCCACTTGCGACGAGTTGGGGCTGATCGCCGACGACGAGCGCACCCACCTGCAGTCGATCGCGATCCCCATGGACGACAACCGGAACCACGTGGCCGACGCGTGGGAAGAGGCGAACGGCGTCCTGAGCGACAACCTGCCGCCGGAGTGGGACGCCGAGAAGATCGACGGGCAGAAGGCGGCGGGCGATTCCGTCGCGCTCTATGCGAACTACAGAGGCTTCATGGTGCTGAAGGACGGCAAGCCAGCCTTCACGCGGCTGGATCCGAAGAAGAAGACGCTCTTCGTGATCGACGACGGAAATATCTTCGACGCCGCGCTTTGGCAGCGCGCCTCCGACATGGTCGCCTACAAGCTCGACGACAGCTTGGTGAAGGGCGGCCCGCCCGACAAGGCCGAGTCGCGGACCGTCGACTTCAACAGCGGCGACGGCGGGCGCAAGTACTGCGTGCGCCTCACCAAGCAGCAGGGGTTGGTGGAGAGCGAAAAGTACGAGGATCAGGATCCCGACAACATTCAGGTCTACGGGTACACGGACAATCAGGGCCATTCGCCGAAAGGCACGCTTCGCTGCGTGGTGTTCCCCGCGCGCCTGCGGGCCATGATCGACCGCGTGGCCTCCTACGTGGACAAGGGAGTGAAGGATCCTGCTTCTGAGGAAGGAAAGTTGCTGGAGGAGATGCGCATTCCCCCGTGGCTTGCGCAGAAGGCGCTAGAGCGTCTCGACCAAGCCACGAGAGACCAGCTCGCCAAGCAGATGGTCACGCTCTGCGCAATCCATGAGTTGGGGCACGCGTGCGGACTGTCCGGCCATCGAGGCAAGGATGGCAAGGAGTGTGACCAAGGAGATCCCAAGTGTCCGATGAAGTACGACGACCGGCAGGAAAGGCGACAGCTTCTCATCCTACAGGTCATCTTTGCGCTGGACCACCCTCTGCCACTGCAGTACGACCGGTTCTGCCTGGAGCGTTACAACTGCTTCGGAGCGCTGAACGTGAAAGACTGAAAGTAGAGTCCGTCAAGGGCTTGAGGGCCACAAGGAATACTGTAACGACTTTTCGATTGATTACGGCTCAAAGCGGAGGAAAGCAATGGGAAAACTTTTCGATCGTCTAACGGGTGGGGGTCTTTCACTGGATTAGGCGGCGGTCAAATCAGGTGTTGCCTGCATCCAATGTGTGTTTTTTGGAGTCCCTCGCAGTTTCAGATGCAGGACGTTTGTCCCATCGTGCTTGTGAAGCCTTCTTTGCGGCGGCTGTGCGTTTAACCTTTGGCACCCCCTTCCATCGGGCTTTGCCGCCGCTGGCGCGTTCGTCTCTGGCCACTCGTGACCACATTTGGGGCACTTATTCATCGGCTTTGCAAACCTCGCTGACAGCAAAAACCTCGGTCGGTTTGATGGCCCAATCGCAAATCATCTCGATCAGTAAGCGTTTTTGCGCCGTTAGGCACAATGTCACTAAAGCACCTTGCTTCGGTGTCGTTCAAGGAGAGTCTGATCGGGTTTAAACTTCCTTGGCAAGAACATCTGATTGCCCTCAAGTGAAGCGAAGTGTGTTTTAAAAGCGTCATTAGTGTAAAAATCCTTCAACGCTGGGCTTATAACCATTCGGAAATCCTCGTCAAAAGAAATCAGATGGCGGTCGAAAGCGGCATCGTACGTTGCAGAAAGACAAAGACCGTTGGCAGGATTCATTCTGTTTTCTTGATCTTCTGCCCAGCCTACTATATGGCTTGCTCGTAATACCCCCGGAACATTTAATCTCGTAACACAGCACTGTGTTCCATAATCGCGAAGAATCATATCCCTGAAGAAATCTTGATTTACGCGTGTCTTAATCTGACGTAAAGCATCCTTGCCTTCTTTTGTCGAGAAATCGATGGCTTCCTCAGATAACAGGTCCTTTGCAGACTCAAACTGACTGCTGCATAACTTTTTTCCAAGTTCCTTCGGTTCGATTTGTTGCTTATTGTATAGCTCCCAAAGCTTATTTTTGTATTGTCGAAGAATGAGCCATTCTTTGTAACTCTTCAGCGCAGCCGAATAGAAACCGCTGCGCCAATAACTAGGTTTGTATTTTGTGTCAAATATGCCAGCATCTCCAAGCTTCTGTTGTTTGAGGATATACGCATAAAGGTCATTAAGGTGTTTGGCAGACTGGATTGTAAAAATATCCGAAAACCGTGAAAAGAGCGAAGAGCGTTTTGCAAGAATAGGCCCCAGCAATTCCAATGCGCGAACGTAAGATGAAGCCTTATTACTTCCATCCAGATTTTGTGAGTCCATGTATTCGGCATATTGCTGTTTCATATTATTTGTCCTGTTTCCGTTGGCGTCATGATTATGCCCTTCGTAGAATCACGTTAAACCTCAAGCGCTACGTCATCTCCTGAGATAAGTGACTGCCGCTTAGCCGATCCACATACGTCCCGAGGATCGGGTGCGACATCTCGGCCTTGGGTATTTGGACGGGCGCATACGCGGGGTTGTCCGATATGAACAGCCAGGTGCTCGGATCGGACTTTAAGCGTTTCACCGCGTACTCGCCGCCTTCGGATCCTGACGTAAAATCAGCCGCGATCACGATCTGGTTGTCCAGGCGCGGTGTCCGGTGGTACTCGAAGACCAAGAGGTCTCCGATATGGAAGAGCGGCTCCATCGAGTCACCGGCCACGCGGATCACGAAACGGTTGGGCTTGCAGAGTTTTTCGGGGACCGTGATCCAGTCGAGGTCGTTGAGATCATTTAATCGCCCGGTCTCGAAACCGTCGAAGAACGTACCCGCCGCCAGTTCGGCCACGATGGGCAAGGCCGATTTGAAAGCGAGTTGCGGGACTTCGGCCGGATCGATAAGCGTACGCCCTCGCGGTAGCACGTGATAGTGCGCGACCGACCGCTTGCCGTCCAACTCCAGAGCCGGTGAGGCCGGCGGCGACTGGTTGAGAGAATCACCGGCATCGTAAGATTCCGATTCGGCGGCGGCCCGTTGACGGCGTGAAGCGCGTTCCTTTGCGGCAGTTGATACTGGCCGAGCCGGTTGCCAGCGATCGACGCCGCGCTGAAGGGCTACAGTCTCGACGGCCTCGGTCAGAGCCGCAAAGGCGGGAATCTCCCATTTCGTTTCCGCGTGATTGCGTCCGAAGAGCGAGCGGCTCAATTCAAGGTCGAACCGCTCGGGCATGGCGTGGCGCGTGATCTGCCAGCAGCTGATGATTGCCTCGCGGCTGCGGAACAGCGTCTCGCGGTCAACCAGCCGGTCGCGTTTCTCATTGTTGACTTTGGCGTCGGCTGGCAGCAGGTTCCACAGGTCGTTGTTGTGCCACAGCGAGAAGGGGATCGCGTGATCCACGTCGAACCGGCGGTCGGTCAGGTCAGCTTGCGTCCAGACACAGGTGAGCCCCGGACACGCCTTGTATATCTCGCGGACTGCGCAAACGTCGCGGTCGGTCTCGGGCCGGACCAGCAGTTTCTCAAGCACACGGGTTATGGGCACCTGCCGTTTGGAGATTTCGACCGTCAGCTCGGCCCAGCGCAGGATGATGGCTTCGGAGATCCAGTGACCGACCAGGCACAGTTCACGCCAGATGTCGGCGTTGAAGTGAACACGCCCTAATGACGCGTAAAGCGCTTGCGGCGTGTGGCAGCGGTTGCGAGCACTCTGCCTGCCTTGGGACATGAACCCACCCTGACTTGAGAATTTCACGGGTCCGGCAACGATGGTTTCGGCGATCTTGTTGAGCGCGGCATCGGTCAGCAAGCACGCTTCCGGATCAAGCCTTTCGCTCCGGAACTCGCCGTGAAAACGGCTCAGCCCGTTCTGAAGGCTGAAATGCGTGGCCAGCGCGGCCAGTTCCTTGCGGAAGGCGATGGGCTTGTTGATCTCCATACCGCGTTTCTGGGGGATCAGCGGCTCGTCGCCCGTGTCGACCAGCGGCCAGTAGTAGTAGAGCCATTTCTCCGCCAACAGGCCGAGAGGGACGCTGACCGTGTCCCCCGGATGCCACCGCACCTGCCGGTATGCGGTTTGAGCGATGTCGCAGAGCGCCCGCATCAGCGCAAGCTTGTAGGTGGCATCCTTCTTGTCGTGGTTGATGACCGCCTCGATCTGGTCGACCGGACGCGATCCCGGCTGATGCTCGCAACCGAACACCAAGGTCGTCCAGCGTGTGCCGCGCCCGAGGCCGTCCTCGTTCTCCTCTTTCGAGAGAAAGATGAAGCCGAGGCGCTCGAAGAGCAGACGCACCTCGCCGGGTTCGCGGTCGGCGTAGAGGCGCGGATCTTCTTCGGAGGGTGTCCGCCCCGAACAGAAGGAACAGATGAAGCGCCCGCCGGGATTGAGCAGCCCGCGGATTTGGAAGGCGAAATCGAACAACTCATGGTCGGGCACATGCATGAGCACGGCGATGGCCACAACGGCATCGAAGCGGGCTTGCAGCAGGGGATGTCCGGGTTGCAGCGGGAAAGCGCCAGGCTGGAAAGTGACGCGCTCATTGCCCGGCGCGAATCGGGCTTGCGCCAGCATAGGCTCGCTGGCATCGGTGGCCAGCACATCGAGGCCGAGCGCTGATATGAAAGCGGATTCGCGCCCGATGCCGCACCCGATCTCCAGAACGCTTCCCGATGCCGGCAGCCAACGCCGCATCAGAACATGCAGCGAAGTCACATCTGCCCCCCGATATCGGGCGGCAAGTTGCTCTGCGTGTGTGTCGTAGTACTGGCCTGTAGCGTCATGCATGGGACGTGCTTTCTGAATATCGTTAGTATCATACAAGCCTGCCCCGACAAACGCCATAGGTAATCGGCATGTCGGCTGAAAGGGAGAGTCTATCGAAAATTTGTTGTCACGATGACGCCCTCAGCCGAGTCGCCGAATGTTGAGAATTTCCCCCTCAACGCGTGCGCGGCCGTTATTGCACTAATGTGAGCTCCGCACGCAACCCAATGCTTGGCAGACGGGTTACTCTATCCGCGCCTCCTATCAAAGGCGCGGTATCAACACTGAGAGGACTTCACCCACATACCTTTCCATGTTTTCTCGCTAGCCGAAACGCGCTACACTGTCGTTCACCGTAGCGGTGACATGTGCGAGTGCGGGTGTTGATCGATGACGCAAAACCGAAGGTGCCGAGCAGTTTGAGGTATATTGACGAGGTGTAGCAGAGACGCATGACTTCGGAAACTTGTCGTAAACCCTTGGCAAAGAACCGCACGTTTGAGGCATATCAGGATTAACCTTGATAGTCATACTGCTGTTTTTGAGGTTCAATAAACGGTGCTGCGAAAGATGAAACTCACATTCTACAGTACGCTCATGAGTCTTGCGACCCTGGGGATCTGCAACGCGGCTGATATTTCTTCCGCGGCGCGAGACTTTCCGCCAAACCCCATTGAAAGGAGCGGGTGGTGTCTCGTTGCCCACGATGAATTTGATGGAAAGGATGGGGGTAAACTGAACCCGGCATTGTGGATCGACGGCTACTTTCCCGGCCGATTTGGTGACGACTACAAATCCCCCCAGATGCAATCCAACTATGAGTTTAGGTCGGAAGGAGACACACGCTTTATCGTTCTCAAGACACTTGCCGAACGACCGAAGGCATGGGTGGCCGGCATAGCAACGTTCAACACGGCCAACTGGCACAAACGCTACAAAAACGAGAACGTTGCCACGATTGATCGGTTTTCAAGCAAATACGGGTACTTTGAAGTTCGATCCAGGCATCCAGTTGCCATCACTGGCAAGGACGCCGCCTGGTGGATACTGGACACGCACGCCGGAGGCGAAGAGATCGACGTTTATGAAGATAGCGCGTACGGCGGACCAAACTTCCACCTCAAGGGTATCGGGCCAGTAATCAACGGTAAGGGCGAGGATTACCCTGTTACCCAGGAGAAGGGCGACATAGCATGGCGTGTCTATGGCATGGAAATTCACGAAACCGGCATCCGATTCTTCCTTAACAACCAACTCATTCACGATAGGCAGGCCGACTGGTCGAACATCAGGGCTTGGGCTCACATTTTTAGCCTTTACGCAAGAGACTCAAAGACGAATAACGAGTACCACATCGATTACTTTCGGGCTTACAGAAAGCTCAGTGATTCCAATTGATGATCGTAGCACCCTCGACGTCACTGCCCTCCGCCCTCAGGCATTCGTCATCTTCCCTGCGTCCCCGGTCCATGCAGAGCACCTGCCCGTTGCTCTCGGCAATAAACGCGCGCAGAGCACGCGCAAAAGCTGCGTGCGCCCGTTTAAGGCCAGCCGAAGGCTGGAGTGATGAGCGGTTTTCCGCGAAGGAACGACAACGGCGGCATCTACTTGCGCGAGGGCACGGCCGAGGATGCGGCGGCCGTGGCGCAGGCGGATGAAAGGAAGGGCAGGCGCGGGGCCGTGGGCGGCAACGGGTATGGCGGCTGGCCGCCGGACCAGACCGCCTATGACCCGCTGTTTGCCGTGAAGGCGGTGTTCGTCAGTCCGGGACGGAGAACAGCTACCGGAAGGGCATCGCCGACCGGTACGGATGTTCCAGCGGCACCGCGCTTAACCTGCTCAACAAAGCCGTTTCGGAGAAGTGGCTTGCCGTGAAAATGGAGGGTGACAGCAAGCGTTACGGAGTCACGGATGCAGGGAAGGAGGCGATCGGTGAATGGCAGTTCTAAGGGGTTGTCAATTGGGCTTGTCAACGGCCCATTTGACAAGGCTGGCTGTCAGGGTTGTCAATTGGTCACCCCTTGTATTAATAAATACAAGGGGGGTGACAATTTGACAACAGCCTGTCAGCGCCAAGCCTGCCGCTTGGCATTGACAAGTGGCAAGAGTCTACAGAGGGACAGACAATTTATCTCTTATGGTGCGACCTCGCGCGTCCGGTCGTCGTCGATGGGCAACAGGTAGGCGCAAACCAGCAGCATCCCCCGGAAGAGCAGGTGGATCGCGCCTCCTCCGTGTCCGCATGCAAACGTCCACCCGCTACTGCATCGCCGTCTCCAGCAACCAAGTTCGCACCTTAGGATACGCCGACACGGGGAAATCGTGCTTGCCGACATCTTCGCAAAGGAAAGCCGTCCTGGCTCCGCCGGCTTTGGCCGCGGCGCAGATCTGCTCGGCGCGGGGGCGCGACTTGGCGTTGCTGGAGACCATCATGTACGCCTTGCCCTTGAGCCTCTCATAGTGCTTCATCTTCCCGCCGCCCTCGACAACCAGAAACGCCGAAAACAACAGCGTCGCCTCACCGCCGGAGCCGTCGATGAGGGCCGCGGTGGCGTGCGCGCCTTGAGAGAATCCGCCGAGAATCCGGTGATCACTGTCAATGTTCGGGACCAACTCCTCCGCCTTCGTGAGCATCGCTCTGAATAAGGGCCACATGTGTTTGCCGTCTTCTTCCACCATGATGAAACCGGCCCCCGGAGTATTGGCCTTGGCCACCTGATAACCCGGAGTCTTGAACAGCGGCATGCTCACGCAGACGAAGTCCCGCCCTTGGGTCAGCCCGCCAGCATAACCGAGCGTCGTGCCGTCGCCGCCATCCCAACCGTTAAGAAAAACCAACAGCGGGAACTTTTTCGCCGGGTCATAGTTCGCGGGGAGCCGAACCGTCATCTGCGCCTGAACGTCTTTCTTCTGGAAGACCGCATGGAATGTCTGCGGCATGTCCGGAAACGGGACGGTGAACGTCTTGCCGGCCTCCAGTTTGACGGCCGGATCGGCCCCGGCGAGGGCAGGCGCGGACAGCATGGCCGCGCAAAACAGCTGAAAGAAAAGGCGAATATTCATTAGGTGTAACCTCTTGGCGGACGTCGAACCCGGACATAACCCTCATGCGATTTCTCAACCCGATGTTTTCAAAAAGGCACAAACACTTCAAGTGGATTTCGCGGGACAGCGCGGTCAGCCGTTCAGCGCACGCGGCCCGAAAAACTCGGGAGGCGCTTGCGCTTTCGTCCGCCTGTCCTCATAATACCACCATGAATATGCGGTCAAAGGCTGAAGTCGGGCTGCAAGTTCGGCCCGCAAAGCGAGCAGGCGTTTGCCGTTACGGAAAGACATTCCTCACCGCCTGCGGCCTCCTCGCGGCGGCGTTTCTCGCAAGCGGGGCATGCGCGGCCACGGCGGTCAAGGTGAACTTCACCTTGAGCACCACCGACAAGAACGGCAACCCGATCACCCAGAATCGCTATTACTATCTCTACCGTCCCGACGGCCTTTCCACCGCCTCGCCGGTGCCGATGATCCTCGTCATGGAGGCCAGCCCCAATTCCGGCGCGGCAACGATGCTCAACGCCAAGGCCGCTCAGGCCGGCTTCGTCGTCGTCTCCTGCTCCTTCTCGGGCAACTCCACCGGAACGCCGGGCACCGTCTGGGTCAACGACAACCCGCGCATCGTCGGTTACGAGGACTACGACTACACGACCGAAGTGATCAACCGCGTGCGGGCGTCCGACAACTGCAACGACGCGTTCATCATCGGCATCTCGAAAGGCGGCCACCAGTCGTTCGCGGTCGCGTGTGAGCGCCCGCAGATGATCCGCGCGGCAGGGCCGCTGAACGAGTTCATGAGCCTGACCGCCAATATCCCGTCGGCGCCCGTGCCGATGATCGTCTTCCACGGCACGGCGGACTCGAACGTGCCCTACGTCATGGTGAAAGACTCGGTGGACGCGTGGCTCGCGACCGACGAGTTGCTTGACGCGACCCCCGTCACGACGTACGAGGCGTCGCCCCTCATCCCGGGCAAGGTCACGCAGACGACCTGGCGCAACGGAACGAACGGTACGCAGGTCGCCTTCGTCACGATCATCGGCGGCACCCACACGTATCCGACGCCCGGCGTCCAGACCGGCTACAACATGGCCGACGGTCTGTGGTCCTTTTTCAGCCAATATCTGACCAGCACCCAGGCGCCCCCGCGAATCGTCTCGGACCCGGTCAACAACGTCCAGCCGTGCGGCCTGCCGGCGACGTTCTGGTCGGTCGCCAACGGCCGGGCGCCGCTTCGCTGCCAGTGGCTGAAGAACGGCGCGCCAATCCCGAACGCGACCTCCGTCTGGTACACCACGCCGCCCACAGCGCTCACGGACGGCGGCTCGACCTACCGCGCTGTCATCAGCAACGGATGGGGATGCGTCACCAGCGCGGTCGCGACGCTGACGGTCAACGCCGTCGCATCCGACCCCGCAATCACCGCGCATCCTGCCGACTTGGCCGTGTACGCGGGTACCCCCGTCATTTTTTCGGCCAGTGCCGCGGGCACCCCCCCGTTGCGCTACCAGTGGCTGAAGAACGGCGTGGCAATCCCGGGGGCCACCGCCTCCACGCTCGTGCTGCCCTCAGCCATTGGCACCGACAGCGGCGCGACTTTTCGCGCCTTGGTTTCCAACTCCGCCGGGAGCGCCACCAGCACCGCCGCGACCTTGACGGTGAAGCCCGCACCAAACGCCCCCGTCATCTTGGCGAACCCGGAACGAACACGCGTGCTCACCAACCAGACGGGCGTGTTTTCCGTCACCGCGTGGAGTCCTTCGCCACTCGGCTACCGATGGCAGAAAGGCACCTTCGCCTCCGCAGACAACCTCACGGACATCGCGGGTGCGAACGGACCCTCCTACGCGACGCCGCCAACCGTCCTGGCCGATCATACGACGTTGTTCCGGTGCGTGGTGACGAACTCGGCCGGCAGCGCGACGAGCGCGAGCGAAATGCTTTTCGTGACCACGGCCGTCGTGTCGCCCAAAGAGTTCACGAGCAATACCAAGGTCCAAGCACAAGTCGGTGCGCCTTTCCGCTATGCAATCCGCGCGTCGGGCGGCACGGCGCCGCTCGGCTACACCGCCGCCCCGCTCCCGGCGGGTCTGTCAGTGAACACCGCCACCGGCGTGATCTCCGGAACCCCCGGCGTCGCGGGAACTACCGCCGTCTCCATCACCGCCACGAACTCCGCGGGAAGCATATCGGCAATCCTGACCGTGACCGTCACAGCCGACACGCCGGTCATCCCGTTCGGCCAGTGGCAAGCCGACCACTTCGGCGCGAGCGCGCAACGCCGGATGACCGCCGGCGAAGAGGCCGATCCCGACGGAGACGGCATGCGGAATCTGATTGAATACGCGTTCGGCCGCGATCCGCTCTCCTACGGGCCGGCCGATTTTATGACGGAAACCATACAGGCGGACCCGCAAGACAACTTCGAGTACCTGACACTGACAGCCTTGAAGAACCCCGCAGCCACAAACGTTTCATACTCCGCTCAGGTTTGTGCTGATCTGGTCGCGCCGGACTGGACAAACGCCGTCAAGGTTCTTAAAGACACGCCGTCCACCTTCGAGGTCCGCGACGACATCCGCGTGTCGTCCGCACTGCGCAGGTTCATGCGGCTGCTCGTTTACCCGACGCTCTGAGCAGCGAGATTGCTTTCGCTGCCGAAAAAACGGACCCGCTTATAACCGGGAAAGCAGCAGGGGGCGTATCGGGACATCGAGACAAACCGCTTCCCACCTTGGCGTCTTGGCGCGAAATCTCTCCGCCTATTGCCTACAGCCTGGGCGGCGGACAGCCGTAGGTCGGGATCGCAATACCGACTCTCTTTTTTCTTCGTGCTTCATCCTTTTTCACGGCACCTGCCCGTCGCCTTCGGGCGGGCGACGCCAACGCCAGCCGGTCTATGCCGTTAGAAAGTCGCCGGCCACCCGCAGATTCTGACGAAGTGCCGGTGCGGCGATGTGACAAATAAAGGTGGGTGAACAGGTCGCGTTTATCAGGTATGAGGATGTGTCCTTCAGCCGGTTACGTGTCATGCGGCATGTCTGCGACTGCGGCTGCGACGTTGGATGGGATTATGCTCGATCTGTGCAGGTCCCTGCACGGTGAGACAGGTTCGCCGTCACGAAACAGAACGGGTGTCAACATCGCGCCCTGTCTATGATGACGTAAATAATTGCAGATAAGTTATTTACGATAATCACGTTATCAACATTTCGCGCTTTAACCTGCAAAAACAACTTCGAAAAAGTGTTTCATTTTGTTTCATTTCCTCCTTTAGCCTTTATCCTTTTCGCCGTCTCTCCGCCACCGTTCAACTTGGAACCGTTCCAAGTTGGAGCGACGCGCAAGGATGTCCGACAGCGCGGCCTTTCATCATAATTCCCTCCAACCAAAGTGAGTTTCGCCCATCACCCATTCGCAGCATCCGCCCGCGTCTCTGCGCCGTCGGCGCCCAGTCCGTCCTCTGTCCTCCGTCCTCACTCTTCTCATGCACCGTCTCCTAACTAATGCACTAATGAAC
>JADHEF010001638.1_pt1 | contig 12795 bp, 11 predicted proteins | sample 8952391 | NCBI WGS metagenome assembly JADHEF01 (sample SAMN16124439, study PRJNA663245) | bioreactor sludge metagenome | isolation source: sludge (nitrite) | place: India:Bengaluru | collected 2019-02-28
ACGGCCGAGGTGGCCCACCTCAAGGACATCCTCGACCATGTCCTGGAGGTGGACGAGTTCAGCCTCATGGCCGATCTCAAGCCCGAGGGCAAGGCACAGTTCGACCTGGCGCTGGGCGGGACCTTGCCGGAGCCCATGCTGGACGGCCTGCTGTCCCTCAAGGAAGGCCGGCTGCAGCTGCGCACCTTCCCCCAGAGCATCGAGGATCTGGCCTTCAACATGCACTTCAAGGGGCGGGACGCCATCCTCCTGGAGTCGGACCCACTGCGGGGCCGTCTGGCCCAGGGCGATCTGCGGGCTTGGGGGATCATCACCTGGGAGCTGGGAGGCATCGCGGCCTACGACCTCCAGACCCGGCTCTCGGACTTCCAGTGGCGGGACGTTCCCGTGGGTTTCGAGCTCTACGGTGATCTCAATGCCGTCCTCCAGGGCACCAAGGAGGAAGGAGGCATCCTCTCGGGGACGCTGAATGCCCGGCACATGCTGTACGAGGCGGACATCAACCTGCGCGACCTGATTCTCGCCAGCGCCACCGGGGGCACGCCGCTCCTCAGAGCAGCAGACCCCAACGATCCGCTCGCACGCATCGAGCTGGACCTGGATCTGGTCCTGCGCCAGCCCTGGGAGTTCGATACGAACCTGCTGAAGCTCCAGGGCCGCCCCGTGGGGGCCTTCAAGATCCAGGGCACCCTCGCCGAGCCGGGCCTCAAGGGCAAGATGGAGATCCTTCCGGGCGGCCGCCTGACGAACTTCCTGCCCGCGGGGGACGTGGTGCTCGAGCGGGGGAGCATCGAGTGGACCAACCCCCAGGTGCGTTATCCGAACCTCGACATGCAGGGCCGGGTGGACATCCCGCCGTATGTCGTCAACCTGGCGATCCGGGGCAACCTGGATGGCCTCGAGATGAAGCAGACCGCCACGCCTTCGCTGCGGCAGGACGAGATCACGGCGATCCTCATCGACCCGTCCCTCGCGCCCAACATCGGCTCGCTCTCCGGCCCGGCCTCGCAGACGGCCATCAACTACGGACTCGCGAACACGGGGAGCGGTCTTGTGACCACCCTCGCCCTCGCCAACTTCCAGGAGAGTGTGCGCCGCGCCTTCGGGCTGGACCGCGTGAGCGTGGCATGGCGTACCGGCTCCGGCACGGGCTCGCCGGAGACCAGCGTCACGGTGGGCAAGAGCATCGACCTGTTCGGCCACCGGACACCGGTGGTGCTGACCCACCAGACCTCGGGCGGTGTCTCCATCACCAGCGGGCAGGTGGAGTGGCGCTTCGGCAACCTCGTCCTGCTGCTCGGTGTCAGCCAGAGCGGAACCAACGGGATCGCGCCCTCGGGCGAGATCCGGCACACCTGGAGTCCTGGATGGTGACCGTCCGCGCCTTTGCCCGCTACCGAGAGCTGCTCGGCTTCCAGAGTCTCGAGGTGACCCTCCCCGATCCCCCTTCCCTCGGCGCCCTGCTCGCGAACCCCAGGTTCCAGATGCTCCCGGCGGAGGCCCTCCTGGCCGTGAACCAGCGCTTCGCCGACCGCGCAACGGTCCTGGCGGAGGGGGATGAGATCGCCCTCATGCCGCCTGTCTCCGGAGGCTGACTCAGGCCTCCAACCGCTTCTCCAGAAGCCTCAAGGCGGCCAGTGATCCTTCCCAGCGCATGAGCTGGCGGGCTTCTTGAAGGCTGCACCAGCGGAACTCGCTGTGCTCCTCCGGGGCGAGTCGGACCTCCGCCTCCGGGGCGACCTCCACATGGAAACAGCTCTCCTGGTTGAAACGCGGCTCGCCTTCCGGCAGCCCGATGAGTCTGGGATCCACCCAGAAGGCGTGGGTCAGCTCCAGGGGGCGCAGGGTGCCCGAGAGGCCCGCCTCCTCGCGCAACTCCCGATGGGCGGTCTCCTCCGGGGATTCGCCCGGCTCGGCCATGCCCGTGACACTGGACCACCAGAGTCCCTGGTCGGGGCGGCGCAGCATCATGAGGATCTCGGGGCCTTGGGCGCCGCGCCTCCAGGTGAGGGCCGAGACGCTCCGGGTCGGGGGGCTGACAGGCTGGGGCTCCAGGGCGAGGATCTCCACGAGATGGCCGGCCATCCGCTCCGCCGCCTGGGTCCATGTGGGACCTGATCCACCCTTCATGGAATGGAGGCTGCAGACGCCCTTGTCGGTGATGCCGCAGGGGGTGATCCAGCGGAAGTGGGCCAGGTCGGGGTGTACGTTGAAGGCGATGCCGTGGGTGGGAATCCAGCGCTTCAGGTGGATGCCCAGGGCACCGAGCTTCTCCTGGCCCCGCGGGGTGTCCACCCAGACGCCCGGGAAGCCCTTCAGCCGGTCCGCGGGAACACCGAAGTCCGCAGCGGTGCGGATCATGGCTTCCTCGAGGCCCCGGACGAAGCGGCCGAGATCCTGGCGGGGGCCCTTCAGGCTGCAGATGGCGTAGACCACCACCTGGCCTGGGCCGTGGTAGGTGACCTGCCCCCCGCGGTCGGTCTGGTGGACCTCGACGCCATTCTCCTCCAGGAACGCGTCGTTCACGTGGATGTCCTGGCGCGTGGCATTGCGCCCCAGCGTGAAGACCGGGTTGTGCTCCAGGATCAGCACCTGGTCGGGATGGGAGCCCTCGGCCACGTAGTCCGCCATGGCCTGCTGCATCCGCAGGCCCGCGGAGTAGAGGACGCGGCCCAGGATGCGGACCTGGGCGGGGCGGGGGGCATCGAATCCGATCGCGAGCATTCCCAAAGCGTAGCGTATCCCTCAGAATCGAAGGCGATGTTCCAGAAACCTGCGACGATCGGCCGGTACAAGGTCCTCGGCGAGCTGGGCCGCGGTTCCATGGGCATCGTGTACCTGGCGGAGGACCCGGCCCTCAAGCGCGAGCTGGCCATCAAGCTGGTGCACAGCGCCGCAGTCACCCAGGAGGATGTGCTCGCCCGATTCCGCCGGGAAGCGGAGATCTCCGCCCGCCTGAACCATCCCAACGTCATCATGGTCTACGATGTGGGCGAGGAGGAGGGTTACGGTCCCTTCATGGCCATGGAGTTCGCTGACGGCGAGCCCCTCTCCGAGACCCTGGCGCGGGGCGCCATGGAACCCGAAGCCGCGGCGCTCATCCTGCTCCAGGGCTTCCATGCACTGCAGGCAGCCCACGCGCTGGGCATCATCCACCGCGACTTCAAGCCCGAGAACCTCATCCTGACCCGCACGGGGCGGCTCAAGCTGATGGACTTCGGCATCGCCCGGCACCAGGATCCCTCCCTCACGGGCTCGGGTGTGCTGTGCACGCCGAGTTTCGCCGCACCCGAGCTGCTGGACCAGAAGCCGCCCACCATCACCTCCGACCAGTGGGCCTTCTGCATCACGGCCTTCCAGATGGTCACGGGGGGACTTCCCTTCAGCACCGGCACCATCAGCAGCCTTCTTTACGCGATCGCCCACGAACCCCCCACCTATCCAACGGATCTGGCCCCGGCCCTGCGGACGGTCTTCGAGCGCGCCCTGCAGAAGGATCCCGCCGCGCGCCATCCCGACCTCCGGACGTTCATGCAGGAGCTGCTGGAGGCACTGCCGCTGGAGCCGGAGGTGCGCAGCCGGTGCGTCGCCTCGCTGGACACGGCGGAACCGGTCGGACGGTCCACGACGAAGGGCTGGACCGACCTTGCGAGGACCAAGCGGACCCGACCGTGGGCCTGGGGCCTGGTAGTCGCGCTCGTCCTGCTCGCATTGGTGATCGCGTGGCTGGTCCGGCCTGGGACGCGACCCCTGACCCTCACTTCCTATCCGCCCCACGTGAACGTGTTCCTGGACGACAAGCCCATCGGCACGACACCGCTCCTCGATGTTGCGATCCCCCGCGCAGGCAAGGTGGTGAGGCTGGAGAAGGAGGGCTACCAGACCCTTGAGCGATCCCTGAAGCCGGACGACCGGATGCTTACCCTGACGCTCGTGGCGAAGCCCGCCGTGCTCGACATCCGGAGCGAGCCCCCCGGGGCCGAGGTGTTCGTCAACAACGTCCTGATGGGACTCACGCCCCTCCAGGGCCTGCAGGTGGCGGGAGACCGCTCCCATCGTCTCCAGCTGCGGAAAGCGGGCTTCGAACCATGGATCCGCAACCTTGCGCCTGGCGAGAAGCTCCCCGAGCGCATCGAGCTGCGGAAGCAGGAGCCACCGCGGAAGTCCTTCTGGCAGCGGCTGTTCAGCGGGAAGTAGGTTTCCTACACCTGGGGCAGGTCGTCATCGGCGAGGACCTTCTCGGTTTGTGCCTTCCGGAAGGCCAGCACCTTTTCGCGGATCGCCGGATCGGATGTAGCCAGGCATTCCGCCGCGAACAGGGCCGCGTTGATGGCTCCCGCCTTGCCGATGGCAAAGGTGGCCACGGGAATGCCCGCGGGCATCTGGACCGTGGCGAGCAGCGAATCCAGGCCGTCCAGGGCCCAGCCCTTCATGGGTACGCCGAGTACAGGCAGATGCGTCTTTCCCGCGCAGAAGCCCGCCAGGTGCGCGGCGCCGCCCGCGGCGGCGATGATCGCCTTCAGGCCTCGGCTCTCCGCCGTCTCGCAGAAGGCGATCACCTTGTCGGGCGTCCGGTGCGCTGAGGCCACGTGCGCCTCGTAGGGCAGGCCGAGCTGGCGCAGCGTCTTCGCCGCCTCCTGCATCGTTTCCCAGTCGGACTTGGAGCCCATCAGGATCCCCACGATCGGTTGTTCGGACATGATGCCTCCATGCGCGCGCGGTGCGCTTGCTCGATCCTAGCCTTGGATCGCGGTGACTGCAGCCGCTTCAGCCCTGGCCCTTCTTGAACTGGGCGATGATGTCCTCCACGGACTGCTTCTTGTCGTCCGCCGCCAGCGACGTCTCGAAGATCTTGTCCTGGGTGGCGATCTGGCGGTGCTCGAAGACCTCCTTCTCGGTCACGCCCTCCTCGGTCTCGATCTTGAAGATGGCCAGGAGGCGGTTGAGGCCTTCCTTGAACTGTTTGAGGAGGAGGACGACCTTCTCCACCTTCTGCCGGGTGATGTCCTGGAACTGGAGGGTGTTGAGGATCTCGAAGGCCTCGTCGGAGATGGTGCGCACGTGCTGCTGGGCCATGGAGAGGTCCACGGGGGGCAGCTTGGAGGTCATCTGGTGCTCGAACAGGAAGTCCAGCACCTCCTGGGCCACCTGGGCCGGGTTCTCGCCGCCGCTGGCGCGGGCCAGGAACCGGTCGACCTGGGTCTGGAAGTGGAGCTGGTTGTCCTGCATCGCCTGCAGGGACTTGGAGACGCCCGTGAGCGCGCGGTTGGCCTCCTCGCCCGCGTTCATCAAGGCGTCCAGGCGGTTCATCACTTCCTGGGTGGCCTGCTCCGTGTCCGCGGTGATGGCGTCGAGCTGCGCGGCCAGCTCGGGCACCTGCGTGCTCTGCTGCTTGACGGAGGCATCCAGCTGCTGGAGGTTCTGCAGGGTCTGGTTGAGGCTCTGCACGAGGGCGCCGATCTCGCCCTTGGCCTGGATGTCGATCTCCTGGTAGACCTTGCCCTCGGCCATGTCCTGGGCCACGCGGGCCAGGCGCGACAGGCTGCGCGTGGACTCGTCCTGGATCTCGCCGCGGATCTGCTGGATCATCTCCTGCAGCTTGTCGAGCCGCGTGTCCAGAGCCTCGCTCCGGTCCCGGAACTCCTTCAGGAGGCCGTCCGGCTCCTCGGAAGCCTGGGGGCTGTGGGCTTGGGGTTCGAAGGAGTCCATGGGATCACCTAGGGCGTGTTGGGCGAGGGCCGGATGCTGACAAATATACCTTCGGGAAGGCCCCAGGACTGCATGAGTTCCTTGGGAATGGCGACGGTCTGATCCTCGATGTCGTCCACGAACTTGACGGGCTGGATCGCCGCGCCGTCGGGCCAGAGGATCCTCACGTTCTTGATGGGGTCCCACTTGTAGGGCCCCATGTAGCTCCACACGGACGCGACGGTTTTCGAGAGCTCCAGGTGGTCCGCCTTCTTGAAGAAGCCTGCCTTCATGGGCACGACGGAGAGCGTCACCGCAGGCTCCAGGACCTGGAGGCGGCCGGCTTCCTTCAGCAGGAGGCAGGTCTGCAGGACACCCACCTCGGTCTGTTCCGACGTGCTGATGACCTCGAGGAAGTCCCGGTACCCATCCAGGAACGGAATCACCTTCTCGTCCTCGGGGAAGAGCTTGAGGCCCTGCGTGAGCTTCGCGCCGTGGAGCCGGGGCCAGGGCACGGCGTGCAGGTTCGGGAAGATGCTCCGCAGCCGCTTGCGGGAGTCCGACGTGCGGGCGGATTCCATCAGCAGGTCCTGCACCGTGCGATGGATACTGGCGGGCACCTTGAACTGGGCCACCACGAACTCGAACTCGCCCTTGTCCCACTCCAGCACTTCGAAGGCGGCGGATTCCCCGGCGGTCTGGGGCGTCTCGGCGTGGATCACTTCGCCGTTCTGCACGAACAGCGTGCCCGTGTGCTTGCCGTTGATCACATGCAGCTTCCCGGTCTTCCGGTTCACGTGCAGCAGCTGGACCACGTCGGTGAGGGAGAGGCTCTGCAGGTTGCCGCGGAGGGTCGACATCAGTCCAAGCCCTCCAGGGCCGTCCGGAGGGAACTCATGCGCGGGCTCCCCGGAGGATGCCCATGACCTCGGTGACCGCCCGCTCCATCCCGACCTGCAGGGCACGGGCGACGATGCTGTGGCCCATGTTCACGATCTCGACATCCGGCAGGGCGGCTACGGCGCCCGCATTGAAGAGGTTCAAGCCACGCCCCGCCGCGACGGCCAGGCCGAAACGGGAGGCCTGCTTGGAGGACTCCCGCAGTCGCTCGAGCTCCGGAGCCGTGTCCGCGCCAGCCGGCAGGTTGGCATAGGTCCCCGTGTTGAACTCCACGCCGTCCGCTTCTAGCCGATAGGCCATCTTCACCTGATCGGGGTGGGTATCGATGAAGAGGCTGACCCGGATGTCCGATGTGTGGAGCTCGCGGATCATCTGGCGCAGGGGAGCCTGCAGGAACACTGCGTCCAGGCCGCCTTGCGGCGTGAGCTCATCCCTGGGTTCCGGGACCAGCGTCACCCAGTTGGGCTTGATGGATACGACCGCCTCGAGCCCGTCCGGCGTCGCGGCGCACACCACGTTGAGCGGAACGGAGAGCACATCGCGGAGCAGGCGCGCATCACGATCCTGGATGTGCCTGCGATCCGCCCGGAGGTGGACCATGATCGACTGGGCTCCGGCGCTCTGGGCCAGCAGGGCCGCCGCCACTGGTTCCGGCTCGCGCCCCAGTCGTACCTGCCGCAGCGTCGCTACGTGATCGATGTTCACGCCGAGGCGGGTGGTCACCATGGGGCTCCGGTGGGAATTGCAGGAAGAAGGGTTACATTCAAAGACTACCAGGGTTCTGTGAAAAACACGTGCACCTCGGGAAATTCCGTCCGCTGTCCCCGTCAGAGCCCCAGGTCCAGGCGGGCCGCCGTCTCCAGCTGGAGGATGGCCTGGGTCATGGTCGCCTCCTCCCGGGCTTCGACCATGAGCCGGAGCTTGGACTCGGTGCCCGACCAGCGCACGACGATCCGCATGGTCTCGCCATGGGTGCGCTCCAGGTCCTCCATGGCCTGCCAGAGGCGTTCGCAGGATTCCACCGGGCGGCGATCCTTCGCCAGCACGTTCACGAGCTTCAGGGGCCAGGGCTGGAACCTCCAGGACCAGCGGTGGGGCGCGGGTCGGTGCAGCAGGGCCTTCAGGCAGGCGATGGCCGTGGCCAGCCCGTCCCCCGACGGCCCCAGGTGCTTCTGGATGACGTGTCCGGACGCCTCGGCGGCGAGATCCCAGCCCCTCTTTCCCAGCTCCCTCAGCATGAACTTGTCGCCCACCTGGGTGCGGACGAAGGGGATGCCCAGCCCGCGGAGCGCCTGCTCCAGGCCACCGTTGCTCATGAGGGTCCCCACCACGCCGGGCAGGGGTTCGTGATGGGTGTGAAGATCCTGTGCCAGGAGCCAGAGGAGCTGGTCCCCGTCCACCATCTGGCCCTCCGCGTCCACGAAGAGGCAGCGGTCGCCGTCGCCGTCGAAGGCAATGCCCACATCGGCGCCGGAACGGCGCACCTCATCCTGCAGGGCGTCCATGTGGGTGGAGCCGACGCCCACGTTGATGCGGGAACCGTCTGCCGGGACGCCCAGGAAGCGCACGCCTGACCCCCGGAGGAGTCGTGGGGCCCAGGGTGCCGTGGCGCCGTGGGCGCAATCCACCACGACCTTGAAGTCGGTGGGAAGGTCCAGGCCTTCGAGGTGGCTGCAGTAGGCTTCCACAAGATCGGTGCAGGACGCGGGCAGGGAGCCTGTTTCAGGCAGGGCCGGTGTGCTCTCGAACACGGCTTCGATGGCCAGCTCGTCCTCCTCGGAGAGCTTCTCGCCCCGTCCGTCGAAGCCCTTCAGGCCGTTGTCCCCGGGCGGGTTGTGGCTGGCGCTGATCATCAGGCCCCAGGCCTCGGGCCGGCGCTCGGTGATCCAGGCCACGGCCGGGGTGGGGACGAGCCCCAGGACGCAGGTTGCGATCCGGTCCGCAACTCCCGACAGGAATGCCTTCGCCAGGGGCTCGGAGCTGGTGCGGGGATCCCAGCCGATCACGATCTCCCGCGCCCCGCGGCGCCGGGCCACCTCGGCCCAGGCGCGTCCCCAGCGGGCGGTGTCGACCAGGCTCAGCGGGTGCTCCAGGGCGACGCCACGCACGCCATCCGTTCCGAAATACCTCAAGGTCATCTCGATTCCTCGCTCAATGCACTCGCTGCGTGGGTCCGGAAGACACGATAGCCCCAGTCGGCAGCCTCCCGGTGGGCCTCCATCGTGAGGGGATCCCGTTGGTCCGGCGGAAGGGTGGGAGTGCCTGCGCGCCAGGCCAGGAACCGCTTGCGGGAGATGCCGATGCAGAATCGCTCCACGGGCCAGGCCAGTAGGCGGGGCAGGTCCGGCAGGGCCTGCCAGATGGCCGTGTCCTCGCCGAAGGTGGTGCCGAAGCCGAAGCCGGGGTCCAGGAGGATGCGTTCTGCCTGGATACCCGAGCCGAGAAGGCGGTCGCGGATCTCCGCCAGCTCGGCGATGGCTTGACCGGCGGTCGTCTCGCCAACTCCTGCGTAGTCGGGCATGAAGATTACGCCCGAGCGGAGCCGGCTGCGCATGGCGATGAGGCCGCAGTCGCGATGCCTGACCAGCTCCAGCAGGGCGGGGTCCGAGAAGCCGGTGACATCGTTGATCACGGCCGCGCCCACGTCGAGACCCTGGCGTGCCACGTCCGCATGGCGCGTATCGAGGCTCAAGGGCAGTCCCAAAGGCTCGCGCTCCAGCCGCTCGAGGACAGGGCGAAGCCGGTCCCACTCCTCACCCGAGGAAACCGGGGCGGCCCCGGGCCGTGTGCTCTCGGCGCCCAGATCCAGCAGGGCCGCCCCCTCACGCCGAAGCCGGAGGGCCTGCCCGAAGGCGGCCTCCGGCTCGACGTACTGTCCTCCATCACTGAAGGAGTCGGGGGTGAGGTTCAGGATCCCGAGGTACGTGGGGCGCTCGAGGGGGAGCGTTCCCGTCGCGATCCGCCAGGGCATCCGATCAGGCCGGAGTCAGGGCGGGGTTCAGTCCGGCATCGGAGTCGGCATCCGAGGAGGACGAGGGCTTGGGCTCGCCCTTGGGGGGCAACGTCTCGCCGTTCATCAAGCGGGCCACGTCGTTCCCGTCGAGGGTCTCGCGGACGAGCAGGGCCTCGGCGATGGCGACGAGCTTGTCCCGCTTCTCCTCGATGATGGCCCGTCCGCGCTTGTAGTTGCGCATGACGATATCGTGGACCTCGGCGTCGATGACCTTGGCGGTGTCCTCGCTGATGTCGCGGTGCTGGGTGAAGTCGCGGCCCAGGAAGATCTCCTGCTGGGCGCCGCCGTACTTCAGAGGGCCCAGCTTCTCGCTCATGCCGTACTCCGTGACCATGGCCTTGGCCATGTCGGTGGCCTGCTGGATGTCATTGCTGGCGCCGGTGGAGAGCTGGCTGAAGAAGATCTCCTCAGCGATGCGGCCGCCCATGGAGATGGCGATGCGGCTCTCCATGTAGTCCTTGGTCGTGTTGTAGCGGTCCCGCTCGGGAAGCTGCCAGGTGACGCCCAGGGCGCGGCCCCGGGGAATGATGGTGACCTTGTGGACGGGATCGCTGTGTTCCACCACGGCGGCGATGACCGTGTGGCCGGCCTCGTGGTAGGCGGTGATTTTTTTGTCCTCCTCGGTCATCACCAGGCTGCGGCGCTCGCTGCCCATGTAGACCTTGTCCTTGGCGTTCTCGAAGTCCACCATCTCCACCCACTTCTTGCTGGTGCGGGCGGCCAGGAGGGCGGCCTCGTTGCATAGGTTGGCGAGGTCGGCGCCAGCGAAGCCGGGGGTGCCGCGGGCGATGACTTCCAGGTCGACGTCCGGGGCGATGGGGATCTTGTCGTGGGTGTGGACCTTCAGGATCTCGAAGCGGCCCTTCACGTCGGGCCGGTCCACCACCACCCGGCGATCGAAGCGGCCAGGGCGCAGCAGCGCCGGGTCCAGCACGTCGGGGCGATTGGTGGCGGCGATGAGGATGACGCCCTCGTTGCCCTCGAAGCCGTCCATCTCCACCAGGAGCTGGTTGAGGGTCTGCTCGCGCTCGTCGTGGCCGCCGCCCAGGCCGGCGCCACGATGGCGGCCCACGGCGTCGATCTCGTCGATGAAGATGATGCAGGGGGCGTTCTTCTTGCCCTGCTCGAAGAGGTCACGGACACGGCTGGCGCCCACGCCCACGAACATCTCCACGAAGTCGGAGCCGGAGATGGAGAAGAACTGCACCTTGGCCTCGCCGGCGATGGCGCGGGCCAGAAGGGTCTTGCCGGTGCCCGGAGGGCCCATCAGCAGCAGGCCCTTGGGGATCTTGCCGCCCAGCTTCACGAACTTGCCGGGGTCCTTCAGGAAGTCCACCACCTCGGCCAGTTCCTCCTTGGCTTCGTCGCAGCCCGCCACGTCGGCGAAGGTCACGCGCTTGGCGTTGGCGGACAGGCCCCGGGCTCGTGCCTTGCCGAAGGAGAGCGCCTTGTTGCCGCCCATCTGGGCTTGGCGCATGAACACGAACCAGAGCACCACGAAGACCATCAAGGGACCCCAGAAGATCAGGATGGTCAGGAAGTTGTTCTCGCTGGGCTTGGCCGCCTTGAACTCGTCCAGCTTGCCCTCGGTCTTCATGTCGAGGATCAGCTGGCCCAGGTTCTGCATGGGCGGGGCGATGGTCTTGAACTTGTCGAAGGTCTCGTCCTTCGAGTTCTTCTGGGGCGTCTTGTAGGTGCCCTCGATGTCCACCCCGGTCAGGGTGATGCTGCGGTATTTTCCGGTCAGTCCTTCCGTGTAGAACTGGGAGAAGGGGATCTCCTGGGTCCGGGTGTTCTGGGGCAGCCAGTTCAGGGCGATCAGCACCAGGGCGATGATCCCGATCCAAACCAGCGCACTCTTCATCATTGAGTTCAAGGTTCCTCCCGAGGGGTTTCCCCCGCTCCCAGTCTACCCGGTCCGGAGGCGGTCTCCCGCCAGATTGGATGCAGCGCCCAGGCGGAAGGTTCGCTGTCGAGCCGCCAGCCGCCCCAGGTCTTGGTCTTCCGCGAGCGCCGCGCAAGGTGCGGCGCGGCCCAGGCCGCGAGCCCCCGCAGCGATTCGGATTCCCGCTGCCAGTCCAGCTCCCGGAAGGCAGCCTCCAGCGCCCAGCGCAGCTCCGGGTCGGTCCAGGACCCCCGGAGCAGGATCCGGTCCGGGTCCCGGGCCAGATCCCAGCGGGTCCCCCTCCAGCCCTGGACCAGCTCATCCCGGAACCCGCGCAGCTCCTCGACCTGGACATGGGTCTCCCAGAGGTGGGCGTCCAGGGCCGGGGCCTCCTGGCGCATGAGCCCCAGGAGCTTCCGCCAGCGGTTCCGGGCCGTGAAGTCGGACAGGTTGGTCTCGTCCTCCCGCCAGGGGATGCCAAGGGTGCGCAGGTACGTGCGCAGGTCCTCCCGCCGGGCCTGGATCAGGGGAGACCATCGCATGCCCTGCCGGGGGGGCAGGGGTGTCAGGGAGCCGGAGCCCCCACCCCGCGCGAGGCGCAGCCAGATGGTCTCCGTGTGGTCGTCCAGTGTATGGCCGGTGGCTACGGTGGAGGCGCCCGAGGACTCGGCCTCGGTCCTGAGCCAAGCCCAGCGCAGCTCCCGGGCGGCCGTCTCGATCCCGTGTCCCGTGGTGCGGGCATGGCCGGCCACATCGAGGTCCGCTTCCACCAGGTCCAGGTCGAGCCGGCGGCAGAGTTCCCGCACGAACTCCGCATCCTCCGAGGAACCGGAGCGCAGGCGATGGTCCGCGTGGGCCACCAGCAGATCGAGCCCCAGGCTCCGGCGGATGGCCCAGAGGAAGGCCAGGAGCGCCGTGGAGTCCCCGCCCCCGGAGCAGGCGACGAGTACGCGGGTGTGTTCCACGCCGTCTCCGCGGGCATGGATCTGTGACAGCCAGGTGGTCTCGAGCCGGTTCATCCGGCCAGCCGGACCGCCAAGCGCAGGAGGGCGGGGGGGATGGGCTTCTCGCACCACAGCCCCTCCGCGAAGGCCGCCTGGATCAGGGATCCCCAGTGCATGGCCCGGCCCTCGATCCCGCGCCGGAAGCTCGGGTGGGCGATGCGGGTCGGGGGCTGGGAGGGGTCGTGGGTGAACTGGCTGCCGAAGGCGTCGAAGGCTTCCATGCGCAGGGACCAGGTCTCGGAGACGTCCACCACGAGGTCCGGAGGCGTCGGCGGGTTCACGCCCCCCACCCAGGCCACGGCCTC
>JADHEF010001640.1_pt1 | contig 12784 bp, 15 predicted proteins | sample 8952391 | NCBI WGS metagenome assembly JADHEF01 (sample SAMN16124439, study PRJNA663245) | bioreactor sludge metagenome | isolation source: sludge (nitrite) | place: India:Bengaluru | collected 2019-02-28
GGTGTTCTCGGCATTGGCATGGAAATTCGCACTCAGCCGGGGCGACCAGGAGAAGCCGGCCAGCGAGTCGTTCTCGCCCGCCAGACCGAGGTTGGTGGTCAGCCAGGAGGCCGGCCTGGCTTCCCAGTTACCGAATATCCGCCCGGTTTCACGTTGCACCGTGCCCTGCCCGGGGAGGACCCAGGCGGATCGCATCGTATCGTTGCGCCAGCTGCCCCCCCAGGCGATCCGCCCCACCGCCCCCAGTGACTGATTGCTCAGGAATTCGAGCTCATGGCGGATCCCCTCGTCTCCCGACTGGTTGATATGGAACACCTGCGGCGGCACAAGGGGAGCCACGATATTGAACGCGTCGTCGGAGCGATCGGCCACGTAGGCGTAGCGCAACTGATGATCGCTGTTCGGCGACGTGGCATGGCGCCAGGTTAGCTGCGCATAGGTGTTGGTTTGCCGCAGGCTGCGGATGGGGTTGGTCGGCTGCCCGAACAGGCGGCCGCCGTTGAGGCGCCCGACGCCCGTCACGCCCTCTGCCTGGCCAGCGTTGATCTGCAGCGCATTCCGTTCGCCGAGCGCGAAGTCGGCCCGCAAATCGACCAGGCGAGAGCGAAAATTGTCGATCCAGTCCCCGCGATCAGCCAGCGCATCGTCATTGAGTTGCCGGTAGGTCAGCCGGAAGTCGCCGACCTCGCCTATCTGGCCGCCGAGCCGCAAAGCCTGATCGCGGACGTTCTGGCTGCCATGGCTGACGGATACCGACAAGCCCCGGGTCAACGCCGGATCGACGGTAATGATGTTGATGACGCCGAGAAAGGCATTGCTGCCGTATGAAACGCTGTTGGTTCCCCGCACCACCTCGATCCGCTCGATGTCGTCGAGCGCCACCGGAATGGTCGCCCAGTTGACGCCGTTGCCGAACAGCGGCGAATACATCGAGCGACCATCGATGAGCACCTGGACGCGAGGTGAGTAATCCTCGTCGTTCAATCCGTGGTAACTGACCCGCGCCGGCTCCGTCGTGTGAGGGTAGGTCTGAAAGCCGGGTACCAGCCTAAAGACATCGTTCAGATCGCGGACACCGGAAGCCTTGATCATGTCGCGGTCGATCACCGTCACGGCAGTCGGCGCATCCGCCAGGCGCTGCGGCAACCGGCTGACCGAGGCGACCACCGGCAACTCGCTGAAATAGATGCTCTCGTCGGCAGCCGCAATCCCGCCCCCGAGGCTCGCTACGGCAGTCGCCAGGGCGATGCCGGGAAAACGGTGCGCGCTTTTCATCAGGTGCCGCCGGTAACCAGTTTTTCAAGCGGGCCGGGCGCCGTCAGTGCCTGGGCCCATGCTTCGGCAAAACAGGGCGATTGCGCCCCGATCGTGACCCTGTGCCGATTGGCCGCCACCAGGCAGAGCGCCAGGCCGGCTTGCTCGACCGCCGTAACGCCTTCGAGATCGATCTCGTCTACCCCCATGCGGGTCAGGGCATGCATGAAGTCGCTGCGCAGGATGCCGCACAAGCCGCCGGTGATGCGCATGGTCTTGCGACCGCCCAGCTCATGCACCGACAGGATGGACGCCTTGCCGCTGGCCAGCGCGGCGCTGATCGCGTCGTCGATCAGGATCTGGCTGATCGGCCCCTGCTGGAAACGCACCCCGAACAGGTCGCAGACCCGGCTCACCACAGCGGCTGGCACGTCGATCAGCGGCGAGTCGAAAACGCTGAATTCGCAGCCCACATTGCGCGAAATTTCCAGCGGCATCGGCGTCCGCATCATCAAGCCGGACAGGGAGAGGTTTTCGATGACGCCCTCGCCAATTTCCCCGCCATAGCCAATGCTGATTTTTTGGGGAACGGAAAACCGGATGCGCTGATGACGTCGTTGATCCAACATGGGCCAGATTCTTTCCAGAGGAGTGTTGCGCGTCAGTTTAGCAAACTTGCCCTGCCCGCATCAGGGACATAAGCGCCTCGTTTCATTGACTTTTCGGTGCCTGCTCGGTATCGTCTGCAAACGCTGAAAGCCCTTCAGCCGCGCCGATTTGAGCTCTGATTGCGGGCGCTTATAAATACAGCTAAAACGGGAACCACCCAGTTCGCGTTTTCGGCCAACTGGGTTTTTGTTTTTCAGGAACAGCATGCCAGGACAATCCGTCGGCGTCGTCACTTCGCACCGCGCCCACTTCGACCAGCCGCTGCATTTGCGCAGCGGCAGCGTTCTGCCGGCCTACGATCTGGTCTATGAGACCTACGGCACGCTCAACGCCGCCAAGTCGAACGCCATTCTCGTCTGCCACGCGCTCTCCGGCCACCACCACGTCGCCGGCCATTACGCCGACGCACCGGACAACATCGGCTGGTGGGACAACATCGTCGGCCCCGGCCGCCCGCTCGATACCGACCGCTACTTCATCGTCGGCCTGAACAACCTCGGCGGTTGCCATGGTTCGACCGGCCCGTCGTCGATCAACCCGGCCACCGGCAAGCGCTGGGGCGCCGACTTCCCCATCGTCGCCGTCAGCGACTGGGTCGAGGCCCAGGCCCGGCTGGCCGACTTGCTCGGCATCGATGCCTGGGCAGCAGTCATCGGCGGCAGCCTGGGTGGCATGCAGGCCCTGCGCTGGACGATCAGCCAGCCGGAACGCGTGCGCAACGCCATCGTCATCGCCTCGGCACCCAAGCTGACCGCACAGAATATCGCCTTCAACGATGTCGCCCGCCAGGCCATCCTGACCGATCCCGATTTCCACGGCGGCCACTACTACGAGCACAACACCCGGCCGACGCGCGGCCTGCGCCTGGCCCGCATGCTCGGCCACATCACCTATTTGTCCGACGACCAGATGGGCGAGAAATTCGGCCGCGAGCTGCGCAATGGCTCCTTCTCCTTCGACTACGACGTCGAGTTCGAGGTCGAGTCCTACCTGCGCTACCAGGGCGACAAGTTCGCCGGCTATTTCGACGCCAACACCTACCTGCTGATGACCAAGGCGCTCGATTATTTCGACCCGGCCCGCCTCGACGGCGGCGACCTGACCAAGGCCATGGCCCGCAGCAAGCCGAACACGGGTTTCCTGATCGCCTCCTTCACCACCGACTGGCGCTTTTCGCCGGCCCGCTCGAAGGAAATCGTCGCCGCCCTGCTCGCCAACAACCGCAACGTGTCGTACGCCGAGATCGACCTCAATTTCGGCCACGACTCCTTCCTGATGGACGATGCCCACTACCACGGTGTCGTCGATGCCTACCTGCGGAACATCAAGCTATGACGCACACGCTGGGACGCCCCGATTTCGACATCATCTCCGCCTGGATCGAACCCGGCCACCGCGTGCTCGACCTGGGTTGCGGCGACGGCACGCTACTCAAGCACCTGATCGACACGCGTGGCGTGCATGGCGTCGGCGTCGATGTCGACGATGCCAACATCCTCGCCGCCATCAAGAACGGCATCAACGTACTGCAGGGCAACCTGGAAAAGGGGCTCGACGAATTCACCGACCAGTCCTTCGACCACGTCGTGCTGTCGCGCACGCTGCAAACGGTGCGCCACACCGAGGGTATCCTGCGCGAAATGCTGCGCGTCGGCCGGGAGGCCGTGGTGTCCTTCCCGAACTTTGCCTACTGGAAAAACCTGCGCTCGGTGCTCGACGGCCGCATGCCGGTCTCGGAAGACCTGCCCTACCAGTGGTACGACTCACCCAACGTCCGCTTCTTCACCTTGCTCGATTTCGAGGCGTTGTGCGCGCAAATGGGGCTGATCATCCGCGAACGCCACGTCCTCGACGAAGGCGGCAACATGGTCGACAACGACGACGAGCGCGAACTGAATTTCCTCGGCAGCCTGGCGGTCTATCGCCTGACCCGCAGCCGCTGATGCCGGCCTGGCTCGCTGCGCTGCTCAACCGGAAGATGCTGATCTGCATCTTTACCGGCTTCTCCTCGGGCCTGCCGCTCTACCTGCTGCTCAACCTGTTGCCGGCCTGGCTGCGCAGCGAGGGCGTCGACCTGAAGACCATCGGCTTCTTCGCCCTGATCCAGTTTCCCTATACCTGGAAATTCCTCTGGTCGCCGCTGCTCGACCGCTTCAGCCTGCCCGGCTTCGGTCGTCGCCGAGGCTGGATGCTGGTGACCCAGATCGGCCTGCTGCTCACCATCGGCTTCCTCGGCGGCCTCAGTCCAAAGGACAACATCTGGCCCATCCTGTGGCTGGCGACGCTCCTCTCGCTGCTCTCGGCAACGCAGGACATCGCTGTCGATGCCTTCCGCCGCGAAATCCTGAGCGACCATGAACTCGGCCTCGGCAATGCCGTGCATGTGAACGCCTACCGCATTGCCGGTCTGGTTCCCGGCTCGCTGTCGCTGATCCTGGCCGACCGCCTGCCGTGGAACGAGGTGTTCTGGATTACCGGCGCCTTCATGCTGCCCGGCATGGCCATGGCCTGGCTGGTCAGCGAACCGGCCGTCAAAGGAATGCCGAAAACCCTGCGCCAGGCGGTCACCGAACCCTTCCACGAATTCATGGGCCGCCAGGGCTGGCGGGGTGCCGCACTGGTTCTCGGCTTCATCTTCCTCTACAAGCTCGGCGACAGCCTGTGCACAGCGCTGGCCACCCCGTTCTACCTCGACATGGGCTTCACCAAGACCGACATCGGCCTGATCGCCAAGCATGCCGGTTTATGGCCGGCCGTGATCGGTGCCCTGCTCGGTGGTTTGTGGATGGTAAAACTGGGCATCAACCGGGCGCTATGGCTGTTCGGCGTAGTGCAGCTGGTATCGATTTTCGGCTTCGCCTGGCTGGCGGCGCAAGGACACTACGACAGCATCGGCGCCGGTGAACGTATCGCACTCGCCTTCGTGATCGGCCTGGAGGCCCTCGGTGTCGGCCTGGGCACCGCTGCCTTCGTCGCCTTCATCGCCCGGGCCACGCATCCCGCCTACACTGCCACGCAAATGGCGCTGTTCACCAGCCTGGCTGCCGTACCGCGCACCTTCATCAACGCCTCGGCTGGTTGGCTGGTCGAACAACTGGGCTGGCTGAATTTTTTCTGGCTATGCTCTGCCCTGGCGGTGCCAGGCATGATGCTGTTACTGAAAGTGGCGCCGTGGAACGACACTACGGCCGACGCTAGTCGCCCCGCTTGAGCCGGCGCCGGTCCAGCCACCAGGCGTAAATCGGCAACAGCAGCACCGAACCGGGCAGCAACAAGGCAATCAGGTAAGGCGACAAATGCGCCACGCGGCGCAGGTGAGCGAGCAACTGAGCCTTGTCGGCCGCATCCCAGGACTGCCCATTACGCGCCTTCATCAGCAAGGGCATGATGCCGCGGGTTGCCAACAACTCGGCCAACAAGCGATGGGCCTCGCGCCGCTGCGATGAAACAATCTGGCGCCACCAGGCCGGTAGCGCCGCTTCCTTGGAAGCGCCCTCCGCCATGCTCAGCGGGCTCCGACCAGCTTGGTTCTGATGGCCTGCCAGCCACGCCACACAAAAAAGCCCCGGCGCGCCCAACGCCAGGCACGTTTGGGGCGGGCAACGACGACACTGGCCACCGCGACCCCCACGGCAAGCGGGTGATGCTTGAGCCAGTCGACGCCCTTGAGGACGGCATCACCACGTACCAAGGCAGCCTCGAGCGGCTCGGCATGGCGTGCCAACTGGCGACGTTGCTCGGCGATACGCGCCTGCAAGGCTCCGTGACGGGTCGCCAGTTCGAGCAGCTTGGGATTCATTCCGGTTTGTTGCGTGAACGGCGCAGTTGCGCCATGTCGGCTTCCAGTTCGGACAGGCTGGCCTTGAACATCTTGCTCGGCTGGCTGGCCTGACGCTTCAGCGAACTGGCCAGAACCAGGCCGCCACCGACAAACAGTGCAGCGAAGATGCCGAAAACGATGACCCGCTGTTCCCAGAAGGCCAGTGCAATGCAGCAAACGAGCATCACGACACCGAGAGCGAGCAGGAAAGCCGCACCGATCGCCTTGGCCCACAACGACATGAGGCGGAATTTCTCCTCCTCCAGTTCGGTGACCAGAAGTTCGGCACGCGTCTTGCCAATCGCAAGCAGGGTCGCGACGAGGTTTTTCAAGGCGGAAAAGAGGCCTTCGCGGCCTTCTTCACCGCCTGCCGACTGCGTCATTCGCTTAACGACGGCCGATCAGCACGCCAAGTGCCAGGCCCAGGGCTGCAGCAACACCCACGGCCTTCCATGGCTCTTCATGCACGAAATCGTCGGTAGCACGGGCGGCAGCCTTGGCCTTGTCGACGACGGCGGCCTCCAGGTCGAGCACGCGCTCCTTCGCATCGCGCAGGCGAACACCCAGACGCTCGCGCAACTCACCCACCTTGTCACCGGCAGCGCCCGCTGTGGCACGCAGCAGTTCTTCGGTATCGGAAATGACAACCTTCAGGTCGGAAACCAGCTTTTCCTTGTTGGCAACGGACATTTGCTCAGACATATTCAACCTCGTTGTGAGTCGGTTAATCGGGACAGTTCAAGGGTATCCCTTGCTCGTGACGAAATCAATTCGCGCGGGATACTTATTTGACGTCGTAGTCGATGCTCAGGGGCGCGTGATCGGAGAAACGCTCCGCTTTGTAGATCTGCGCAGCGACGGCCGTCGCCGCAATCCCCGGGGTGGCGATCTGGTAGTCGATCCGCCACCCGACATTCTTGGCCCAGGCCTGGCCGCGATTGCTCCACCAAGTGTAGGCCTCGCCGGTGGCCTCGGGATGGAGGCGACGATACACATCGACCCAGCCCAGCTCGTCGAACACCTTGCTCAACCAGGCCCGCTCCTCGGGCAGGAAGCCGGAATTCTTCTGGTTGGATTTCCAGTTCTTCAGGTCGATTTCCCGGTGTGCGATATTCCAGTCGCCACACAGCACGATCTCCCGTCCCTCGCCACGCAGCGCCAGCATTTGCGGAAAGAACGCGTCAAGAAAGCGAAACTTGGCCGCCTGGCGCTCCGGCGATGACGACCCCGAGGGCAGATAGAGCGAAATGACCGACAGATTGCCGAAGTCGGCCCGGATGTAGCGCCCCTCGGCATCGAATTCACCCCCGTCGAAACCCTCAATGACCCGATCGGGTTGCTGACGACTCCAGATGCCAACCCCGCTGTAACCCTTTTTCTCGGCACAGTGGTAGTACGCCCGCATGCCATCCGGTGCCAGCATCTCGGATGTCAAATCTCCTTGCTGTGCCTTCAGTTCCTGCAGACAGACGACATCGGCTTTCTGGGCAACGGCCCAAGGCAGCACATTTTTGCTCCACGCGGAGCGGATACCATTGAGGTTCAGGGAGATGATGCGTAACATTGTTCCGGGTTGGCCGGGCTTTCCGGCTGTTGCAATTGGAAAATTATGGATTTTCGTCAGGATTTCATCGAATTCGCACTGGGCTGCCAGGTACTGCGCTTCGGCGAGTTCAAAACCAAGGCTGGGCGGTTGTCGCCTTATTTTTTCAATGCCGGACTGTTCAACGATGGTAATTCACTTGGCCGCCTCGCTGAATTTTACGCCAAAGCCGCAGAAGCCGGCGGCGTGCAGTTCGACATGCTGTTCGGCCCGGCCTACAAGGGCATTCCCCTCGTCGCCACCATTGCCATGGCCCTTGCCCAGCGCGGCCGGAACTTTCCGTTTGCCTATAACCGCAAGGAAGCCAAGGACCACGGCGAAGGCGGCAACATCGTCGGCGCGCCACTGCAAGGCCGTGTGCTGATCGTCGATGACGTGATTTCGGCCGGCACCTCGGTGCGCGAATCGGTCGAACTGATCCGTGCCGCCGGTGCCACGCCGGCCGGCGTACTGATCGCCCTGGATCGGCAGGAGCGCGGCCAGGGCGAATTGTCAGCCGTGCAGGAAGTACAGCGCGACTATGGCATCCCGGTCATTGCCGTCGCCGGCCTGAAGGACTTGATGACCTTCCTGGCTGAACGTCCCGACTTCGCCGCCCATCGCGAAGCCGTCGCCCGCTATCGCGAGCAGTACGGGGTTGATGCGTAAGACCGTACTGCCCCTCCTGGTGCTGTTGGCCGTTGGCTCGGCGCAGGCGGCCAGTGAGTTCTATTGCTGCCAGGACCCGGCCAATGGCCGCCGCGTCTGCGGCGACACCCTGCCCGAGCAATGCCGTGGCCGTGCCTACCGGATTCTCGATAGCGGCGGCAACATCGTCAAGGAAGTCGGCGCACCGTTAAGCCCGGAGCAAAAGGCTGAGCTGATCCTCGAGAACAAGCGGCGCAAGCAACTTGAAGATGCCGGCCGTGAGCAACGGCGGCGCGACCAGGCCCTGCTCGACACCTACACCACCGCGGAAGATATCGACCTGGCCCAGAAAAAGGCCGAAGCCGACGTCAATCTAGCCATTCAGGCGACCAACGAGCGTATTGCGACAGCTCAGAAAAAGCGCAAGAAGTTTGCCGACGAGGCCGAGTTCTACAAGAAAAAAGCCTTGCCGCCAGAGCTGGAAAAAGACCTGCGCGCCATCGACCACGAGATTCGACTCCAGCAGGAACTGATCGCGCTGAAGCAGAAAGAGTTCGACACCATCAAGGCCAAGTACGACGCCGACCGCAAGCGCTACTTCGAACTGACCCGCAAATCGCCGACCACGCCGCCGGGCGGCGCAGTCTCCCAGCCACGCTGATCAGCCAGCCAGTTTCTTTTTCAACAAGTCGTTGACCTGTTGCGGGTTGGCCTTGCCCTTGGCCGCCTTCATCACCTGACCGACCAGCGCATTGAAGGCCTTTTCCTTGCCGGCCTTGAATTCTGCGACGTTGGCTGCGTTGGCGGCGAGTACGTCATCGACCAGCGCCTCGATGGCGCCCGTGTCGGTAATCTGCTTCAAACCCTGCTTGTCGATCACCTCGTCCGCGGTCGCCCCCTCGCCATTCCACAATGCCTCGAATACCTTCTTGGCAATGTTGTTGGAAATGGTGTTGTCGGCGATGCGCTGGATCAGGCCACCCAGTTGCTGAGCAGAAACCGGCGACTCGGCGATGTCCTTGCCTTCCTTGTTCAGTCGCGCTGCCAGATCGACCATGACCCAGTTGGCGCAGGGCTTGGCGTTGGACTGGCCGGCCACGACGACAGTCGCTTCGAAATAGGCGGCAATTTCCTGACTGGCGGTCAGCGTACCGGCATCGTAGGGCGACAAGCCGAGCACGGTCATGAAACGTTCGCGTTTCTGGTCCGGCAACTCGGGCAACTCGCCCTTCACCCGCTCGATCCAGTCGCCGCCGATGACCAGCGGCAGCAGGTCGGGGTCAGGGAAGTAGCGATAGTCATGCGCATCTTCCTTGCTCCGCATGCTGCGGGTTTCGCCGGTATCCGGGTCGAACAGCACGGTCGCCTGCTGAATCTTGCGCCCTTCCTCGATTTCGTTGATCTGCCACTGGACTTCGAAGTCGATGGCTTCCTTGAGGAAACGGAAAGAGTTGAGGTTCTTGATTTCGCGGCGCGTGCCGAACTCGGCCTGGCCTTTCGGGCGCACCGATACGTTGGCGTCACAGCGGAAGGAACCTTCCTGCATGTTGCCGTCGCAGATGCCGATCCAGCGCACCAGGCCGTGCAGGGCCTTGGCGTAGGCGACCGCCTCGTCGGAGGAGCGCATATCCGGCTCGGAAACGATTTCCAGCAGCGGGGTGCCGGCCCGGTTCAGGTCGATGCCCGACTTGCCGTGGAAATCCTCGTGCAGCGACTTGCCGGCATCTTCTTCCAGATGGGCGCGGGTCAGACGGACGACCTTTTCGTAGGCCTTGTCGCCAGAACCGATTTGCAGGGTCAGGTTGCCGCCAACCACGACCGGCAGCTCGAACTGGCTGATCTGGTAGCCCTTGGGGAGGTCGGGGTAAAAGTAGTTCTTGCGCGCGAACACCGACTTCTGCGCCACCTTGGCACCGATCGCCAGGCCAAAGCGGATGGCGCAATCGACGGCCTTCTTGTTGAGAACCGGCAGAACGCCGGGCAGGGCGAGGTCGACCGCGCAAGCCTGGGTATTCGGCTCGGCACCGAAGGCGGTGGAAGCACCCGAGAAAATCTTCGAAACGGTCGCCAGTTGCGCGTGCGTTTCGATGCCGATGACGACTTCCCACTGATTCATAACTTCATCCGTTTCACGAACATTGGCCGGTTGTCGATTCGACGAGTATCGGCCACAAATAATCGAATGCCTTGCCCTCGCACGACTTCTGGCAGCCGGTGAAGGCGATGGTGATTTTTTCGCTCTGCTCACGCCACATGCGCACCGTGCATTGGGTGTCACGGGCATGGCGCAGCAAGACCTGCGGCGAGCGGCTTTCCTGACGGAAATCGCCCAGCGCGAAATGGCAGCGTCCGCGCCCCTTGATGGCGACATCGGCCTTGAAATCGCTCACCTGCCCTTCTTCTACAGCGAGGGAAAGCCGGGTGGCGGTGCCGATCTCGTCCACATGCGAGCAACGGGACGTCACACTGACCGGCGAGGTATCGTGCTGCTTTATGCCACGTCGCGCCAGTGCCCGCTGCGCCTCGGCCGACAGCCCCGGCTTGCTCGAGGGCCGTTCGGTCGAACGACTGGCACCCACTGTTTCGTCACGGGACACCTCCTGAACCGGCGTCGCACAGGCGGCAAGCAGCAGGGCAGCGGCCAATGGCGCCAGCCAGCGCTTCATCAGTCGATCGCTCCCGGGCGACGGGCATGCCAGTCGGTCGCCTGCTGGTAACGATGGGCGACATTGAGCAACTGGCTTTCAGCGAAGTAATTGCCGACCAACTGCAGGCCGACCGGCAAGCCACCGACGAAACCGCAGGGAATCGACATGCCGGGCAGGCCAGCCAGGTTCACGGCGATGGTGTAGATGTCCGACAGGTACATCTGCACTGGATCAGCCGCCTTTTCGCCCAGCTTGAAGGCGGTTGACGGCGAGGTCGGCCCCATGATCACGTCGCAGGACTTGAACGCTTCGACAAAGTCGTTGGCGATCAGGCGGCGGATACGCTGCGCCTGCAGGTAGTAGGCATCGTAATAGCCATGCGACAGCACATAGGCGCCGATCAGGATGCGCCGCTTGACCTCGGCGCCGAAGCCCTGGGCACGGGTCTTCATGTACATGTCGTCGAGATTGCCGTATTCCGGAGCGCGATAACCGTAGCGCACACCATCGAAGCGACTCAGGTTCGAACTGGCTTCGGCCGGTGCGATAACGTAGTAAGCGGGAACCGACAGGTGCGAATTGGGCAACGACACCTCGACACAGCTCGCACCGAGCTTTTCATATTCGGCAATAGCGGCGCGCACCGCGGCCATCACCTCTGCGTCGCAGCCTTCACCGAAGAATTCCTTGGGCAGGCCGATGCGCAGGCCGTTGAGCGGCTTGTCCAGATCGCGGGCGTAGTCTTCCACCGGACGGTTGAGCGAGGTCGAATCGCGCTCGTCGAAGCCAACCATGGTGTTGAGCAGCAGCGCACAGTCCTCGGCACTGGCCGCCATCGGGCCGCCCTGATCGAGCGAGGAAGCGAAAGCGATCATGCCGTAGCGGGAAACCACGCCGTAGGTCGGCTTGAGGCCGGTCAGGTTGCACAATGCGGCGGGCTGGCGAATCGAGCCGCCGGTATCGGTACCGGTTGCCGCCGGGGCCAGGCGCGCGGCAACCGCCGCGGCGGAGCCACCGGAAGAGCCGCCGGGAACGCGCGTACGGTCCCACGGATTCCTGACCTGACCAAAGTACGAGGTCTCGTTGGACGACCCCATGGCGAATTCGTCCATATTGGTCTTGCCCAGCGACACCATGCCGGCCTCGCTGTGCATCTTGCGAATCACCGTTGCGTCGTAGGGCGACACGAAATTGGCCAGCATTTTCGAACCGCAGGTCGTCGTCCAGCCCTCGGCACAAAAGATATCCTTCTGGGCGACGGGAATACCGGTCAGCGGGCCGGCCGTACCGGCGGCGATGCGGGCATCGGCAGCACGCGCCATGGCCAGCGTCTTCTCGCGGCCGACGGTGACGAAGGCGTTGATATCCGGATTCAGGCGCTCGATGCGGTCGAGGAACAGCGTGGACAACTCGACGCTGGAAATCTGCTTGGCGGCCAGGGCCTGCGCCAACTCCTTCAGGCTCTTGTTGATCATTCGATCACCTTCGGCACGAGATAGAGACCGGCTTCAGTTTCCGGCGCGACAGCCTGGAAGGCGGCGCGGCGGTCGACCTCGGTTACTGCATCTTCACGCAGGCGCTGGCTGACATCCTGGGCATGCGCCATCGGCTCGACGCCAGCAGTATCAACTGCCTGCATTTGTTCGATCAGCTGGAAAATGCCATTGAGGTGGCCCTGGGTGGTCAGGGCCTCGTCATCGCTGATCTCGATGCGCGCGAGATGGGCGATGCGCTTGACCTGTTCTAGTGTAAGCGACATAGGTTCCGAAGACTTTTTTGCAGTGCACAAAGTCTTAAAATGGAAAGCGTTATAAGGTATCATAAAAGTTTTCCCTACCGCACCCCCCCAACGCGGAGCTATAGATGTTCGGTTTCCTCAGCAAATACTTTTCAAACGACCTGGCCATCGACCTTGGCACGGCAAATACGCTGATCTACGTGCGTGGCCGTTCCATCGTTCTTGACGAGCCTTCCGTCGTCGCCATCCGCCTCGAAGGCGGCCCCAATGCCAAAAAAACCATCCAGGCCGTCGGCAAGGAAGCCAAGGAAATGCTTGGCAAGGCACCGGGCACCATCACCGTCATCCGCCCGATGAAGGACGGCGTGATCGCCGACTTCACCGTCACCGAGCAGATGCTCAAGCAGTTCATCAAGAAGGTGCAT
>JADHEF010001643.1_pt1 | contig 12755 bp, 10 predicted proteins | sample 8952391 | NCBI WGS metagenome assembly JADHEF01 (sample SAMN16124439, study PRJNA663245) | bioreactor sludge metagenome | isolation source: sludge (nitrite) | place: India:Bengaluru | collected 2019-02-28
TCAACCTCTCCTTCGAGGTCATGTTAAAAGGGTCTCTCCAGCGGGTGCCCTCCCCGTAGCCCCGAACGCTTCTTGACCCGGGCTTCCTTGCGGGGCAACAAATCGCCGCATGGACAACCTGGATCCGGATCGGATCACCCGCATCGTTGAGGAAGTGGTGAAGCGCGTCGGGGCCCGGACGGCCGCCGCGCCGCCCGCAGACCCGCCCCCCGCCGCCGCGCCCAGCTGCGGATGCGGCGGCCCCGCCGCCGATGAGCGCGCCGAGAACACCCGCGCCGGCAAGCGCATTCTCGACACGGGCGCGGCCCGCGTCGGCTGCACCGACGCCTCCGCCATTCACTGCGACGAGATCGCACCCTACATCGACCACACGCTGCTCAAGCCGAACGCCACCGAGTCGGAGATCTCCAAGCTGTGCGCCGAGGCGCGGCAGTACCAGTTCGCCTCCGTGTGCGTGAACACATCCTACGTGGAACAGTGCGCCCGCCTGCTGGCAGGCTCCGGGGTCAAGGTGTGCACCGTGGTGGGGTTTCCGCTGGGCGCCATGACCACCGACGCCAAGGCCTTCGAGACCCGCGACGCCGTTGCGAAAGGCGCCGACGAGATCGACATGGTCATCAACGTCGGCAAACTCCAGTCGGGCAATTACGCCTTCGTCAGCGACGACATCCGCGCCGTGGTGAAGGCCGCCTCGGGCCATGTCGTGAAGGTGATCATCGAGACCGCGCTGCTCGACGAGACCCAGAAGATCGCCGCCTGCGTGCTGGCCAAGGCCGCCGGTGCGGACTTCGTCAAGACATCCACCGGTTTCAGCGGGGGCGGCGCCACGGCGGAGGACATCGCCCTCATGCGCCGGGTGGTCGGCGAGCAGATGGGAGTCAAGGCTTCCGGCGGAATCCGCGACTGCGACGTGGCCCGTCAGATGATCGAAAGCGGCGCCACCCGCATCGGGGCCAGCGCCAGCGTGAACATCGTCAAGGGCACCCAGGGCAAAGCGGGTTACTGAACCCCGCCCGGAATCGTGTCCCGCCCCAGGTACTCGATCCCGACCGTTTCCAGCGTCAGTGTGGTGTTCCCGTCCCGGCCCAGCGTCAGGTCGAGGAGGGCCGGCCCGTCGGTGATGCAGAACGGCATCTCCACAAGCCAGGGCGCGGCAGCCGGACCTTCGGCGGCCAGGCTCCACCGGGCGGTCCCCGCCTGTCCGCTGCCGGTTTGATCCGGCGCCAGGTGGTCGTGCTTCAGCCGGGCGGAAAGCGTGTGGCTGGTCGTGGTCCCGGGGCTGGAAGAAGCCGTGCCGGAAACCGACAGCCGGTAATAACCGCGGGGCAGGTTCGCCAGTTTGCCGCCCACCAGCGGACCGCTTGATTCCGGAGAAAACACCAGCGTGCCGTCCGCGCGGGCATCCCGCTTCGCGAGGCATTCCACCGGCTTGAACGCCGCGGACAGAACCAGCCTTGCCCGCGGAACCTTGTCGGAGTCCAGGCGGATCCGCGCGAACGCGGCCCGGAGCGATTTCGCGCGGTGGCGCTCCAGCCATCCCATCCGGGTGACCTGCGCCTCAAACATCCCTGCCCCGGTGACTCCTTCCGCGTTCGGGGCAAACGCGTTCGCCAGGAACGGCAGCAGCAACGCGGCCCCCGCGCCCGTCCAGGCCAGCCGGCGGGGTGACAACCGCGCACCGGCCATCAGGGCCGCAACGGTACCGGCCAGCGCGAGGACGATACCGGCATGCGCCAGTGCCCCCGGGGCCGCCACGCCGGTTCCGCGGTAGCCGAACTGGGGAAACAGTTCGCGCCAGGAGAAGGCTCCCAGGGCCGCATCCAGAACGGTGCGGTTCACCTGGCCGCCGGTTCCGTAACCGGAAACCGGATCCCGCAGGAAGACGAGGGCGGCCAGGACCGGGACCGCGGCCAGCAGGGCGCCCGCCAGGCGTCGCCCCCGCCCGGCCGAGACGGCCGCCGCCAGCAGGGGCAGCGCAATCGCCAGCGGCGGCATGAAGTACCGGATCGCGCTGGTGCCACCGTCGTTCCAGGTCGTGGAGAAAGCCGTAACCGTGGTGAGTGGAACCAGGATGAGAAGAAAAGCGACCGTGGGTCTCCAGCCCCCTTTCTTTCGCGCGAGAACGGCGCCACCCACGGGCAGCAGCAGGATCCATGGCACGAACGGCAGCAGCCCGTTTTCGCTGTCGGTCATCATCCCCGCCAATCCGTTCAGCGAAAAGTACGGGTCGTTCTGCTTCCACAGGACCGGCCCGTGCACCGGCACGTGGAAAGCCAGGAACGCCGCCGCACCGATGAGCACGCAGGCGGACGCCACAACCACGGTTCGCAGCCGCCACGGCCGGCCATACCACCACGCCATTCCGGCAAGCGCGGCCGCGTAAAGCGAATACTTGGGATGGAACCACGGCAGCACGATGCAGACGGCCAGCACGGCCGCCGAGTTCCGCGGTGGGAGGGGCCGGCCCTCCAGGCCGGGGGAAAGCGCATGAAACCCCAGCAGCACCAGGAGCGTCACGAACGGCTCGGGGTAGAGTTGGTAACTCATCGCGATGCATGGAAACGACACGCCAAGGATGGCCGTGGCGGCCAACGCGGCGCCGGGGCGGCGCGTCAGGCGCAGGGCCAGCAGGCCGGCAAGGGCGAGATTCAGGCCGTGCAGCGCCAGCAGATAAAGCCGGAAAATCCCGTCCAGGCCACCCAGTATCCGGCCGACCGCGTAAGCCGGAATTGCCGCCAGGGAAGTTCCAATGAAATGCACCGGGAAGAAGAGGCCGCCGGGCCGCTCCCACAGGTGGGGGACCAACCGGACGTCGATGTTCAGCGCCTTGTTCACCCGCTGGCATTCCGCGCCGCTGAACTTCAGGTCCAGGTCGTCGGCCATGCTCGCGGCCATGTGGGCGTAGGACGGTTCATCTCCCGTCATCGGGATCGGCACGCCGCGCATCAGCAGCGGAACGGCCACGGGCAGGACCGCGAGCAGGGCGCGGACAATCTGCGGGTTCCGTGGCGCCAAGGCGGCCGCCACCTTCTCCAGGTCCAGGACCTGCCACACGATGAGGAGGCCGGTGATCCTTCCACCCAGCAGCACGGCCTGGGTCGCCGCAGTGGCTCCACCGGGCAGTTGCACGCGCTGGGCGGCAATTGCGGCGCACCACAGCGCGGCCAGTGGCAGGGCGATCCCGGGCACGGGGGCCAGTCTCTTCCCTGCCGGCTTGTCTCCGGTCACCCGTGCCGCCACCCGGGCGGCGGCCCAGATTGCGCCGGCCGCGAGCAGACCCAGCGCCACGATTTCCAGGGGGGCAACCCGCTGGCCGGTCAGCAGCAGCCAGCACCAGGGCCCCCCCCGTCCTCCGGTCGGATTCCAGGCAACGATCCGCCCCGTTTCCACCGCGAGCCACAAACCCAGCGCACAGACACAGGCCACCCAGAGCCCCGCGTTCATCAGCGCGGATGGCGGCCGGGGTGTCTGCGGCGCGGAATCGTTCTCGGGAATCAGGCGCATGGGCTGGTCTCGGCCCGAAACGGTTGGGGGCCCGGCCGGGATTTCCAAGCGAAAAGCCGTTTCCCTGCGGGGCGCACCGGATGTAATGCCTTGACCGGCAACCGCGTGACCCGTAGGGAAAATGGATGGAGTCGCTTCACACTTTCAGAAGTGGGGACTTTGGTGGAGTATGCAGAAACGCAGAATCCTGATCGTTGATGACGAGGACGACATCCGGGCCATCATCCGGTCCGCGCTGATGACCCGCTACGAAGTGGTGGAGGCGCGCGACGGTCTGGACGCGCTCTCGAAACTCGACCTGGCCGAACCCGACTTCGTCATTCTCGATGTGATGATGCCCCTCATGGACGGGGTGGAAACCTGCGCGGCCATCCGGAAACATCCGCGTTTCCGCGACATCTCGGTCCTGTTCCTCTCCGCGCTGAACACGAAGGACGACATGAAACGCGGCTACGGTGCCGGGGCGAACCTTTACCTGACGAAGCCGTTCGATCCGTCACGCCTGCTGCGCAACGTGGACCTCTTCTTTGAGACCAACCCGCCCCCGGTCACGCGCAAGCGTCATACGGTTGACGAGATCCGCGACATGGAGAACCGCGGACCCGAGGCCATCTCGGCGGCCCAGAGCACGGCCCCGATTCCCTCGGAACCGGAATCCAAACCCGCCGCCGCACCCGCGCCCGCGGCGCCCGCGCCCGCCCGCCCCGCGTCCGCATCCACGGCCCTGCCGCGCGTCCTGGCCATCGACGACGAGGAGGACATGCTCACCCTGATCCGCATGGGGCTCGGGGCCAGTTATGAGGTCGTCACGGCGGTCAACGGCATCGACGCCATCGAAAAAATCACCTGCTACCAGCCCGATATCATCCTGCTGGACGCGATGCTCCCCAAGATGAGCGGCTACCAGTTGTGCCAGTCCCTGCGCCGCAATGCCCGATACTCGCGCACCCCCGTGCTCTTTGTCTCCGCCAAGAGCACACCGAGGGATCGCGAATACGCCTTCCGCGTCGGGGCGAACGAGTTCCTCGCAAAGCCTTTCTCGGGTGACGAACTTCGCGCCAACGTGAAGAAAATGGAGTCGCTCCCCGGTTTCGTCATCCACAGCAAGTCCCTCAGCATGATCCAGATCAGCGATCTCGAGAACCTGAACAGGCGGAAACTCCAGGAGCACCAGGACCGACTCACGCGCAAGCAGGAGACGGACATTGACAAGTTCCTGAAGGAGAATCCCTGACCCGGCGCCCCCGGCGCGGGCGGGTCAGTTTCCCGGCGCCTCGCCTTCCCCGGCTTCGGGGGCCGGACCGGCCTCCCGGGGCGCATCCTGCACCAGGCGGATGGGCTGGCTGTCATGCACCCGCTGCTGTTCGCGCACCTCGCGGATCATGCGCATCAGCACGCCCCGGTTGTGGATGAACCGACGGGTGCTGAACACCGTCCGGACCTTGTGGTTGCGGCCCATGTGGGCCTGAACGCGCAGGCCGTTGCCGTCCGCCTGCAGGCCCGCCAGCGACTCCACCGGCACCTTGCGCCACAGGATCCCGCACACCAGGAAATACAGGAACCGGCGGTCCACGGCAACCTGGCGGAAATACACCCTGCGCAATGCCATGAGGCCGAGGAACCCGGCCACCCAGATGACAAACGGGCGCAGTAGGTCGTGGGGCGGCACCCAGATCCTGTCCAGGAAGTAGGCACCCGCGAGTCCGGCGGCCGTCAGTCCGTAAGCCAGGAATTTCAGCCCGTCTCCCGGAGTCCACTGCGTGAAAAGCACCGGCCGTTTCCGCGCGTCCACGCGCTTCAGCCTTCGATGCACGATGGCCGGGACGCCCTTCTGGACCGCGAGGCTCTCCACATGGTGGTAGCCCTCGATCTGGCTGTTTGTCAGCCTCATCCGGTTCCGCCACGGCCACCAGCCGCGCCGGACCGCCGTTACGGTCAGGGTCCGCCGCGCATACCGCCGGCCTTCCCAGAGGCGTTCCACGTGCTCGATCAGTATCTCGTCGGCATCCTCCCACCGCAGATGCCGGGCGGGAAGAAGGGGCAGCTTCCAGGTCAGTTCGGTCGGCGTCACCGTCACCCGCGCCAGTTCCCGGTAGAACCACAGCAGCATGAGGCCCGTGAAGACTCCCGCCGCGATCAGGGCGCGGTCCCGCGTCACGCCGTGCTGCGCCAGCCAGGTCACCCCCGACTTCATCAGCACGATGGCCGGGTGGCGCTCCGGCAGCCGCCCGATGTAATCCAGCACCAGGGGCGGAACCCACGACAGGCCCGCCAGGAACCATGGCAGCAGTTTGCGCCAAAGCGCCGTGCGGAATACGTATCGGACCTTTTCTTCCATCAGGGCAACAACACACCATCGTGACGGCCTGTCTTCACCCCGGTCAAGACGCAGAATCACGATGGGCGCGAATTGGCCGGGCCGGAGTGACTGTGCCCCGTCCCGATTCTTCCGCATCCGCGGCGAACGAAATCCCGGTTGGTCCGCTATGTGATTCCGTTTCCGGGGTGCGACACGAAACATCACGAACCAGCCCGCACGGAAAGGACGCACCGTGGCCTTTGATTCGACCCGCGACTTCATCGCAGCCCTTGAGGCGGCCGGCGAACTGAAGCGCATTGCCGTCCCGGTTGATCCGGAACTGGAGATCACCGAAATCGCCGACCGCGTCATGAAAAGCCCCGGCGGCGGCCCGGCCCTCCTGTTCGAGAATGTCCGCGGCTCGGGCGTCCCCCTTCTCATCAACGCCCTCGGATCGCGCCGCCGCATGGAGATGGTCTGCGGATCGGAGAAGATCGGCGAGGTCACCGAGAACTTCCTCGCCATGCTGGAACCCAGGGGCTCCCTCAGTTTCCTCGACAAGATCAAGATGCTGCCGAAACTCAAGCAGGTGAACGACATCTTCCCCGTGGAGGTGAAGCGGGGCGCCTGCCAGGAGGTCGTGGTCGACGACCCGTCCTTCGACCTGCTGCCTGTCTGCAAGTGCTGGCCCGGGGACGGCGGGCGGTTCATCACGATGCCCATGGTGTTCTCGCGCGACCCGCGTTCGGGCGCGCTCAACTGCGGCATGTACCGCCTGCAGGTGTTCGACTCGAAAACCTGCGGCATGCACTGGCACATCCACAAGGGCGGCGCCGAACACCTGCGCCGGATGGCCGATCGCGGCGAGAAACTCCCCGTCACCATCTGCATCGGCTGCGGCCCCGCCGAGGTCTTCAGTTCCACCGTCCCGCTCCCCCCGGACATCAACGAGATGATGTTCGCCGGCCTCCTGCGCTCCTCGCCCGTGCGGGTGGTCAGGTCGCGCACCAACGACCTGCTCATCCCCGCCGAGGCCGACATCGTGCTCGAGGGTTATGTGGACCCCGCGGAACTGCGCCTCGAGGGGCCCTTCGGCGACCACACGGGCTACTACTCCCTGGCCGACCAGTACCCGGTTTTCCACCTGACCGCGATGAGCACCCGCCGCGACCCCGTCTATATGCACACCATCGTGGGCATCCCCCCCATGGAGGACGCCTATATCGGCGAGGCCATCGAGCAACTCTTCACGCCGCTGATGAAGAAGCAGTTTCCCGAGGTGGTGGACATGCACCTCCCCGTCTGGGGGGTCTTCCACAACCTGATGATCGTCGCGCTGAAAAAGAGCTATCCCGGCCATGCCCGCAAGATCATGCACGGCATCTGGGGGCTGGGGCAGGCGATGTTCACCAAGCTCATTGTCGTGGTGGACGACGACGTGGACATCCGCAACTACGGCCAGCTGGTGTGGCGCGCGGCCAACTGCGTGGACTACGCGCGCGACGTGGAGATCGTGAAAGGGCCCGTGGACGACCTCGATCACGCCAGCCAGATGCCCCGTTACGGCGGCAAGATGGGCATCGACGCCACGACCAAGTGGGCCTCCGAGGGCCACACCCGCGAATGGCCCGACATCATCCGCATGAGCGACGACGTGAAGAAGCGGGTGGACGAAATGTGGGGCGCGCTCGGGCTTTAGGCACCGGCCGCTATCCGGCGGCCTCCGCCTCGCCACGGATTATCACCGCGGCTTCCTCCACCTGCGCGCGGGTCACGTCCAGGTGGGTCACCGCGCGAAATCGTGTGCCGCCCACCCAGTTGAACCAGGCCCCGCGGGCCCGGCACCGGGCCTGGAGGTCGCGCGCCGCATCCGGCGACGCGTCGCGCAGGATCCAGAAGACCATGTTGGTCTCCACCGGTTCCATGCCGAAGCGCGGGCAAGCGGCCAGCAGGTCGCGCAGCAGGCGCGCGTTTTCGTGGTCTTCGGCCATCCGGGACACGTGGTGGTCCAGCGCGTGTTCCGCCGCCGCCGCGAGGATTCCCGACTGCCGCATCGCGCCGCCCAGCATCTTGCGCACGCGCCGGGCGCGGCGGATGAAATCCCGCGGTCCGGCCAGGATCGAGCCCGCGGGCGCGCCCAAACCCTTGCTGAAGCACGCCGTCAAGCTGTCGAAACAAGCCGCCCATTGCGACAGCGACACTCCCGTCGCGGCCACGGCGTTGAAAATCCGCGCACCGTCGAGGTGGTTGCGCAGGCCGCGTTCCCGTGCCCCGGCCGTCACCTCGCGCACGGTCTCCAGGGGCCAGACCGCGCCGCCCCCGCGGTTGTGCGTGTTTTCCACCACCACCAGGGAACTGACCGGGTGGTGCACGTTGTCCGGGCGAATGGCCTCCCGCACCATGGCCGCCGTGAAAATCCCCCGCGAGCCGGCCAGCGGCCGGAACGCCACACCCGAAATGGCTGCAGGCGCCCCCGACTCGTAATGGACAATGTGGCTATTCGCGTCACAAAGCACCTCGTCGCCCGGCTGGGTGTGACACCGGATGGCAATCTGGTTGCCCTGGGTGCCGCTGGTGACGAAAAGTGCGTCTTCCTTGCCGGCCAGCGCGGCAAAACGCTCCTGCAGGCGGTTGACCGTCGGGTCGTCGCCGAAAATGTCGTCGCCCACCTCCGCGCGGGCGATGGCCTCGCGCATGGCGGGGGTCGGGCGGGTCACGGTGTCGCTGCGGAGATCAATGGGGGGCGTCGCGTTCATGGTGCGTGCACGATGAAGGGCAAACGCGGGCCAACATCAACCGGTTTCCCCTTGGATCCCGAAATCGGGATCCCCCCGGGAGACACCCCGTGCCGGCCGAAGCCATCCGGTGCCCCGGAATTTCTTCCGGAAAACCGCGCCCGATGGGAATCCCCGGCCATTCGGTTGCGCCGTTCTGTCGCACCCGCTGTCCAGAAAAAGGAAACGCCCCGCACAAGTAATGTGCGGGGCGTTCAGAAAAGCTACGCAAGCATGGACTAGTCGAGCAGTTCCTTCATTAACTCGCGCAATTCCTGGCGCGCGTTGAACAGGCGGCTCATGACAGTCCCGATCGGGATGTCCAGGGCCTCGGCAATTTCCTTGTAACTCAAGCTGTGGAAGTGTTTCATGATGATGATCTCGCGGAAGTCGGGCTTCAGCTTGTCGATCGCCTTCCACAGCAGCTGCCGGGTCTCGCTGTCGCGGTACTCGTCGCGCGGATCGGGACGGTCGTCCTCAAACTGCGCGAAGGTCTCCTCTTCCAGTTCTTCCAGCGAGTCGTTGCGCACACGCTGGTTCTTCTTAATGTAGTTCAGGCAGTGGTTCTTGATGATCTTGTAGAACCACGGGAAGAAAGGCGAGTTCAGGTCGAATGTCTTGATGGCCTTGAAGGCCTTCACAAACGCATCCTGCGACAGATCCAGGGCGTCTTCATGGTTGCCCACAAAACCCAGCGCAACATAGTAAGCCTTTTGTTTGTAGGCATTCACCAGGTCCTCAAACGCCGCCGCTTGGCCGTCCTGGACACGGCGGATGATGCTCTTTTCCTCTTCAGGCGAAAGGAAGCGCTGGGTGATGTCAGGCACCACCGGTGTTTCCACGACCTCATCAGCCGCCTCTTCCAGTTCCAAATCCCGCTCTTCTTCGATCACTGCGTTCTTTTTCGTCATGGTTATGATCCGGTCCGTTTAAGAGAACCAATTTGGTCCCTTTTCCCGTGTCGTGCAAACCCTAGGAGTCGCCCTAGAAGGCACGCAAGAGAAAAAAGACATTGTACCCTTTCTGTGTAAGCATAAATCGTACCTAAAACCTGTAACAGCCTGATTCGGGGCAAAATGGCCGTGCCGGTTGAGAAAGCACGCTGCGTCAACGGGTTCCCAGCGGGGAGGATTTTCCCGGAATTCGCAAAAAACCAGGCGGGAAAATCAAAAAGGAAAAGTTGCTGCGGACGCCCTGATCCTGGTGATGCCTGCCGGCGTCCCCGGATGGCGGTTTACTGCTTTTCTTCGTAACGGCCGCCACGGGTCCAATTATCGTACGAATCCCAGTACGGTCCACCGCCGCACTTGCTGTTCTGCTTGTAAATCCCGTCGGCCTTGTAGTTGGGCCAAAGCCGCGGGTGGTAGAACGGGTAATAGGTCGGGTTGAGACCCTCATAGGTGTTGTGCTTGTACGGATAATAGTAGGTGGGGCCGTAGAACTCGTGCAGGTTGAATCCCCAGCCGATCGGCCGGGATGGCGGGGGCAGAGGCTGGTCGCGCTCGATGCACGGCCCCAGGGGCGGGCCGATCTTGCTGCGGGGAATGGTGTTTCCCGCCGGACCCGGATCCGGTTCCGGTGCGCTGATGCGCTCCTTCGTCGGCATGGGTGGGCGCTCGGGCAGTTCGCCCCCTGCCAAGCAGAGCGAAGCAGAGCCGATCAGGGCGATGGTCACAAGCAACGTCGGGCGCATCATGGTGTCCGGTTCCTGCAATAAGAAATCAGTCCGCCACGCCATGCGGGTGCCGGAAAGTGGACTCTGTTCTTCGCGGCCAGGACGCGCTTGTACAGGTTTTTTTTCGGGGAGGGAACGGGTTTCGCCGTTTCCGTCTCCCGGCAACGGCCATATCGCGGCAGACAGACCGTCCCATCACGGCCCGATCCGCCCCGATTCCGCGCAAGTCTCCGTGCCGCAATGCGCTTGACTTGGCCCGGCCTTTGCACAAGAGGTCTCCAGATCGGTTCATGGAGAGGTCTTGCCCCTGATGCACATCCGTTTGCGCCCTGTTGGGCTTGCGTTGCTCGTTTCCGTCGCGTTCGCCGCCGCCCCGGCCGGGGTTGGCGCCGCCGAGCAGGGAGCGCGCTACAAGCCCAGCCAGATTAACCACCCCGTGCCCAAGTTCGACTATACGGACGAGGGGCGTGCGATCATGCTGCGGCGCAACCCCTACTATCAGACCCAGAGTTTCCCCGATTACACGCGGTACAAGTGGGTGGAAAACACGCGCGGCGTCGAGCATGTGGCCCGCGGGTTCAAGCTCAAGCGCGAGCCCGAGGACATCCTGAGCGAGGAGCAGCGCGAAATCCTGCGGGAGTGGGGCCAGCCCGATTACCTGCGCGGACCCACCAAGACGACCCGGGGCGACCGCGTCACCGAGTGGGCCTATCATTCGCAGAACAAACTGTTCCAGTTTGTGGACCGGAAAATGGTTTACCACGGCCCCTTGACCGACCAGGATCGGACCAGCATCACATACGGCGCACCCAAGGTGGTCATGAGCACGCTGCTGGAGCCCAACATCCGCCGCGAAACTTGGATTTACGCGCCGTGGTTCATCGGCGGGCATGAGATGGTCTTCAGCTTCACCAACGGAAAACTGGCTTACCAGCAGGAACAACAGGACGACTAGGGGCCGCCGCGCCCCGATTCGCGCCCACAGGAGACTAAAGCGTTGTCACGACGGATGATTTGGATCTGCGCATGGTGCATTGCCGCCGCCCCGGTGGCCACGGCCGCGCCCAAGGCCCGCCCGGCCGAGGGACGCCGTCAGGCCATTGACCTGCTGGCGCAGGGGCAGAGCCTCGAGGAGCAGGGCGACCGTCAGGGGGCCATCGCCTGCTACCAGCAGAGTGTCCAGCTGGCCCCCAGCCCCTCCGCCTACTACCACCTGGGTTGCCTGACCGCCAAGGCCGGGCAAAAGGCCGAGGCGCGCCAGTACCTGGAAAAGTCCCTCGAACTCAACCCGGACTACCAGCTGGCCCGCATGGAACTCGGACGCCTGGGCAGTTCGAAGAAGACCGGCGCCGACACCCTGAACGTGGACGCGATCCAGCGCGAATACCAGACCGTCCACTCGCTCAAGAATCCCGTCCAGGCCGTGGCCGCCGCCCCGTCCGCCCCGCAGAATTCCGCGACGCGCGCGGATCTTGCCATTCCGCAAGCCCCCAAGGGCCCTTCCACCGGCGCGAAAGCCCGCCGTTCCCTGGAACCCACGGACTCGCCGCAGGTTATCGTCAACGAGTCGAATCCCGTGATCATTTCCAACGGGCCGGACAGCGTCAAGCCGGCCTCCGGAGCGCCGGCCGGCGCCGCGACCGCCGACGGACCGCGAGGCAAGCCGGCCCCCGCCGCGGAAAAACCGGCCCGCGGTGCCGCCACTCCCGCCGCCACCCGCCCCGCCGACGAGGCTCCCGCCGCTCCGGCGACCGGGGGCGCCGCCAACACCGCCGCCGGCGGGTTCCCCTCTGCGGAGGAGATCAACCGCGCCGCTTTCGGACCCGACGCCAACGCGCAGAAGGGGTCCACCGTCTATGGCAGCGACCGGAAGGTGTTCCTTGGCACATTCGCCTTCCACAAGGACAAGGGCGACAGTTACCGCGCCGCCGAACGCTGGGTGGATGCCGCGCAGGAGTATGAGCAGGCGCTGAAACTGAAGAACGACGATGCCGAGACCCGGGCCCTGTATGCCGAGGTGCTCTCGCGGGCGGGCGAGAAGGAAACCGCCGCCGCCAATTTCGCGCGCGCCGAACAGGCCGCGCCCAACGACCCGAAGGTCTTCTACCGGATGGGCAACATCTACCGCGAGCAGAAGAAGCCGGACCTTGCCATCGGGGCCTACCGCCGCGCCATCCAGCTCGATCCCAACGACAAGTTCGCCGTCAACAACCTGGGTGTGGTCTACATGGAAAAGGGCGACTACTCCAACGCCGTCACCCAGTTCCGGCGCGTGGTGGAACTCGACCCCAAGTACGACAAGGCGGTCCTCAACCTCGGCATCATCTACGACGACCACCTGGCGAACGACGAACTGGCCGCCAAGTATTACCAGCAGTACCTGCAGCTTGGGGGCGACCGCGCCAACGAGGTGCGCCGCTGGCTGGAAAACCTGAAGCCAAAGGCCAACTAGAGCAGTTTTGTTTTAGCTGTTAACATACCCGGCGGCGGCGAAGTAGTTGCC
>JADHEF010001642.1_pt1 | contig 12746 bp, 12 predicted proteins | sample 8952391 | NCBI WGS metagenome assembly JADHEF01 (sample SAMN16124439, study PRJNA663245) | bioreactor sludge metagenome | isolation source: sludge (nitrite) | place: India:Bengaluru | collected 2019-02-28
TCCGAAAGGCCGCTCGCGCCCTCGAATACCGTCGGGGTCGCCGGGTCAGTCGATATCACTACTGTCTGGCCCGCAGCGACGAAGCCGGTGCCGCTGAGGCTGGTGATGCGGCCGATCAGCTCGGGCGCCACCGTGAGGTGCTTGATCGTGTCATTCGGGTTCAGCTCGGTCTCGACCTTCATGCCGAGTTTGACGTCGCTGCTGGTGCCGGCCGTCGGGCTGGACGGATCGCGTTCGATGTCGATACTGGCACTGCTGTCGTCAAAGCGCACGCCGTCGATGATCACACTGCCGAAGCCGGTGACCGTGCCGCTGCTGAAGCCATTGGGCGCAACGCCGGTGCCGCCTGAGCCGACACCCGAGTCGCCACCGCCACCCCCGCCACAGGCCGCGAGCACGATGCCCGTCGCCAGCGTGGCGATCCATCCCTTGATACCGAGTTTCACGATTCGTCCTCCTGGGGTGTTGTCGGTTCGGCGTAGTAATAGATGCCGAAACGCATCCGGCGGTCGGCGACTGCCGTGTTGTCCTGTTCGCAATGGCGGGCGGCTTCGCCGACCATGCTGTCGAAGGCGGTTCGCCAGAGCGTGCGTGCGACTTCGCCGAGTGCGGCCACCGAGGCCTCGCTCAGCCCGTCCGCGAAGACACTCTGTTCGAGGAATACCGGCTTCTCGCCGCGATCCGCTGCGCTCAGGTTGGTGGCTGCAGCCGCCATGTGGTCGCGCAGGTTCTCGCCGAAGTAGTAAGCCAGTTCGCGGAAGCCCTCGCGTGGCACGAAGCCGTCATGGCTCGGGATCACCGATTCGCCCTCGATCTTCACCACGCCCAGCCGAAGCAACTCGTCGAGCATGCTGCGGGCGTGAAAATCGGTCGACACCGACGCGACCAGTGTTTCAAAGGAAGGCGTCGGTCCGCTGCGCGGCAGGGCCTTGGGTGAGCCGTCCGGCGCGCGTAGCGCCGGGTCGTGCATCCAGCGGGTGAAGACTTCGGCGGCACGTGACAGCGGCGCACCGGTCGCGGGTTCGCCGTTTTCCGCGGCCATCTTGGCAGCCCGGATATCCTTGCGATGCACTCCTGACAGAAGACTGAGCGCCGAATCCGTCTGGCGCCCACCGTCCGCCGCGAGTTCGAACCGGGCGGCTTCGAGAAACACGTATTTGAGCCGCGCTGCGAGCTGCGGGTAGCCGATGCCGTTCGCGATCAGCAGCCGCGCGAGCGGCAGCAGCATGCGTTCGGTTTCATCCAGCAGGATGTCGGCGCGGGTTGGGTGTCCGGTAGGAGCGTCCATGGTCTCGTCAGCGGGGATTCCGTGTTGTGCGGCCCATAAATGGAATTATTTCCCATATGGTGGGAACTTCAAGTGCGATCTGTCGCCAAACTTGTAACAGGAGTTGAAAGCCTGCGAACGCAAGGGCTGTGTGATAAACGGGCATGAAGAGTGACTTCGATCACGGCGTCGGCAGCCATGGCAACTCATGAAAGCTCGGCGTCAGTCGTAATTTGTAGGGTACCCTCATTTGCAGCGCGGGCATTTGCTGCCTATCCTATGCGGCCGTGCGAGGGTTTCAGGTGGGGCACCCTCGTCATCTCAGAGCAGACAATCTTGGCGATTCCGTTCTTCCGCAAAGGGCCACAACCGCAGGAGCAGGCGTCCGGCAACAAGTCCGGCGCGCGCAGCGGCAAAGGCGATCCAAGCACATCGACCCTCGATTTCACGCAGGGCGACGCGCGCGCGCTTGCGCTCGCCGCGGGGAAGATCCACGTCGACGAGTTGTCCGACGCCGACCATCCGGCCGTTGAAGAAGCCGCCATCCTGTTTGCCAACGCTAACGACGATGCTGCGGCCATGGTGCTCGAGGCCGCGCTCGACGAGGGCGGTAGCGCCAACGAAACACTCTGGAACATGTTGTTCGATCTCTACCGCCTGACTGGTAAGCGCGAGGCCTTCGAACAGCGTGGTGTAGCGTACGCGGAACAATTCGGCCGCTCACCGCCGATCTGGAGCGACGCGGACGATGCAGCCAAGGCGCCCAAGCCGACTTCGCGCGACGCCACACCCTCGGTCAGCCTGACCGGCACGCTGGGCGCGGCCGTCGGGCCCCAGTTCGAACAGATTTCCAAGATCGCCACCAAGGCGGGCAAGCTGCGTATCGATCTGGGCAAGCTGCGCGGGGTGGACGAAGCCGGCTGCGAAGTCCTGATTCATGGCTTGCAGAACCTGCGCCGCGCCCGTGTCAACGTGACGCTGCTGAATGCGCGCAACATGCTGCCGATGATTGAAGGCCACGCGGTGCAAGGGCGCCGCGAAGGACAGGCGATCTGGCTGATGGTGCTGGAACTGTTGCAGGCGCTGGCCGAAGCCGATCGCTTCGAGGAAGTGGCGCTCGACTACGCAATCACGTTTGAAGAGTCGCCACCCTCTTACGAAGCGCCGCCGGCAGAAGCCGTGGCCAAGGCCAAGGATTCGCCGACCGCCAGCATCCCCAGTCTTGAGCTGGTGCCGATCGAGGAAGAGGCCACCAATTTCGTCATGGAAGGCGAGCTCACCTCGGCGCAGGCCGACGCGATCCGCAAGCTCGCGCGCTACGGCGCCGACCGCACCACGGTCGAGGTCGACGCGAGCCGCCTCAAGCGCATGGACTTCGTAACCGCCGGCAACCTGTTCAACGTGCTGGTGCAGTTCCAGGCGCAAGGCAAGCTCTGCGTGTTCCGCGGGCTCAATGCCATGGTCGCCGCGCTGCTGCGCGTGATGGGTGTGCATCAGGTTGCGACGATGGAGTTGCGCCGCATCTGATCGGCGGGAGCCGCTTGCGGTCCTTGCGTTTCGCACCATCGCCCCCACACTGGTAGAACGGGCCGGGGTCTCCGGCTGCTACCGGAAGAGCCATGGAGCAATATCACGGCACCACGATCCTGTCGGTACGTCGCGCGAACCAGGTTGCACTGGGCGGCGACGGGCAGGTCACCCTCGGCAACATCGTCATCAAGGGCACCGCACGCAAGGTGCGTCGCCTCTTCCACGGCAAGGTGCTCGCGGGTTTCGCGGGCGGCACGGCCGACGCCTTCACCCTTTTTGAACGCTTCGAAGCCAAGCTCGAAAAGCATCAGGGGCACCTGATGCGCAGCGCTGTCGAACTCGCCAAGGACTGGCGTACCGACCGCATGTTGCGCCGTCTCGAAGCCATGCTGCTGGTGGCGGACAAGGATCACACGCTGGTGATCACCGGCAACGGCGACGTGCTGGAGCCCGAACAAGGCTTGGGCGCGATCGGTTCTGGCGGCGCCTATGCGGAATCTGCCGCGCGTGCGCTGTTCGAGAACACCGAAATGCCCGCCAGCGAGGTGGTCGCCAAGTCGCTCAAGATCGCCGGCGATCTCTGCATCTACACCAACCAGCATCACACGATCGAAACCCTGGAGTGGTGAGCCGGCGCCCCTGTGCGCTCTCTCGTCGCCGTCTGCTGAAGGGCAACGCATGACCCAGATGACCCCGCCGGAGATCGTCTCCGAACTCGATAAGCACATCGTCGGCCAGCAGCGCGCCAAGCGCTCGGTCGCGATTGCCTTGCGCAACCGTTGGCGCCGCGCGCAGGTGGATGAATCCCTGCGCCAGGAAATCACGCCGAAGAACATCCTGATGATCGGCCCGACAGGCGTCGGCAAGACCGAGATCGCGCGCCGCCTTGCGCGGCTGTCGAACGCGCCGTTCGTGAAGGTCGAGGCGACCAAGTTCACCGAGGTCGGCTACGTCGGCCGCGATGTCGACACGATCATCCGTGACCTCGTCGAGATCGCTGTCAAGGATGCGCGTGAAGCGGCGATGCGCCGTGTGCGTGCACGTGCCGAAGACGCCGCAGAAGACCGCGTGCTCGATGTGTTGTTGCCGCCCGCTCGCCCGGTTGGTTTCGCGACCGAAGCGGCGACGCCGGAGGACAACGCGACCCGCCAGAAATTTCGCAAGAAGCTGCGCGAGGGCGAGCTGGACGACAAGGAAATCGAGATCGAGGCGAGCGTGCAGGGCGCGACCGCCGAGATCTTCGCGCCGCCCGGCATGGAAGAGCTCACGCAACAGTTGCAGGGCATGTTCCAGAACCTTGGCAACCAGCAGAAGAAACTGCGCAAGTTGAAGATCCGCGAAGCGCTGAAACTGCTCGCCGATGAAGAGGCCGCGCGCATGGTGAACGACGAGGAAGTGAAGCTCGACGCCGTGAAGAATGTCGAGCAGAACGGCATCGTGTTCCTCGATGAGATCGACAAGATCGCGTCGCGCTCGGAGGTGGGCGGGGCCGACGTGTCGCGCCAGGGGGTGCAGCGTGATCTGCTGCCGCTGGTCGAAGGCACGACGGTCACGACCAAGTACGGCATGATCAAGACCGATCACATCCTCTTCATCGCGAGTGGTGCGTTTCATCTGGCCAAACCGTCGGACCTGATCCCGGAACTGCAGGGGCGCTTCCCGATTCGTGTCGAGCTCGATTCGCTGTCGGTCGATGACTTCGTGTGCATCCTCACCGCCACCGATGCCTGCCTGACCCGCCAGTACCAGGCGCTGCTGGCAACCGAGGGGGTGGCCTTGGACTTTGCCAGCGACGGTATCCGCCGGCTCGCCGAAATCGCCTTCCAGGTGAACGAGAAGACCGAGAACATCGGCGCGCGCCGGCTGTATACCGTGATGGAGAAGCTGCTCGAAGAGATCAGTTTCGACGCTGGCAAACCGGGTACCGAAAGCTTGCGGATCGACGCCGCCTATGTCGACGGCCGCCTCGAAACCCTGGCCGGCAACGAGGATCTGTCGCGCTACGTGCTGTAAGCAATGCAGGGGCGCCGTGCGCCCCTGCATTTACGTCGCACTTCCAAGCCCGAACGCAGCCGGGCGAACGACCGCCCGGCGTGTGTTCAGAGTGCGCCGAATATCTTCTTCGCCAGTGCGCCGGCGGCGCTGGCGGGGTTCTGGCGGATCGCCCTCTCCTCTTCAGCGATCGCGGTGTAAAGCCCATCGAGCGCCTTGCGTGTGACGTAGCGGTCGATATCGGCGTCCTCGGCCTTGACGAGGCCGAAGCCGGCGGCGGTGCCGGCCAGCGCGTTGTACTGCTGCGCAAGGCCGATCTTCGCGGTCGCTTGCTTCACGGTGGGCGCGAAGCGCGCGGTCAGCGGTTCGGCCGTCTTGCTGCGGAAGTAGCGGGTCACCGAGTCGTCCCCGCCGGTGATGATCGCCTTCGCGTCGGAGACCGTCATCTGCTTGACCGCCGTGCTCAGCAGCGGCAGCGCCTGCGATACCGCGTCCTCCGCTGCGTGGTTGATCGCGGCGTGCAGCGCGTCCACCTCGCCCCCCTTGCCGGCCAGGCGCATCACGCTCTCGGCGCGACGCAGGCCCTCCGGCAGTGGGATCTGCAGTTTCGGATTGCCGTAGAAGCCGTCCTTGCGGCCGAGCTGGCTCACCGCCGCCGCGGCGCCCTGCGACAGCGCCTGGCGCAGACCGGCGCTGGCATCCTTGTCGCTGAACATGTCGAGGCCACCGGCAAGCGCTGAACCTGCGGTGACAAGGGCGGTCAATGCAGTGACAATCATGCGTCTGGCGGGCATCGCGAACTCCGAACAATGAATCGAATCTCCAAGCAGCTTAGCATCGTGGCCCTCTTCGCCCTGCTCGCCGTTGGCGGCTGGTTTGCGTTCGGTCGAGCGCGCCCGGCGCCGGAGCTCACGCTGACGCGCCTCGACGGCCAGAAGCTGCGTCTGGCCGAGTTGAAGGGCAGGGTGGTGCTGATTAATTTCTGGGCAACGACCTGCACCACCTGCGTGAAGGAAATGCCGAAGATGGTCGACACCTGGCGCAAGTACGCGCCGCGTGGCTATGAGATGGTGGCGGTGGCGATGCAGTACGACAACCCGGACTGGGTCAAGGACTACACCCGGCGCACTGGCCTGCCGGTCACCGTGGCGATCGACCGCAGCGGCGAAGCCGCGAAGGCCTTCGGCGAGGTCCGCCTGACGCCGACCAGCTACCTGATCGATCGCCAAGGCCGCATCGTGGTGCAGTACCTCGGCGAACCCGGCTGGGACGCGTTGCACGCGCGCATCGAACGTCTGCTTGCCGACCCAGCCTGACGCATCTTCGAATTGTTGCGCGGGCGTGCTGCGGTATCCTCGACCGCCATGCCAAGAGAATTAACGATCACCCGTATAGCGGCTTGCCTTGGTCTTTCGCTGTGCTGCGTCTGCAGCCCGGCGCGAGGCACCGAGCCGGCACCTGCGATTGCCCAGCAGCAGACGGATCCCGCCGCGGCGCTTCGCGCCCTGGTCGAGGTTCACTTCGAGCAGACGCTTGAGCTGATGCCGCTGTTCGCAACCGCGATCGGCGACTCACGCTACGACGACCGCCTCGGCAACCCGGCCAGTCTCGCCGAACGCGCCCGCTTTGCCGCTTTGCAGCAGCGTTCGCTGGCGGCTGCGCGGGCGCTGCCGCGCGATCGCCTCTCCGCCGCCGATCAGCTGACCCTGGACGTCTTCATCGACGAGCGCGAGAAGACGATCGCTGAGCGTCAGTTTCCCGAGTACCTGATGCCGATCACGCAGCTCAACAGCATTGCGGTCGATCTCGCGGTGCTCGGCTCAGGCGCCGGGCAGCAGCCTCTGGCGACGGTGGCCCAGCACGAGGCATGGCTGGCGCGCGCCGCGCAGTTCCCCGCCTGGGTCGATAGCGCGATCGCGAACATGCGCGAGGGCATTGCGCGAGGCGTGACGCTGCCACGGCGGGCTGCGCTGAAGGTGCAGCCGCAACTCGATGCACTGGCCGTGTCGGACCCGCAACAAAGCGTCTTCCGCGGCGCGATCACACGCTTGCCGGCTGATCTGCCCGCGCCTGAGCGCGAGCGCCTGGTGGCTGCCTACGACGCGCTGATCGCGGAGCAGTTGCTGCCCGCCTACCGCAAGCTGGCAGGCTTCTTCGCAAGCGAATATGTGCCTGCCTGCCGCGCGTCGGACGGTTGGTCCGCGCTGCCCGATGGACAGGCCTGGTATCGCGAACGGATCTTCGCCAACACTGGCCTCAACTTGCCGGCAGAGAAGATCCATGCGATCGGCCTGAGCGAGGTTGCGCGCATTCGCGGCGAAATGGAGCGCGTACGCATCAAGGTCGGCTTCAAGGGCGATCTGCCGGCCTTCTTCCGCCACCTCGCGAATGATCCGCGCAGCTATCACAGCACCCCCGAGGCGCTGCTGGACGGCTTTCGTGACATCAAGCGGCGCGTCGATCCGCATCTGCCGGAACTGTTTTCGCAGCGCCCGCACGCCGACTACGAAGTGCGTGCAGTGGAAGCCTTCCGTGCCAACGCATCACCGGGCGCGTTCTACCAAATGCCGTCCGAGGACGGCAGCCGCGCCGGCATTTTCTATGTGAACACGCACGATCTGCGCGCGATTCCGGTGTGGGGCATGGAGACCTTGTCGCTGCACGAGGCGGCACCCGGGCATCACTTCCAGATGTCGATCGCGCAGGAACTCGGTGGCTTGCCGCGCTTTCGCCGCTTCGCCAGCGACAACGCCTATGTCGAGGGCTGGGCCGTCTACGCGGAGACCCTGGGACATTCGCTGGGCCTGTTTTCCGATCCCTACCAGTGGTTCGGCAAGCTCAACGACGAAATGCTGCGCGCCTCGCGGCTGGTGGTTGATACCGGCCTGCATGCGATGGGTTGGTCGCGCGAGCGCGCGATTGCCTACATGCAGCAGAACCAGTTGATGTCCGACGGTGATGCAGTGATCGAGGTCGAGCGCTATATGGCCGATCCGGGGCAGGCCTTGGGCTACAAGCTTGGGCAGCTGCGCATCCTCGCGCTGCGCCATGAGGCCGAACAGCGCCTTGGTGCGCGTTTCGACCTGCGCGCCTTCCACCGCGAAGTGCTGGTCGATGGCGCGTTGCCGCTGCCTGTGCTCGAAGCCAAGATCCGCCGCTGGATCGATCGCCAGGCTGCGGGCTGATTGCCCATCGAAGGGCGGTAGTGCGCCTCAGCGCGTGCGCCGGATACTGCCGTCTTCTGCGATGTCGATACCGCCGGCGGCCGGTTGCGGTGCGTGCGTGCCAGCGGGGGCTGCGGGTTTCTGTGCCGGCAGCGTCACGATCTTGCTGCGCTCCGGGTCCAGCGCGCGTTGGTCATGGTCAGCGGGGCAGGGCTGATCGGTGTAGCTGATCTTGCCGCGCTTGACGCATTTGTGGATGCCTGCGCCTTCCGGCTGCGCCGGTTCGACCGGGATCATGTCGCGCGGGTCGGGCAGGCGCGAAACATCGGGCTTGGCGCGCCAGTAAGTCGCCTCGAGCTGCGGGCGCGGATCGCCATGAACCAGCGAGAAAAGCCCGACGATCGCGATCGCGGACAGCGTGAACAGAATCAGGAAGATGCGCACGATATGGACCAACAGGGGCCGACAGCCAGTGTGGCCGGCAGGCAAAGACGCGATGCTAGCGAGCTTGTGTGACGGCTGTCGGTGGCAAGCTGCACGGACAGCAATCATTCCGCCGCGTTGTTGACCTCAGGCAGGAAACGTTCAAGCAAGCTGTTCAGGAAGCGCTGGCCGGTGGCGCTGGGGCGCAGTCGATCGCCGTCGGCTTCGAGCAGGCCGTCGCGGCGTGCCTGTACCAGCGTGCTCTCGATGGCTGCCAGCGGCAGGCCGGTGCGCTCGGCGAACAGCGCGGCTGGCACCCCCTCGGTGAGGCGTAGCGCGTTCATCATGAATTCGAAGGGCAGGTCTTCGGTGCCGACCTCTCGCCGCTCATGCACTGCCGACCCCTTCGCGACGCCGTCGAGATAGGCGCTGGGGTGCTTGTGCCGCATCTCGCGCACGATGCCAGTGTGTGACGACAGCTTTCCATGCGCGCCGGCGCCGATGCCAAGGTAGTCGCCGAACGCCCAGTAGTTCAGGTTGTGGCGACAACGGTGGCCGGGCTGTGCAAAGGCCGAGGTTTCGTAGTGCTGGTAGCCCGCGGCCGCGAGCTTGGCCTCGATCGCTTCCTGCATGTCGGCACCCGTGTCGTCGTCGGGCAGATCCGCCGGTGGATTGGCACCGAAAGCGGTGTTCGGCTCCATCGTCAGGTGGTAGCAGGACAGATGCGGCGGGCCGAAACCCAAAGCGGTGTCGACATCGGCAAGTGCCTGCGCAAGCGTCTGGCCGGGCAACGCGTACATCAGATCGAGATTGAAGGTGTCGAAATGCTTTGCAGCGAGTTCGGCCGCCCGGCGCGCCTCGCTGCCGCCATGGATGCGGCCGATGCGAGCGAGGAAGGCATCGTCGAAGCTCTGGATGCCGAGCGACAGGCGGGTTACGCCAGCGGCACGGAAGTCCGCAAAGTGGCTGGCCTCGACGGTGCCAGGGTTGGCTTCCAGCGTGATCTCGCAATCGCCTGCCAGCGGCAGCCGCATGCGGATGTCGCCCAGCAGGCGCTCAAGCCCCTTGGCGGACATCAGGCTGGGCGTGCCACCGCCGATGAAGATCGACTGGACACGGCGCCCCCACACCTGCGGCAACGAGGCCTCAAGGTCGGCGATCAACGCATCGAGGTAGGCGAGCTCCGGAATTCCGTCGCGCACCGCATGCGAATTGAAGTCGCAGTACGGACATTTCTGCACACACCACGGGAAGTGCACGTACAGCGCCAGCGGTGGTGGCGCGGCGAGTTGTGCGCGCGTGATCGCGGGCGGGCGAACGGCGAGCGGGATGACGCGGCGTTGCGACATGCCGCTCAGTCGGCGTTCCGCTTGAGGCGGTCGAGCAGGTGGCGACAGGCCGCGCCGCGGTGCGAGAGTGTGTTCTTCAGCGCCGGATCAAGCTCTGCTGCGGTCTGCCCGAGGTCAGGCAGCAGGAAGAGCGGGTCGTAGCCAAAACCGCGCTCACCGCGCGGCGTGTCGATGATCTCGCCATGCCATTCGCCGTCGGCGATCAGCGGCTGCGGATCGTCTGCACTGTGCACCAGCACCAGCATGCAGACGTAGTGCGCGCGGCGATCCGCGACGTCGGCCAGCTTTTCGAGCAGCAGTGCGTTGTTGCGCGCGTCCGATTTGGGTTCGCCAGCGAAACGCGCCGACTGCACGCCGGGTGCGCCGCCCAGTGCCGACACGCAGAGGCCTGAATCGTCCGCGAGCGCGGGCAGCCCTGTGTGGCGTGCTGCGTGGCGTGCCTTTTCGAGCGCGTTCTCGACGAAGGTGCAGTGCGGTTCTTCCGCTTCCGGCACGTTGAAGTGCGATTGCGGCAGCACTTCGATGCCGAGCGGCGCGAGCAGCGCGGCGAATTCGCGCAGCTTGCCGGCGTTGTTGGAGGCGAGCACCAGTTGTTTCATGAAGAACTCCAAAAGCGGCACCGCGGATTACACGGATACGCACGGAATTTCGCGGATCGCTCCATCGCATTGATCCGCGTTCATCCGCGAAATCCGTGGCAAAGCCTCTATGCCAGCGCTGCGCCCTGGGCTTCGATCAGCGTACGGATGCCGCGTTCCGCGAGCGCCAGCAGCGCATCGAGTTCCGCGCGCGAGAAGGGAGCACCCTCGGCGGTGCCCTGCACTTCGACGATGCCGCCGGAAGCCGTCATCACGACGTTCATGTCGGTGTCGCAGTTCGAATCTTCCGCGTAGTCGAGGTCCAGCACCGGCTGGCCGTCGACTATGCCGACCGACACCGCGGCAACGCGCTCGCGCATCGGGTTGGCGGGCAGCTTGCCGGCTGCGACGAGCTTGTCGAGCGCCTCATGCAGCGCCACGCAGGCGCCGGTGATGGCCGCGGTGCGGGTGCCACCGTCGGCCTGCAGCACATCGCAATCCAGCGTGATCTGGCGTTCGCCGAGGGCCTTGAGATCGACCACCGCGCGCAGGCTGCGGCCGATCAGGCGCTGAATTTCCTGCGTACGACCGCTCTGCTTGCCCTTCGCCGCTTCGCGCGCGCTGCGGGTGTGTGTGGAACGCGGCAGCATGCCGTATTCCGCGGTGACCCAGCCTTCACCCTTGCCGCGCAGGAAGGGCGGCACGGATTCCTCAACGCTTGCGGTGCACAGCACCCGCGTGTCGCCGAATTCGACCAGCACCGAACCTTCGGCGTGGCGCGTGAAGCCGCGGGTGATGCGCACGTCGCGCAGGGCATTGGCCGAACGGCCACTCGGACGGGTGCTGGTCATTTGGTGTACTTCCTGATCGCGGAGTTGATTTCTGCGATCGCGCGCTCGATGTCGTCGTCGCTCAGTTCGCTGTTGGCCGGGGCGGCCTGGCCGGCGGCAAAGCCTTCCATCTTGGTGGTGAAGCTGTCCATCGGCATCGTCATGGTCGAGATCGTCGTCGGCGGCGATTCGGCGAAGTCGTCGTGCCAGGTCATGCCGACGATGGACAGGTTGTCGGCCGTCGGGCCGGCCAGCACTTCGGCGCGGTTCATCAGTTTCGGCAGTGATTCGAGAATGTTGCGGGTGTCGACCTCGGCAATCGCCTCTTCGGCGCCGACCGGGCCCCACACACCGTCCGAGCACAGCACGCCCGCATACAGCGGCGTGCGGCGCGAGAACTCGATCTGCGGCGAGTGCGTGCCACCGAGGCAGCTGAAGATACGGTTACGGAACGGGTGCGTGGCCTGCTCGCCTTCCTTGATCAGGCCCTGTTCAACCATCACCTGCACGCGCGAGTGGTCGCGCGTGTGGAAGGCAACGCGGCCGTCACGCAGCAGGTAGAGCCGCGAGTCGCCGGCGTGCGCCCAGTGCGCGAGGCTGTTCTGCACCACGCAGGCAACGATGGTCGTGCGAGGCGGATCGGGCAGGTTCTTGTCGAAGGCGTAATCGAGAATCGCGTGGTGGGCGTTCGTCAGTGCGCGCGAGAGGAACAGCATCTCGTCCTGCAACTGGCCGCGCGCCTCGCGCTGGAAGCTCTCGGTGATGTACTGCACCGCGATCTGCGCGGCAATTTCGCCGTGCAGGTGACCGCCCATGCCGTCGGCGACGACCATCAGCAGCGCATCGCGCGAATAACAGTAGGCGATGCGGTCCTGATTGGAGCGGCGCTTGCCGGGCCGACTTTCCTGATAGATGGTGAATTTCATGAGCGCGAGATAAATGACCGAAGGCGGGTGCCGAGCGTGCCGATCCAGGTTGCCGCGACCACATCACCAGGATGCGGCTGACGAACCCGTCGTGCGAGCGCCTTTTGCAGCGCATACACGCTTTGCGGGCGCTCCAGCGGATCGAGTTTGAGACACCAGTCGATCGTGTCCAGGAGTTGGGCGGAGTATTGCTGCGACCAACGCTTGCGCGCCGGTTCAAGCTGATCTTTCTTGATGCGTTCGTCCGAGCGCTGCGGCGGCGCGCCGGACAGGCAGGCGTACATGCTGGCGCCGACCGAATAAATGTCGCTCCACGGCCCGAGGTGTTCGCGGTCGCGGAACTGCTCCGGCGCGCAGTAGCCGGGTGTGTACATCGGCTTGAGCATCGGCGCGTCGTTGAACAGCGTCTGCCGGGCTGCACCGAAATCGAGCAACACCGGCGTGCCGTCGTTGCGCAGGTAGATGTTGGAGGGCTTGATGTCGAGGTGCAGCAGCTTGTGGGCGTGCACCTCGCGCAGGCCGTTGAGCATGCGCGTGAACACCCCCCGGATGAAGCGCTCGCGCACGTTGCCCTTGTTCTTCTGGACGTAGTCGTGGAGCGTCCGGCCGCGCTCGAACTGCATCACCATGTACACGGTGCCGTTGGCCCGGAAGAAGTTGAGCACCCGCACCACGTTGGGGTGCACC
>JADHEF010001645.1_pt1 | contig 12741 bp, 19 predicted proteins | sample 8952391 | NCBI WGS metagenome assembly JADHEF01 (sample SAMN16124439, study PRJNA663245) | bioreactor sludge metagenome | isolation source: sludge (nitrite) | place: India:Bengaluru | collected 2019-02-28
CGCAAGGCCTGCGCCGAGCGCCCCGCCGACCGCTACGGCAGCGCCAAGGCGATGCAGGCCGACCTTCTTGCACTCAGGAGAAGGATGCGATGGCACGGCCGCAAAGGCTGCCTGTTGTGGGCTGCAGCTTTGTCCGTCCTGCTCTTCGTCACGCTTCCCGCCTTGCTCCCGCGTCCCGAATCCGCAGGCACGCAACCGCCTGGTGAAGACGTTCAGGCGTGGTTCGACGATTTGGGAGGCAGTGCCACGAACGCAAGACCCGAACGCCTGCACATCAATCCTGTTCTGCTGACGAAACCGCCCGACGCTCAAGAGCTGTCCGCCCTGCCCACACTCCTGCAGACCGCGTCGTTCCCGGTTCCTGAAACGGGCAGCCCGTTCGAGTTCACCATAACGCCCGAGAACATCACCAGGGAGGTGCTCGTTTTCATGAGCTCGACCAACCGCCTCGAAACCGGTGCCGGCTATCTGGACCGGGAGAAGAGCCGACCGCTGGGAACGGGCGACTACCCGGCATGGTTCGACCGCTGGGGATACCTCGACGGAGGGCATTACACACGGGAACGGGATCCGAAAGCCGACAAGCCGCTGGCGCTCACGGGTCTCTGGGAGGTCACCGGGACAGCCGGCAGCCTCCCGAAAGACCTGGCCGGCATGAACCTGCGGCTGACTGACACGGGATACGCGATCCTCAATAGCGGAAAAGAAGTCGAAACCGGGACGTTCTCGACCTCGGCGGAAAGGTCCGCCGCGACGTTCACACCCGACAAGACCAAGCTGAAGCTGGCCTTTTTCTGCTGGGAGGAAGGCGGCGGGCTGACCCTGCAGGGCTATTCCGGCCGCCTCAGCCTCCGCCGCCTCTCGCCCTGACCCCACGTACACTGGGAGAAACGCACCATGTCCGCATACGCATCATACCGCGACGAAACCACCCGCTCCAGCATCATCAACGGCATCAAGGACCCGTGCGCCCAAGGCGCGTGGGCGCGGTTCTTCGACAGGTACGCGGGCTTTGCCTTCGCCGTCGCCAGACAAAGGGGGCTGCGTCCCGACGAGGCCGACGAGGTCGTCCAGTCCGTCATGGCCGGCGTCGTGAACGCCATGCCCGACTTCACCTACGACCGAGGCCGGGGATCGTTCAAGAGCTGGCTGGGGAAACGCGTCCATTGGCGGATCGGCGACCAGCTGCGCAAGCGCTCAGACCACGTGCCGCTGGACGCCGTATCCGCCGGCGAGCTGACGGACGCTGCGCCGGCCGCGGGCGACAGCCTTGCGGACGCGGAATGGAACGACATGGTCATGCACGCCGCTCTCGAACGCCTGCGCGGCATGGTCTCCGCCGAGCACTTCTCTGTGTTCCACGCCAGCGTGATCGAGAACTGGGAGACAGGGAAAGTGACGGCGGTGTACGGCGTTTCCCGGGACAGCCTGTACCAGATCCGGAAAAGGGTCCGGGCCGTGTTCGAGGAGCTGGTCAAGGCCGTCGCCGCCGAGCTCGACACGCCCGCCCTCCCATAAAAAGAGGCACCGGAGCACCGCCAGAACGGCTGCTGTGGCCGCTACAGGCTGGCGGTTCCGGTGCCAAACTTTCTTGAAGTCACTGCGGAGGCTTATTTGCCGCCGGTGCCTTTGCAGTAAACGCACGTGGTGTTGCCGCGCCATCCGGTGCCGTTGCAGAACTGGCACTTGAACGCCGCCACAATCACGGTAAATGCCAGCGCCATCCCCATCACGATCATCGCCTTCTTCATACATCCCTCCTTCGATCATTTTGGAGTTGGGCAAAGCTCCCGACCACCTGATCGGATAGCTTGCCTCACCTGCATATACGCCGGGCGTCTCCGGAATCTGACACGGCTTTGAAATAAAGCCGGATTGACGGCCGCATAACTCGAAGGACACTCTTTTCAGCAGATCCCTGTCAGATCCGACGGCTGACAAGCGTACTTTCAACGGACACAACTTCCACATGCCGGCAGACGCCGAAAGCGCCGGTCATCAAGCATCAGGATCTCCAAGACCCGCCAAGGCCGCCCCGCGCCCGTGAAGGATTGATTCCGGATCGGACGCGGGGCTTCTTATTTTCGGATCCGCTTGTCCACATCCGACTTCCCTAGCCTCTCGCACCTCCCGGCGCACGGCACATTATCCGGGCCACAACTCCAAAGCCGCCGCAACAAACGTAGCGCCATCCGCGTACTTCTATCCTCACCGCATCAACCACACACTCAACCCACCACAGAAAGGATCATGAAATGGCACAGACACAGATGCTCGACCTGCTGACAAGAGAGGGCGTTCTGCTCAGCGTGAGCGTGCGCTACTGGCGGGCGGCGAAGAAACTCCAGGCCCAAGACCTCGGACTCGATCCCGACGACGTCACCGACCGCCTTATCTCGCTGGGTCATAAACGTTTAATGCCCAAGGACGCGCTGGCGGGGTTCGCCTTGATCGAGTCCCGGGCGCACGCGCTCGTGGACGCGTCCACGTTCCCGTTCATGAACGGTTTGGCCCGGTTCCTGCCCAACCGCAAGCTCGGAGAGGTCACAAGGCGTCTGGGCGAGCTTGAAGCCGAGTTCCGCCAGGCCCGGACAGCGTTCGCGTCGAAATACGCGGGCCTGCGTGAGGAAGCCCTGAGGGAGTGGCATGAGCAGGCCCGAAGGCTCAGCAGCGACCCCGACAAGGTCGTGGCGTCAGTCTCGGCGGCGTTTCCGGCCCCGGACCGGCTGGACCGCCATTTCGGCTTCATCACGAGCCTGTTCCAGATCCGGCTCCCGGAGGCGCTGGACGCCGAGCTTGTACAGGCCGGCGACCGGCAAGAGCTGATGCGGGCGCGGGAGCAGGCGGCCCAGGAAGCCAGGAGGAGGATCGGCGAGGGCGTCGAGAGCTTCGTCGGCGACTGCGTGACCTCTTTGCGCCAGCAGACGGCGACGTTGTGCGAGGAAATGCTGGAGAGCATGAGGACCGGCAAGACCGGGGTGCACCAGCGCACGCTGAACCGCTTGACGGAGTTCATCGACAATTTCAGGTCATTGAATTTCGCCAACGACGCCGAGCTCGACCGCAGGCTCACGGAGGTCCGGCAGCGTTTCCTCAACACCACCGCCGAGACCTACCGAGACGACGCCCAGGCCCGCACGCGCATGACCGAGGGCATCCGTGGCCTTGCGAACGCGGCCCGTGAGCTGGCCCAGGCCGACACCAAAGCCGTGGTCGAGGGCTTCGGCAAAATGGGCACGCGCAGGTTCACGCTGGCGGCGTGACTGTGAATACGAATCTCTAGGCCCGGCAAGGCCGCCCCGCGTCTGCAAAGGAAGACCACTTCCCGAGCGGGCGCGGGGCTTCTTCACTTATGGAAAGGACATAACACGCACTCATCACAGGGGCGTGAACTGGTCCTTGCGCACTCCGCACTGGGGGCACACCCAGTCGTCGGGGATCTCCTCGAACGGCGTGCCGGGCCCGACGCCGTGAAACGGATCCCCGCGCTCCTGCTTGTAGACCCAGCCGCAGACAACGCACATGTGCTTGGCCATAAGCGTCTCTCCTTGATTTCGCATCGCAACATCCGACCGGGACAGGCCGGAACCCGATCCCGCCTGCTCCCTGACGCACAGGTGGATTATAGCCGACGCTGAATGCGGATGGCCACGGCAAAACGCGGGTGAAGTTTCAGCCTCGGCAGCGGCAGGGCCGGGGTCGGGTGACTCGGGCACCTGAATGGCGATGATGACCGTTCAGCGCCGGATTATGGCCCCATCAATTCAGGAAAGGACAACGAGATGCGGACAAACAAACCCAGGACCATGCTCGTGATCGTGCAGGAGGGCGGATCGACAGGCGAGCTCTACGCGCACGGTTTCACGAGGCGCGGGGACGCCGCCAGGTTCACGCGCTCGTGCTCAAGGGCCGCGTACAGGGCCACGGAGCCCGTGGAGGTTCCGGCCGGCACCGACGTCGACGCGCTGCAGCGGGTGCTGTCGGCGGTCGGCGACGAACTCATGTGAGACAACCAAGAGAAAGGGCGATCATGAAACGGGTGACTTGGACTATCGAACTTGACGAGGACACCGCCGAGGCCGCGGCCACAGTGGCGATGGCGATCCAGCGTGACCCCGAGTCCACGGCGACCGCGTTCGACGTCAAATGCGAGGACGGCAAGACCGTGCGCGTGGATCTGCAACGCGATCATGAACCGCATGCGCTTTTGCGCTGCGACAACTGCTGGGCCTTGTTCAAGGGCACGGACAAGCTCGCCCGAGTGTTCCCGGACATTCCGGACCTGCTGTCGAGGATCGAGCCCGGAGGCGTCGTGCCGGCCGGGGAGTGCCCGGACTGCGGAGCGCTCGTGTATCCGCTGAACGCGCCCGTACGCGTCGCGGTCCTGCTGGAAGGCGGGCTCGTGAAGGCGGTGCTTGCCGACCGGGGCAACGTCAGGGCTGCAGTGCTGGATCTGGACACCGAGGGCGCGGACGACAGCGAGATCATAACGGTGGATGCCGGCGACGACAACATGACGGGCGTGCCGGTCACGAAAGACGTGATCGCGGCCCCTGTTTTCGTCAGCGCGTTGTTCACCCTAACCGAGAAACTGGAGAACGAAACATGAAGTACTGGGAAGAATACCGGAGCAAGTGGGGCTTCGGCGACGGCGATGCCGTGCCGCCCGACGCCTGGGCCTTGCGTTACGTCTACGTCAGGGAAATCAACCGGCTGGCACTGGCCAAGGGCAGCGCCGTGAGGCTGCTGGCTTTCGACAGGGGCGGCGTGCACAACCCTTACCTGATCTGCAGCGTTTGTGCGGACTCAGTGAAAGGCGTGCCGGAGCCTGACCTCTGCAAAGGCGCGTGGGCCGGCGGCTGGAAGCCGGAGCGGGACTGGGACGAACCCGCAGACGACGACGCCATGCTTGAGGCCGTGGAGGAGGCGCTGGCAAACGACGACATCGACGGCTTGGTCGACGTCGACGTGTCCATCGCCGACGAGCCCGGCGTCGACTGCAACATCGCCGCGTGAAAGGAGGCGTATGGACGAAGACAACTGCAGGATCTTCAAGGAGCTGCTCAAGGGTTTCGAGAGTAATCGCGTGTTCGCGCACATGCACCCCTACGACCTCTTCCGGCAGTGGCTGGAGGCGGTGTGGGCGCTCCTGAACCTGCCGCTGGACGCGCAGGCCTTCAAGACAACGCTGGACGCGTTCACGTATGAGCAGGGCCGGGAGCTGGGCCGGCTGTTCGGCCTCTACGTGGAGACCGTGGAGTTGCTGCCGTTCAGGGACGTGCTCGGCTCGCTCTTCATGAAACTGGACATCAACTCCGTGCGCAACGGCGAGTTTTTCACACCTTGGCCCATAGCCGAGATGATGGCGGTGATGACGTTCGACCGTCAGGAGTTTCTGAACCTTGTCAAAGAGCGCGGAGAAGTCAGCGTCTGCGACCCCGCCGTGGGCTCGGGCGTGATGCTGCTGGCCTTCGGCAAGGTCGTTCATGACGCGCTGGGCAGGGACGGCACGAACCGGCTCAGGCTGTACGGCATGGACATCGACAGCCGCTGCGTGAACATGTGCAGGATACAGCTCCGCATAAACGGGCTCGACGGTTTCGGCCGCCTGGCGGCATTGGCAGGCCAGGCCGGAACTCCGGGCTCCGAGCCAGGCGGCGCGGCCGCGTCACGCATCCCCGCCTGACAAACACCGAACACGGAAGCAAGAGAGGTCTGTTGTGAGGATACGCGAAAGGCAGTACCAGGACGCAAGCCTGGAGTCGCTCCGGCCCATCGTGGGCGAAACCGTCATCAACCTGATCAAGGATTCGCTCGGCAACTTCGGCTTCAGGACCGGAAACGGAACCCTGGTCTGGATCATGCGCGACGCCGAGGGCAACGGCCCCGGCTTCGCCGAGGTTGTCACGCTGCATCCGCGATCATTACGAACAAAAAGGAGGTATTAGAAAATGTCTCATTTCGCAACCGTCGAGACCCGCATACGTGACATCGGCGCCCTCAGGGCTGCCTGCACGGAACTCGGGCTCGTGCTCGCAGATAACGCCGTCGCCCGCGGCTACGGCTCGAACACCATGAAGGGCGACCTCGTGATCCGGCTCAAGGGTCCTTACGACATCGCCCTGAACCGTCAGGATGACGGCAACTACGGGCTCACCACAGACTTCTGGGGCGGGCACGTGGAAACCGAGGTCGGCAAGGACTACGGACGCCTGCTGCAGCTCTACGCGGTGCACAAGGCGCAGATCGAGGCCCGCAAAAAGGGTCTCACCTGCCGCCGCCAGTCGCTCGGCGACGGCAGCGTCAAACTCGTCATCGGAGGGCTGTGATATGGCTAAGATCATCGAAGTCGTTGTCGGCAAACAGGGCGAGATCAAGATCGACGCCGTCGGCTTCAAGGGCGCGGACTGCGAAAAGGCGACCGCGTTTCTTGAGAAGGCGCTGGGCCAGGTGAAGGCCCGGCAGAAAAAGCCGGAGTTTCACCAGCGCGTGCAGGCGCAGCAGAGGCTGGGCCAATGAGCGCGGCGCTAATCGTCACGCCGGCCGGCGCCGTCGAGTGCCTGTACACGGAGGTGATCGACCTCTGGAAGCTGGGCGACCTTACGGTGAAGAGGGCGACCGACATCATTTACGACAACGACTCGCAATTGTGGGAGGTCTGGGCCGGCGCAGGCCGTGCGCTATACCGCCACTGCTCCCGCGAAGCCTGCCTTGAGTGGGAGCGGACCCATCTTCAGGAAACGTATGATAAGAAACACGGAGGCCTGAAATGAACTACGCGACCGCGCTCGTGGCGCTGCCGCTGGTGTGCGAGTCAAGCGGCGGAAGGATCTCCTCGCCGGAAGAGGCGCTCGGGGCCTGCAAGGATATGGCGTACCTGGCGCAAGAGGCGTTCCATGTTCTCTCGCTTTCGACCAAGAACCGGCTCATCAACCGGCACATGGTCAGCCTGGGGACGGTGAACTCCGCTCAGGTCGGAATAGCCGACTGCTTCCGGGCGGTCATCTGCGACGCAGGTGCGGTTTCGGCACTGTTCTGCCACAACCACTGTTCGGGCGACGTGACGCCGAGCGCCGAGGACATCGCCGTCACCAAACGCCTGATCGAAGCCGGCAAAATCGTCGGCATCCGCGTCGTCGACCACATCATCGTGGGCCGGGACCAGACAACGGGTGTGCCCGTCCAGCTCTCGCTGAGGGAGCGCGGGCTCTGCAACTTCGAGTGATTACAACAACGGAAAGGGAAAGTCACATGAGTGAAGTCATCGAAAGCGTCGAACTCCGGTATCAGGAGGGAACAAGCGATAAGGTCTACCATGCCAGCATCGAAAGCGAGGGCACCGGCTACGTCGTCAACTTCGCCTACGGCCGCAGGGGCTCAGCGCTCAGCACCGGCACGAAGACGCCGCAGGCGCTGCCTTTGGCTGCCGCCGAAAGCGTCTACCGCAAGCTGGTCCAGTCCAAGACCGCCAAAGGCTACCGCGTGCACAGCGGCGCTGAGCGGGCTATCCCCGTCGCCGACAACGCCGGCCGCGACACGGGGCTCCGGCCCCAGCTCCCCAACGCCGTCACGGAGAAGGAGTCGGGCATGTGCCTGCGCTCGGACATGTGGTGCGCGCAGGAGAAGTACGACGGTCGCAGGATGCTCGTGCGCAAGGGCCAGGACGGAGCGCTCACGGCCGCCAACCGCAAGGGCCAGGCCTTGGCCTGCCCGGAGCCGGTGGCGCAGGCGCTTGCTGGCGTCAGGGGTCCGTTCACAGCCGACGGCGAGCTGGTGGGCGACAGGTTCCACGCGTTCGACCTGCTGGAGTCGCCTCAGGGCGATCTCAGGCACAGCTCCTACAGCGAGCGCCTGGCAATGCTGGAGCACGTGCTGGGACCTGTTTCGGGCGCTGCCGTAGAGGTCGTGCCGACGGTGTTCGGGGCCTCGGCCAAAACAGCGTTCGCTGAGGCCCTGCGCGGCGCCAACAAGGAGGGCGTCGTGTTCAAGGACCTGGGCGCGTGCTGGACCGAAGGAAAGCAGGCAAGCGGCGGACCCGCGCTTAAGCTCAAGTTCTGGGAGACGTGCTCGTGCGTGGTGCTACGCGTCAACGCCGGCAAGCGCAGCGTCGAGCTGGGCCTTGGCGGCAGAGGCGTCGGCAGCGTCACGATCCCGCCCAATCACGACGTGCCGCAGACTGGCAAGGTCGTCGAGGTGCGCTACCTGTACGTGGCCGCAGTCGGCGGCTCGCTGTACCAGCCCGTGTACTTGGGCGTGCGCGACGACATCGACGCCGGCGAGTGCACGGCCGAGGCGCAGCAGCTCAAGTACAAGGCCGCGGCCTGATCTTCAACAACACCGAAAACCACAAAGGAGACAAAAGCATGACCTTGAACCAACTCGTGTGCAGGGCGGCGTCCGCGTATCCGGACGCCTTCGTGATGGAGTACTGGGACGCTCTGAAGGAGAAACCCAAGCCGAATCCCAATGGCGGCGACACCTTGGCGGAGTTCGTGGCCTTGGAGCTGTACGAGTCGTTCGACCCCGAGGCCGGCGACGACGAGCAACTGGCGACGGCGGTCAAGGTCATGCAGAGTGCCGCCGATGACCTTCAGGCGGTCGCGCACGCTCTCGCCAACATCGGCAGGGAGCGCATGGCGGCGTGAACTCGGGATGCAAGAAGGTCCGCCTCCTGTAGAAGGGGGGCGGACCTTCAATCTTTCAACTCAAGCCTGTTCCCTTATCCGTACAGCAGTCACACTTGCTACCGGTGCCTTTCATGGCCGGTTCAAGGGCACGAACAAAGAACACGGCTGCGCCAATCGCTCCGAGCACGGGGGCCAACACATAGACTGTGAAGAAACCGCCTACGCGGTCGGGGAACGCCGCGTCACCCCAACCTGCCAGCCACGCCACAAGACGCGGCCCCAGATCGCGTGCAGGGTTCAGCCCCGCCTGGGTCAGCGGCGCGATAAGGCATATGACGGACGTGACTGTCAGACCGATGAATACGGGGGCCAGCGCATCGTTCGGACGCCCCACGTTGCACCCCTCAGTAAGCGCGAAAATCATCAGCACCAGCAGAAATGTGCCGAGCGCTTCAGCACCCATCGCCATAGGCAGAGAGACAACGGCCGAGGCACTGGGGTTCGGATAGAACTCGCCGAACATCTGGGCCGTCATCACCGAGTCCGCCGACCCGCGCACAATGTGATGCGACGCCTCGAAGGCCGCTATGGACGGCGCGAACAGCGCATACAAGACCAACCCCGCCAGTACCGCACCGGCGAACTGCGAGACGATGTAAACTGGCATCTTCCGCGCTTTCATCCGTCCGCTCGCCACCATGGCGAGCGTCACCGCAGGATTCAGGTGGGCGCAGGACAAGTGCCGTGTCAGATAGATCGAGAGGGTCACACCGAAACCCCAAATCAGTCCCACCGGCAATATCCCTTTATGCGCCTGAAACAATACAGCTACCGCCACAGACCCGCATCCCAGCAAGACCATCAGAAAAGTGCCGAGCGTCTCCCCGATGACTTCCCTTCCGTACCTCATGGCCAGTTCCCCTTTTGCATGTAGCGTCCAGATAGTGGACTTGCGCACATAGTGAAGCACATCATTTAGTAACAAGGCAACACGAAACCCTAACCGCGTCCGAGCGTCCGAGCCTCAGCGCAGTGCCAATCGTATCGTGTAGTTCAAAAGAGCGGCCAACGGTCTCATTCAACGACCACTCCCTATATCCGAAATGCCCGCTCCACGCCGCCAATGCCCATTCCACCAACACCCAACACACCATATCTGTCCCTGCGACAGAGAAAGGAAACAATGAAAACCACAGACGAAACCGTTATGGTCCCCCAGTCCAAGGAGCCGGATTTCCCCGTGAACATCACCTCCTGGAAGCACTACACGTCCATGCGACTGCTGTGCATGGCAATTCTTGCCTGGACGCTCCTCGGCTTCATCGAAACCGCTTACGTCACGACCGTCAGGATCTCGGAGATCCGGTGCGAGGCCAGGACCAGGGTCTGCAGCCGCGGCAAGCTCGGAAGCTGCATCGACAGCGTCAAGCGCTACTGGTGGGGCCGGCCCACCGAGCACCAGCTCGTGGAGCGCAAGACCGCGCAGATCGTTAGCCGGCGCAGGCTCTGGAGCGCCTTCAAGGTCCTTTTCGCCTGGGCGCTGGTCGTGATCGTGTTTTCCAAAGACGTGACGGACGGCTGAAGCCGTGCTTCAACCCAAGTTCCCTTATGCGCCATGCACACCCGCCACACCACCCACGCAACCAAAGGAGACCCACACATGAGAGAAGCTATCGTGAATTACATCCGCGCCGGATACCCCGGCGTCTACATCGTCAGCCACGAAGAGACACGCGCAGAAGCCGAGGTCAAGGCCGTGGCAACAGGCACCGACCACGGTCTTGTGGCCTGGTCGGCAACGACCGGGCTCGTTGACACCGGCGACGGCCGCACGCTGGGTGCCGAGGATCCGATGGAAGCCGTCACGGCCATCGCGGGACTGCCGGACAACACCCTGGTCCTGCTGCGCGACTTCCACCTGTTCTTGCAGGACGGCAATCCGGTGCTGATCCGCGCCCTCAAGGACGCCTTGGTTCACGCCAAAGCCAACGGCAAATGCGTCGTGATCCTGGGCTGCCGCCGCGTGCTGCCGCCGGAGTTGGAGCGGGAGTTCGTCACCGTCGACCTCGCACTCCCCGGCAAACCGGAGCTGGGTGTCGTGCTCGACGGCATCTGCGAGAGCGCCAAGCTCAAGAAGGTCAAGGGCGACGCCAGAGAACAGATCCTGGACGCCGCCGGCGGCCTGACCTGCGCCGAGGCCGAGAACGCCTTCGCCCTCAGTGTTGTGGGGAGCAAAGCCGTCAAAGCTGTCAGCGTGGCGAGGGAGAAGGCCAACGCCATCCGTCAAAACGGGCTCCTGGAGATCGTGGAGACCTCGCAGACCTTGGACGGCATCGGCGGCCTGGACCAGCTCAAGGGCTGGCTGCTCAAGCGCCAGCAGGCCTTCGGCCAGCAGGCCCGGGACTACGGGCTGCCGTGCCCCAAGGGCTTGTTGATCGTCGGCGTGCCCGGCACCGGCAAGTCCCTGACGGCAAAGGCAACAGCGGCCGTGTTCGGCAGGCCCCTTTTAAAGCTCGATGCCGGACGCCTGTTCGGCAGTTTGGTCGGCCAGTCCGAGTCCAACTTGCGCCAGGCCATCAACACCGCCGAGGCCGTGGCCCCGGCAGTGCTGTGGATCGACGAGCTCGAAAAGGGCTTTGCCGGGTCTAGGAGTTCCGGGGCCGCTGACGGCGGCACAGGGGCACGCGTGTTCGGGGCGTTCCTTTCGTGGATGCAGGAGAAGACGGCGCCCGTGTTCGTGGTCGCCACCGCCAATGACGTGACGCAGTTGCCGCCCGAGCTCCTGCGCAAGGGACGCTGGGACGAGCTCTTTTTCACGGATCTGCCAAGCGCCAGTGAGCGCGAAATGATCTGGGCGATCCAGATCCAGAGGCGCGGGCGCAAGCCCCAAGACTTAAACCTCCAGGGACTGGCGGCGGCAAGTGAGGGGTTCACCGGCGCCGAGATCGAGCAGTGCGTGACCGACGCCCTGTACCGGGCGTTCGCGGAATCAAGGGAGCCCAAGACCGGGGACCTCCTGGCCGCGGTCACGGACACGGTGCCGTTGTCGAAGCTCATGGGCGACCAGATCGCAGGCTTAAGGAAGTGGGCGCAGGGCCGTTGCCGTATGGCGGCGACAGTGCCTGCTGAAGCTGTCGTTGGGAGAAGGATAGCGGCGTGAGCGTGTCGGGGGCGGGTGCCGGAAGGTGCCCGCCCCCGGCTCCACGCGACAGGCCGCGGTCATGGCCTCGGTCCGAAATAACGTCCCCTTCCGGTTTCTACTCAAAAACTGAGAGTGAGTAGGCCGGCGTGCGTAAAACGTCTGTTTGCGGGAAGGTTACGCGTCGTCTTCCAACCCCGGAAAACGGGGGCAAGGGGTTCCATGGACCTGGAATCGCCCCTCTTCGGGGGAGTAGAAATGCAGCCTTCTTCTGATGCACTCGAGAGCTCCCTGTAAGAAAGGAGGCGGGTGGTCGTGATGTAATGTCCCCTCGTTAACCTTAAGAGGATTACTTTGGATTCGGTAAGGTCCGATTCTGCGGACTCAAAGGAGGTGAATGAAGACGATTCACGAGGTAACGTACCAGAAACTCGTGATGGAACTAAGAAAAGCGCGAAAGGATGCTAGGCTGACACAGGCGGATGTCGCCACGCTAGTTGGCCGAAGTCGCCAGTGGGTTCATAAAATGGAAACGTTCGAGATCAGAATGGACGTCGTCCAGTTGATACGGTTCTGTCACCTGTACGGTCTGAAGGCGCACGAACTCGTGCGCAGGCTGGAGGAGACCTTCTAACGGGGGTCTCCTTTTTTTTAGCTGCCGCAGGATTCTTGTTTTTCGGCGGGCGTTGCCGATCTGCGCCTGAGATACGCTTCATGAGCCATCACGCTCATGCACTTATGACACGAGTAACGGGGCCTGGGGTCACTCTTGCTGACGGGATGAAACCTGTCCAGCCCGAGAACTTGGTTGCAGCGGCCACAGCGCTTAAAACCCTCGGGCAGCGCTTCAGGACCCCGGAATGGGAGCGGAAAGGGCGCGGGCAGAGAAAAGAAGATGTCCGCTAAATCGGAAGCCCTATCCGTGCGGCTATGCGGGCGACCCTAAGCGCGAGTGCCGCTGCACCTCAACCAAGA
>JADHEF010001644.1_pt1 | contig 12732 bp, 11 predicted proteins | sample 8952391 | NCBI WGS metagenome assembly JADHEF01 (sample SAMN16124439, study PRJNA663245) | bioreactor sludge metagenome | isolation source: sludge (nitrite) | place: India:Bengaluru | collected 2019-02-28
ATCAGGATGGGGATTTTTCCTGAGCCAGTCAATAAGTTTTGCGGGATTTTCAGTCAATTCAGATGGGCCATCCCCGAAAATTTTTTTCAGATAAAGAAAATCATTCATTGTATCCATTGTAATTCGCCCCTCCGGATAGCATGTCTCAGGGGGTGATGGTAGATGGTTAAGCACAAACTCATCCGGCCGCCTGTAAAGGTATGGCGTAACATGCTCCCTTTCATAAGGGTCAGAGGCTGAATGATCTGCTTCCAGAAGCTTCTCCGCTTTTACAATCTCAACCCCGGCACCGAGAGGCATTCCGGTAAGCCAGCTGTGGTCCGCCCCTTTTCCAATGTGGTCGTTCAGGATAAATTCAGCCTGGTCATGGAAAACCAGCGGGTTATCGCCTGTCGCGCGCACAAATGTATCAGGCTTATAAAATCTTACAGCAATCGCGAACCGCTTAAGCACATCCTCAGCAGGCCCTTCCATTACATCAAAACCATACTTCACAGCTTCCTTTTCAAGCGAGACAATGCTGTGACTGTCTGTAAGAAGGACATGGTTGTCCGCGGGTATCTTTTTAAGCCGCAGCATTGCCCACCCCACTGCTGTTATTCCGGCGAGTGAGAAGAGCGCTTTTGAGGGAAGTCTTGTTGAGCCTATCCTGGCCTGCAGGAATACCGCTATTCTTCCGGGTCTGTCCATAATTCTGTTAAACTCCTGCTGTCGAAATTAAAACGGAACTTGTTGAGTTCAACCCACTTTTTTGCTTCGTTATAATTATTCCTGGCTGCGAAAAAGCTTTCACCTGATCTCATGATATACTGGATCAGTTTTGACCCGGGAAGGTATCCTGAATCGCCGTTAAACCTTACAGCCAGGTTTTTCAGATAAAAAATGCGGTAATACTTGTCTATTGAGGTATCATCTGTGACAAAATCTGTCGTATATGTAACCTGCATCCCGGTATTGCAGGTTATTTTCTCACCCCACATGTTTATCCGGAACCCGAAATCCATTTTCTGCCAGTACTGGTTGATTATTGAATAATCGTATCCGCCGGTATAGAGAAATTTTTCCCTGTTATATATCCCGCAATAATCAAAGGGGAAAAGAGAGATTACCCCGTTTCTTTTTGGGACTGCATAGATTATCTTAAGGTTCCTTTTCCTGAAAGCAGGAATTACGACAGAGGGAACAAGCTCATTGCCGGTGGTCCTGAGTATCGGAACAGAACACAGTGAGCCTTCCTTTTCAAGGTTCTCAAAAAGCCTTAATGATACTGATGAGGAAATTTTCATGTTATTCCAGACAACATATACGAAATCGCCGGATGATTCCTCAAGGCCGATGTTTATCTGCTCCCCTGTGCTGCAGCTCTCCTGAAGAAGGAGAAATTTCACAAAAGGGAATTTTCTTGAAACACTTTCCAGGTCGTAATTAAATCCTGGATTTTCAACTGATATTACTTCCGAAAAGCCGAGGTTCTCGATCTCCCTGAAGAAATCTGCCTTGAATATTGACTTTCCCCGGTTGAGGACAAGAAGGGTAAGCCTGCTGAAATGCTTTCTCCCCCCGTTTTTTTCACCTGATTCTCCCCTCAGTACAGTGTATGGTATTCTTACTCTCTTAGAAGTTGTAGGTATAGTATTCATCACACCTCTCGCAGATTCCTTCGTACTTGCCGTCAAGATGGCTCAGGTAGCACCTTTCGCCCTGCTGCCATATTTTCTCAATATCATCCGTAAAGATGTTTCCGAGAACAGTGTTTTTGGCGAGATCTTCCCGGCAGACCGGGACTGTTCCGTCAATAAGTATATTCATGTCCCTTTTCAGGTGCCAGCAGGGAATCCTTTTAAGCGGCGATATATCAGTTACCTTTCTGTCAGGAAGAAAACCGCAGAAACTGTCATATTTTTGGACAATAACCTTTTTGCCCGCAGCTTTCCATGATTTATAGAACTTCTCAAGCACTCCGTCGTTCTCATTCATTCTCACAGCCTGTATATATGCGGTTGAGGGAAAGCACTTTACAAGGAGATCAGCCGCGTCCAGTGCCTCTTCGAATCCTTCTCCCCTGACAGCCTTATAAATCTCTTTGCTGTCAGTATCGAGTGAAAGTATCCACATGAGCCTGCCGTCCCTGGCCTGTCGTGTTTTGGCTGATATTGATTCAATTGTCCCTTTTTTCCAGCCTATCCCCGAGGTTTCGACAAGGAGTGAGAATTTTTCATATTCAAGCGTTTTAAGGATGAATTCCTCAATCCTGGGATGGCTTGAAGGCTCGCCCCAGAGAGAAAGCGATATAACAGCATCCTCTGAAAAACTGCTGATTTTTTCAAGTATCTTGCAGTAGCTGTCAAAATCCATGAAACTGCTGCCGTTTCTGTGTTCCGGGTTTACAAGCGGATACGGACAGTACATACAGGACTGAAAGCATTTATCACTTATCTGTATCATATAACATGCAGGGAGGGTCCTGAGCATTCTCTGATCGCCGGAAGTAAGGTTTATCAGCCTTTTTTCCCCTTTTATTCCCGCTTTCATGAATTCTTCAAGCATCATAAAGTTTCTTTTTGAATCTGCCGTAAGCGAAATTCTGAGCATCCTGAGGTCTTTTTCTGTTATCTCGGTTTCAATATCAAAGGAATTTATATCACGCTGTATAACAGTGAAAACTGTGTCACGCTCTATTTTAATCCTTTCCCTGTCCGAGAGAACCTTTAGCGCGTCCACGATTTCCATGGCAATGATTTCAGGGGTAATGCCGTATGGCCCGCCGTCCGAAAAACTGTACTGGGCGCTGTAAATCAGGTGGTTTTCATACATCCGCTTCGCCGCATCTATGTCGAGAAGGGGTGTATCCCCATATAGATAAAAAAGGTTCGAATACTCTTTCCCCGATGACAGAAAAACACCGAAAAGTGCGCTTGAATCCCACTCTGCCAGGGCGGAGAATGATATTTTTTCTGCCGGTACCGACTTCATTTCAGAGATCGCCTTTTCAAGCACCTCTTTTTCCCGGTCAAGGCATAGAACCGAGACTGCTTCAGAATCGGGAAGCTGCAATGCGTAATCAAGAACTGAATGCAGGCTTGAAAGCCCTGAGGGAAGCGGTTTTAAAGCATACTCGGATAATGCCGTGCAATTGATAAATACTGCGTTTTTCATACTCTATCATTATATCGTCAATACACTGCAAGGTGTAAAGGGTTATAACCCCATAATACTTTTTAAAATTGATTGAAAAAAGGGGGGTAAAACATTACTATTAAATCCATGTTTGATTTCAGCAACAGGTTCCTTAAGGTGTTCGAGCTTACCTCGTTGATAAAAGAGACGCTTGAGTCGCAGTTTTATTCTGTCCAGGTTGAGGGAGAGGTTTCCAATTTCAAACCCTCAAGTACAGGCCATTATTATTTCAGCCTGAAAGACAGCAGTGCGATGATATCGGCAGTCCTTTTTAAAAATACTGTCAAAAACCTTGCCTATATCCCATCTGACGGCGAACTTGTAAGGGTTACAGGCGATGTTTCAGTCTATCCGCAAAGAGGAAGCTATCAGATAATTTGCCACTCGGTTGAGAAGGCAGGACAGGGAGAAATACTCGCGGAGCTTGAAAAACTGAAAAAGAGGCTCGCTGCCGAAGGGCTTTTTGACGAATCGCATAAAAAGAAGCTTCCCTCAATGCCCAGAAGGATCGGGGTCATAACCTCCCCGACGGGCGCGGCAATCAGGGATATCCTCAGGGTCCTGAAAAGAAGGAACAACAGGATTAACCTTGTAATCCTTCCTGCTCCTGTACAGGGAGAGGATGCCGCACGACTTATCGCAGCCCAGATAAAGCGGGCAAACATGCTTAAAATAGCGGATGTCCTTATTGTCGGGCGCGGAGGGGGCTCACTGGAAGACCTTCTCCCTTTTTCGGCGGAAGAGGTGGTAAGGGCTGTGTATGAATCGGAAATACCTGTAATTTCGGCAGTCGGGCATGAGATAGATATATCGCTTTCCGATTTCGCCGCCGACCTCAGGGCACCCACCCCTTCGGCCGCTGCAGAGATTGTTTCAGTTGAGTCTGCGAGGCTTGGGGAAAAGATAGCAGATCTTGAAACATCAATTACAGGTTCATTCACGGGAAAACTGGGGATGCTTAAATTAAGATACGGGAACGTTTCCCTGGATCAGATAAAGCGGCTTTTTTCAAGGAATTTCAACCTTTTCTCACAGCGGCTTGACGACAGCAGTGACAGCATAAAGAGACGGGTAAATGAAAGGATCAGGATGACAAGGCTTAACCTCGATCTAATAATCAGCAATCTGAACGCATCATCTCCTGAGGAGATATTCAGAAAAGGCTACGCGGCTGTATTCAGGGGAGAGGAAAGACAGCTTATAAGGTCTGCGTTTGAGGCAAAAAACGGAGATCAACTTTCAGTACGTTTCTTGAATGATGTTCTGACCGCGACCGCGACAGGAGCTGAAAAAATCCTGCAAAAAGGGACAGATACCATTGATCCTGCCTTGCTAACCTGATACTGAAAGAATTTCCGGAAAAAATCACACAGAGGAGTTGATATATGAAAGGTTTTGAGGAAAAGCTTGAACGGCTTGAGGCCATAAATGAGCAGATGAAGGAAGATGGAATATCAATCGATAAATCAATGCAGCTTTTTGAGGAAGGGATAAAAATAGCGAAAACACTTCAGAAAGAACTGGATAAATTGGAGAGAAAGGTTGAAATCCTCATGAACCAGCCTGAAACTCCTGATGAAAAACCATCGCTTGAACTTTTTCCCGAGCTTGACAGCTGACCTGCCGCGAGAGCGCGAATTTGCTGGTTTCATGCTCAAGGCCATAAGCAATCAAGCGTGATTTATCTGTATCTTTCCGGGAGCCTTACTGCATCACCCGCGCTTATCCCTTTCTCCCCGAAATAACCCCTGTTTACCTCAAGCGCGAACCTCACGTTGTTTTTAGATATGACAGGGTCAAGTGATTCAGGCGTCATATCACGTATTTCCCTGATAATGCCATCGGAATTGATAAAGGCAATGGAAAGGGGAATATATGTGTTTTTCATCCAGAAAGAGAGTTTTCCGTCGCCTTCAAACACAAAAAGCATTCCGCTGTCGCTGTCAAGGCTCTTTCTGTTCATGAGCCCTGTCGCCCTCTCCTTTTCAGTTTCAGCTATTTCCACATTGAGAACAACACCGTTTATTTCGATTTTTTCAGTTTTTACCCTGCCTGTATCAGAGCACAGGGTAAAAAGCAGGCAGGAACACAGAAATACGGGAAGGCATACCTTCCTGATTGTCAGCGGAAACAGCTTTTTCATATCTTTTTCACTCCGGAGATCATAAGTCAGCCCCTGCTTTCTGCCAGGGAATAAGCAAATCGGGAACTCATTTTATCAGCAGATATTTCAGACATTGCCGTGAAAGCCTGTGGCAAGCTAAAAAAGCTTTAAAAAATCACCCTTTATTCTGCTTCCTGTCTCTTCCATTACCTTCCGGCCGGAAGTTATTTCATCAAGGATCTTTTTATCCATGTATTTTACACTGAGCGGTTTCTCAAGGTAAAGGTTTATCCCTTCATCCTCCCAGTACGCCCCTTTGGGATCTATCCGTACTGCTTTTCCATACTTTTTTTCAAGCACCTGGTGCATTGTGTAGAAATCAAGCCTTTCATTGTCCAGGACAAGGGTAATTATGAAAAGCCGCCCATTGCTGAACTGGAAATATCCTTTTCTGATATATGAAAACCCGTCAGATTCAATAAGCTGCTGTTCCGATTCCATCAGCATTGAAACATCGGGGTCACCCCTGTAATCAAACCAGGAATTAGATGATAGTTCCTTTTTTACGCTTTCAATATCCATTCCAAGAGCGATATTCATGAACCCGGAAGGAAGCGCCTCTGCCGGGCCTGGCCCTGCTGCTTTTTCAGGGCTTTCCTGAGCCGCAAGCCGGGATGAAATAAACAGCGCAATAAGTATAAATATAAAAAGTGAATATTTTTTATTCATCAGTTTTATATCGGAATTATTGATTTTATCTTGAATTGAGAGACTATAGCCCTGTCCGCAGAATATTAACCCAATGCTAATGATTTTTTTCATGAAACACATGATATACTGGTTGCCAATCCGGGAGGTTATAATTTACATTATATATTGACCAAACTGCGGTTACCGGCAAGGTTTTGTCAGAAGCACCGGATCAGCGATAAGGAAAGAATTCCGTAAAGGAAATAATCTTATTAACCGTTTACAAGGGGATTGAGATGAAAAACAAGAAGATTTTCCTTCAAAGAACTACCAAAGAAACCGACCTTACAGTCGAACTTGATATATCAGGAGACGGAGGGATTGAGATCAAGACACAGCTTCCCTTCCTGAATCATCTTTTGACATCAATGGCCTTTCATGGTAATTTTTCGCTCAAGGTAAGCGGGGTCGGAGATATAGATGTTGATCCGCACCACCTGGTGGAGGATGTAGGCCTTGTGCTTGGAGACGCACTGTTCAGGACTGTTGAGCAGTTTGGGCCTGTAATGCGGTTCGGCCATTCCGTGATACCGATGGATGAAGCGCTTTCCGAAGTTACCATTGACGCAAGCGGGAGAGCTTACTGCTTCTACAGGGCAGATTATCCGCAACCCTACTCAGGCAGCTTCAATATGTCGCTTTTAAATGAGTTTTTTCACGCATTTGCCGGAAAGGCGCATATTACGCTGCATGCGCACTGCAGGTATGGGGAAAACAGCCACCACATGGCAGAATCACTTTTCAAGGCGCTTGGAAAGGCAATTTACCAGGCATATCAACCTCTAAAGGAAGGAAGCAACGCACTGTCAACCAAGGGTATTATTTAGCAAGGCATGAATTGTACTGAAATTCATAATAATGTTATACTATGTTATAATATTACACAGGTTGATATTTTTTATCAGTTGTAATAGAATGGAAAGTAAGTTTGATAAAATTGACATTTTAAAAAAAATTCCTGAAACTAGTTTTACAAAACTGACAACTTCTGGAAAAAACAATTTAAAAACAAGTGACCGTGTTAATTTAAACAGAAAAGGCAACCAGTTTTTCAACGAGGGCAAAGTGGAAATAGCGCGCAGGATATTCATCACAACAGGATATTCAGACGGGCTAACAAGGGTCGGTGACTATTATTATAAAAATAATGATTATGTTGAAGCTTTAAAAATGTACATTTTGGCACCAGCACCGGAAAAAAAGGAAAAACTGCTGATGATTATCAGCAGTGTAATTCAAAACTGGATTAATTGAAAAAACTTTTACCGTTTTCCAAGGTGGATTTAATTTATGGATAAGATTGATTTCGATTTTTTCGACCTCCCGGATAGTGTACAATCAGATGACGATAATTTAAAACGTGAAATTTCAGAGCTTTCAAAATCAGGCTATCAGCTGTTAAAGGATGACAATATTGTTGACGCTGAGGTTACATTCAATAAGATTCTGGAAAAAGACCCTCAGAATAATTATGCCTTTGTCGGGCTTGGCGACGCTGCAAGAAAGAGGAAAAGTTATAAAACAGCGATAGATTATTATCAGAGGTGCCTTGAGAAATACCCTGACAATAACTACGCCCTTTTCGGCCTCGCTGACTGCTACAAATCCATGAACCAGTACAAGCTTGCCATTGCGATATGGGAGCAGTACCTGAAGCATGATGATAAAAATATCACAGTCCTTACAAGAATCGCTGACGCGTACAGAAAGGTTCATAATTTCACAAAGTCAAAGGAAATATACACAAGGGTCCTTGAGATGGATGAGAACAACGCCTATGCCCTTATAGGGCTTGGGCACCTTCACTTTGATTTCAAGTTCTACGATGAAGCCCAGTACTATCTCAAAAAAATGATTGAGATAAGCGACGATGTCGATATCAGGGTCCTTACAACACTTGGAAACTGTCACAGAAAGCTGAAAACCTATGATCAGGGAATTTACTACTTCAGCAAGGCTCTTGAGCTTGAAAGCAGTAATTTTTACGCACTTTTCGGTATCGCCAACTGTTACCGCGGTCTAAACCTGCACAGGGAAGCTCTTGAGAACTGGCTTAAAATTCTCGAGTTTGACCCCAACAACAAGGTAATACTCACAAGGGCCGGAGATTCATTCAGAAACCTGAAAGATTATGACAGGGCTGAAGAATACTACAACAAGGCGCTCAATATAGAGTTTGATGTTTACGCCATAATAGGGCTTGCGTACATTAACAAGACAAAGGGAAAATACAGGGATGCCATAGAGTCGCTTGAAGCACTCATAAAGCATGATCCCAAAAATTACAGGCTATACAGCGAGCTAATAGACTGTTATATCCAGGTAAAGGACAAAAAGAAGATCACGGAAATTCTCGCTGAATACCAGAGGAACGGCCTTAAGACATCATATATTTCAAATATTCTGGAAAAACTCATACCCGAGAACTGATAAATGAGGATTCCCATCTCAGGAATGCTTCCAGAAGGTATCTGCAGAGCCCTTGATCTTGACAAACCGTACAGGGCGATGCAGATATTCAAGGCACTGTATTCCGGTATAACAGACTTTGACAAAATCACGACACTGCCACGCCCATTGAGGGAGAGCCTTTCAACAAATTTTACCCTGATGGATAGCGCACTTGACAAGGTGCTGTCGGATGATGATGGAAACGGGAAACTTTCAATTACCCTTTCAGACTCCCGCATAATTGAGTGCGTTCTGCTGTCAGACGGAAGGGGAAGAAAAACCGCGTGTCTCTCAACACAGGCTGGATGCGCCATGGGGTGCCTTTTCTGCAAGACAGGCGAAGGCGGTTTTTTCAGAAATCTTGCAGCATCCGAAATCACTGAGCAGTTTATCCATCTTGAAAGGCAGTTCGGCAGGATATCAAACATCGTTTTCATGGGAATGGGAGAGCCTCTTGATAATATGGAAAACCTCATCAATGCATCGTCAGTCCTTAACAGGGAGGAAGGCGCGGGGATCGGCTACCGCAAGATGACTGTTTCTACCTGCGGGCTTGCCGACAAAATAATGGAGCTTGCGGACTCAGCTCCTCCATTAAGGCTTGCTGTTTCTCTTAATTCTGCATTGCAGGAGAAAAGGGAAACAATTATGCCAGTCGCCAGAAAATTCAAAATAGATGAGCTTAAGGATTCACTTCTTTATTATCAGAAGCGGAGAGATAAACGGATAACTCTTGAATATGTGCTTATAAGCGGATTCAACACAGGGGAAAGGGACGCAAAAGCGCTAAGGAGTTTTATGGCAGGCCTTTCGGCTATGGTAAACCTGATTCCCTGGAACCCCGCTCCCGGGCTTGATTTCAGGACACCTTCAGGGAAAGAAACTGAAAACTTCTGCCGTCTGCTTGAGTCGGCCGGCATCCAGTATGCTGTAAGGCGGAAAAAGGGGCGGAAGATAAGGGGCGCCTGCGGGCAGCTTGCGTCAGAAAATCAGTATGAGGATATTTACCTGGATGACGATTCAGGGACTGAAAGTGATGGATAATCAGCAATATGAAAGAACAAAAAAGCCCCGGATAGCGGGGCTTTTATTTTTTACTGACCTGCCTGCGCCATTCGCGCAGAAGCCTGTCACTCAATTTCTGCCCTGATCCTTCTGACCCCAGCAGATGATGACTGCTCTTTGGTTATCCTGAATTTTCCAAGCTCTCCGGTATGGCTGACATGAGGCCCGCCGCATACCTCTTTTGAAAAGTTGCCTATCGTATAAACCTTGACTTTCTCCTCGTATTTATCGCCGAAGAAGGCAAGCGCGCCGTCTGACTTCGCCTCATCAAGCGTCATTATTTCCATTGTCACCTGCTGATCCGCCCTGATCTGCTCGTTAACGATATCCTCAACCTTTTTCACCTCTTCAGGCGTCATAGGGGCGTGGTGTGAAAAATCAAACCTGAGCCTTTCAGCAGTTATGTTTGAGCCCTTCTGCTGTACGTGTTCTCCCAGCACCATCCGAAGTGCCTTGTGAAGCAAATGTGTCGCTGTATGATACCTGGTTGTGATTTCCGAGTGGTCGGCAAGGCCGCCCTTGAAAACCTTGTCAGCCCCCTGCTTGGAAAGCTCCTGGTGTTTCCTATATGCCTCATCAAAGCCTGCCCTGTCTACAGTAAGCCCGTGCTCTGAGGCAAGCTCCTGTGTTATCTCTACCGGGAAACCGTATGTGTCATAAAGCCTGAACGCAAGGCGGCCGGGAATAACCTTTGAGTTTCCCTTCATCAGGTTCGGGAGCATTTTCTCAAACTCAGCCTCTCCCTTTGCCAGTGTGGCTGTAAACCGTTCTTCCTCAAGCTCAAATTCCCTTAATATAAAATCCCTGTTGCTGACAAGCTCGGGGTAAACATCGCTGTACATGTCAATAACGACAGAAGCGGGGGCCGAAAGGAACATCCCGTTAATGCCGAGCTTTCTGCCGTGCCTGATTGCCCGCCTTATAATCCTTCTGAGGATATACCCCTGGCCGAGGTTTGACGGCTTTACGCCCCTTTCGTCACCGAGGATAAAAACCGAGGTCTTGATATGGTCTGAGATTATTCTGACTGATACATCCTTTGCGGGGTCTGAGCCATAGCTGTAGGCTGCTACTTCCTCTATTTTTTTGATTATTGGAATAAAAAACTCGGTTTCGTATACCGATTTTTTTCCCATCAGCATAGCTATTGTCCTTTCAACCCCCATCCCTGTGTCCACGCACTTGCGTGACATCTGCTCATAGCTGCCGTCTTTCTTTTTTATGTATTGCATGAAAACATCGTTCCATATCTCGACGTATTTTCCGCAGGAGCAGCCTGGTTTGCAATCTTTACCTTTTGAGCAGGACGGTTTTCCGGTATCGATAAACATCTCGGAATCAGGCCCGCACGGGCCTGTCTCACCGGCAGGGCCCCACCAGTTATCTTCCCTTGGAAGCATGTAAATCCGGTTTTCAGGGATACCGATGGATTTCCATATCCCAGCAGCCTCTGTATCGGGAGGCACGCCTGTCTCTTTTTCTCCCTCAAAAACCGTTACTGAAATGGTGTCTTTATCAAGCCCCAGCCATTCCTTTGATGTAAGGAATTCGTAGCTCCATGAAAGCGCATCTTTCTTGAAATAATCACCTAGCGACCAGTTGCCAAGCATCTCAAAAAAGGTAAGGTGTGTCGCGTCCCCTACTGAATCAATGTCGCCTGTCCTTATGCATTTCTGGTAATTGACAAGCCTTGAACCGGCCGGGTGTTCCTCGCCGAGAAGGTACGGGACAAGCGGATGCATCCCCGCTGTTGTGAAAAGCACTGTCGGGTCATTTTCAGGTATAAGTGATTTTCCCGAAATCTGCCTGTGCCCCTTGCTGATAAAAAAACTGATATATTTTTCGCGTAATTCTTTTCCTGTCATGGTGTTGATAGTATTGTCTGATTTGTTGTTTTGTCAAGCATTGCAGCAAAAAGGCGCAGCCCTAAAACCGGGGCTGTTTCCGCTCTCTCTGTTCAATAAAAGACAAAAGGGGAAATCAGCTAGAGTATCATCTCTCCCGGCCTGTTTATGACAATTGAACCATCTTTTTCAGATTGCTTCAGATAGTCGATAAACTCCCTGGGGTAGCAATGTTCACCTCAGATTTCCGCATAATGCCGAGGTATTCCGACTCCATCATAATAAGCTCCTTTCGTGTCTGCGAAAGGGAAGAGAAAAACTTGTCCTTTATCTCAGGGCTCCTTCCCTTAAGGACAACCGCAATCTCCCTGTCGCTGAAATCGTTAAGGACCTTCTGGAAATATTTAAGCGGAATGTTGAGGACAATATCAATCGTGTAGACCTGTTCGGTTATTTCCTGCGAAAGGTCAGGGTCGTATTCCGAAATATCCCTGATTATATCCTCCTCATCGCGTATGTCCATGAATTTGAGTATGCTTGCGAGCTTGCTTCTGCCGTCAATCCGCTGGGTAATGACCTTTCCCTGCATGCGGACCTTCTCTTTTATGACCTGCTCCATCTTCTCAAAAACTTCCCTCTGGATTTTTCCGCCCGAAGCCATCCTGAGCAGTATCTCTTTCTGCTCATCAGTTGTGTATTCCTTAAGGAGGGCAGCGCTTTTGGCAGGGTCAAGGTAGTTCATAACAAGGGCAAGCATTGTGAGCGGTTCATCTTTAAGCGCCATTTTTATCTGAAGCGGCTCGATGTCCTGAAGAAACTCAAACGGCTTTTCCCTTGTTTCAGGAAGTGCTTTTGAAAGGAACTGTTCCCCCTTCTCTTCCCCGAATGCTGCGTGAAGCATTCTCCGGGCTGTCTCAACTCCGCCTGCGAATGTTTCATTGAGTGATTTTTTCCTGTTAAGCTCATTTAAAAGCTGGGCTGCCTCATTTTTATCAATATTTTTTACCCTGATAAGGGCTGTGGCAATCTTGTCTATCTCTTCCGGTTTGAAGTGCTTCAGGACCGAGGCTGCCTCATCCTTTCCCAGGAGAAGCAGCACCTTGGCTACTTTTTCATAACCTCTGGCAGATTTTCCTTCTTCACTTTTTCCAGGTGTTTTCCCCTTGTCCCCAGACTCAGTAAAGGTCTTTTCATCTTTGCTTATCTTTTTAAGCCCGGATGGTTCAGTTTCCTTTATAAAAAAACTGCTTCCAGAGCTTCCTTTTTTGGGACCTGCTTTCCCGGAATCAAAGCTTTTGAAAACATATTTAGCGATGTTCCCCTCAGAGGCGGTTTTGCTGT